>Ga0208904_1002346_pt1 | contig 12042 bp, 21 predicted proteins | sample AntAceMetag02UKB_FD_184774 | JGI IMG/M metagenome (GOLD analysis project Ga0208904, IMG submission 184774) | Saline lake microbial communities from Ace Lake, Antarctica - Antarctic Ace Lake Metagenome 02UKB (SPAdes) (version 2) | ecosystem: Environmental > Aquatic > Non-marine Saline and... | reverse complement strand
TTCATCATCTACTATAAACACCCCTCCGTAACTATCAAATATCCGTTCATAAAAAAAATCATAACCAAATTCTTTGTTTTTATTTTCTGTATCATCATTATAAGTTGAAATATTTTTATACCATAACCCAAACCACAATATAGTTTCTTTTGGAGTATGATAATAACTTAAACTTAGTCTTGCTTTTGTGAGACCATTCTTTTTAATGTATTCTTTGAATTGTTCTTTGTTTAGTTTCATTTTGATTGATTATGAACTCCTCCGAAGAGGAGTGATATGGTATTATCTTTTGATTCTTTTTCCTTGGTTCTATAGGGAATATTAATTTTCTTCTATATCTATTATAGATTCTGCACCTTTTTGAAAATTGTCCATTAACCATTCTCTTAATCGGTTATTAATTATTAGTTTTGAAGTGTCATCATCAATATCTATTTTTATTGTTATTTTCATATGTTTATTATTATAATAATCTTTATAAATGTTTGTTGTCATTTTTAATTAGTAAATTGGTTTGAATTTCTTTTACTTTATTAATTACCTTAGATTTTCCTGCCCTATAAACAGTTATTTTATAATAATCCAACAACCTTAGAATTAGGTTCAGTTGTGTGTGGGTATGCCTATCGCTGAAAACATCTTTCCATGCCCTTCTATAGACCATTTCAGCTATGTCTGATGTGGGGATAGGTTCTTTTTTATCTAGTTTATTTATAGTATTAATAACTTCATTAACTTCCATCTTGTTTATCTCTCTTTTAACTTCTTTAGTAATAGAATCTTGGTCTGCTTTCTGGAAGGTTGAAATAATAAATTTATCTGGTTCTTCTATAACCTTTATTCCAGATTTTCCTTTCCAAGAACTTAAACATATCTTTTCATCTGTTTCAAATTCTAAACACTTCTTATAGAAATGTTGGATTAATTCTGCTACTTCAAAGTTTCCTTCTTGCCTTGCTTCTTTCATCTTTTGGATTAAATATCCTTTATAGGTCTTAGAATTTCCTCTTTTTCTAAATAAAGATAAGTCCAAACCATCTTTTTCAACATATTCCCTTTGTCTAACAAACTTTTCTACCATTCTAAACTACAAACACCCCTAATTGTTCTTCCATCTCATCAATATCATTTGATAATTTATTTAAATCAATAATAATTAAATCAGTAGTGAAGAATAAGTCAGACCAATCTTCATATGCTTTTTGTTTTTGTTTTACCTTAGTCATATCTTTTTGAATTTCAAAGCAATATTTTTCTTTTGTTTTATAATTTTCAAAGTAAATATCACAAATTACTCCTTCATGGGCATTGAACTCAGTATAAACTTTAATGTATTGTTTTTCTGATGTATGTTTTCTAATTAACTTTCTAAGTAATAATAACTTACAAACTTCATGCTTATCTCTTTCTTTTCTACAATCAGTTGTTCTTAATTTAAACTGCCTATCCCAATCAACATATGGCATATTGTCCTCCGATTACTTTTTTAATCATATTATGGTTTTCTAAGAAGTTAATTCCTGACTCTCCTTGTTTATTTATCATTCCACCTGCTTTAAATACGGCATTTTTACTCATTGGTTTTCCCTCTGCTTTTAATAAACATAAAATTCTTTTTAGCTGATGAACATTTGCAGTAGATACAGTATTTCCCCTTGTCGTTTTTTCGGGAAGTTCTAAATTAACTTTATTCTTTAAATCAAATATTTCTTTGTTCTTTCTTTTTAGTAATTCTTTTATCTCTAAATATTCTTTTTTATACTTCCCTGATATATTCTTTTGTTTATCTAATTGTTTTTTTAAATTCTTAAATCCATTTTGATTTCCTATTAAATTAATTAACTCACTTTCTATTTGTTTTTCATCTAAGTTTTTAAATCTTTTAAGACCTACTAGATAATTTAATTCTGTTTTAGTTAGCATTTATCTTCTCCATCTCCAAACAATATGGACATTGAATCCATTTCTGTTCTGGATTTTCTTCTAAATACATTTCAAAATCTTCAACAATTATTCTTCCACATTTTTCACACCTCTTTTCTTTCATCTTTTATTTTTCTTGTATTTATCTATTAATTCTTTAATTAACCAGTTTATACCAAAGAATACTACTATACCTATAATAACTAATCCCCCCCAGATTAATCTTCCCCAATAAAAGACCTCCTTAGCATATAAAACTAATACTATAAAAAGGGAAACAAACCCTGCAAAAAGTTTCTGCTCAATCCAAGACTCCCCTGTAAAGAAACCCCAAAGTCCATTTATCCTAGATAATATAAATAGAACTTCAAAAATAAAAACAAATATTCCAGAAAGGATAATCCCATCACTTATCATTAGATATTTCCTTTTTGATTATTATTTATAATTGTGTAAGCATCTAACTTTGAAGCATTATCAATTTCTTTCTCTGTCATTTTCATTTGCTTTAAAACTTTTCTTTGTTTGTCTGTTACCTTTTCATCTTTCCACTTTGCTAATTGATTTTTAGAAGGAATATAAGGGACTTTAGAATCATGGTAATTGGAGGTTACTAATGAACTACTATTGCCCTTATTTCCTTCTGCAACTTCTCCCCTATAGTAAACAAAGGCAACCCAAGAGCTGTCTGTTTTCTGTATGGGTGTTGTTGCGAATATATCTAATGTAGATTCATTAATTAATTTTGCTAATTCAAATTCATCTTTTGCACTTATTATTTTTAGTATTGTGTTTTTCATATATTTATTATTATAATAATCTTTATAAATGTTTGTTGTCATTTATTAAAGATGAAATTATTATTCCTTTATAAAAAACTTATCTATGTCATTTTCTATGTCAATATCACATTCTAAAACTTCTAGTTCTTTTCCCTCTACTCTCTTTAATAATCCTATGTTTTCCATTTCATTTATCATCATCTTTTTGTATCTTTTAGGAATTAAAAAGTGTTTCCCGATTATTATAAAGAACTCTCTTTCACCTAACCTTTTATTTAAACCTACATTTCTTTTTAGTTGATTATGAAGACTTAAATAAAGTATTCCCCTATTTAATTTACACATATGGATTAAGGTGAGGTAATTTACTTAAGCATTCATTTGCAGTTTTTAATGCTATTGAATATTCATAAATACAACCCAAGATAATTAATATTATTCCCGCTAAAATAAATAACCTAATCCAAGAACCCCCTGTAAATAAATTAAACCAGTTGATAGACCCATCTTCATTTTTTATAGGGTGAATTACCCTCCATCCAAGTCTATCTTTTTTTAAACTTACCTTCTCTCCACCTACAAATGTTTTATATGTTTCACCCATTTTTATTCCGAGAATATTACTGTAAATATTCCTGCTGCAAAAGGAATAAATATTAATGTTGTTATTCTAATCCACAAGGGCATAATCTCTTCGTTGGTTATACCTTTCATTATTGCCCTCATCATAAAGAACGCACCATAACCTACTCCCATTAAAATATAAAATCCAATGTTTCCAAATATTTCTTCTAAGTCCATTATACTAGCATCTCCTCCCTTAATTTATTATATTTAACACTTAGTCCCTCATAATTATCTATAAGGGCATCATGCTTTGTTATCTCCCTATTTTGACCCTCTATATTTGCATCTCCCATAGCATAGTTTCCATTTTCATAAGACCTTGAAGCACTCTCTAAGTATTCACAAGATTGGTATAGTGCAAATAATGAATCTATTTCTACTTGAATCATTTGCTCTCTTAACTTTATTGCTTCTATTTTACTTTCAGAATAATCTAATTTTAATTCTCTTAATTCTGAAGAATACTTTGAAGATATTGTTCTTGATTTTTCACAATAAAAGATAACCATATCGTAGTTTCCAATATCATAACTATTTGAGGACAAAGTATAATAATCATAAACTTCATTTGAACTCTCTGCTATCTGTTGTTCTTTAATTTCTAAATTTAATAATTCTTTTATTTCTGAACATCCATTTACTTGGGGAAATGGACTAATAAGTATCAGGGATAAAAAACAAAGAATAACTATCACAATAATTGTTAAGGGAATGAAATATTCCTTTTTCATGCTAAAATTTCTCCTACCCTCGATGAATTGTATTCCTTTTCCTTATAATCTTCTACTTCCCCTTCTATCTCTTCTGTAGATACCATATATTTTTCTATTTCTTCAAATGCTTTCACTTGTTGTCTTAATCCTAAATATTGAACTCCTGTATTTATTGAAGCACCTATTAGAATTATAGTTACCCACCACATATTTTTAATTGCAATAATAGATGCGACCAACCCTAATAAAAGACCTAATAAAATTATTCTAGTTCCATTTAATTGTGTTTTAATTCTTTGTGAAGGAGTTATTCCCTCTATTCCTTCTTTCCATCTTGAAATAAATTTCCTCCATGTCAGTTTATTTCCTAATCTATCTTTGGGCATCTTCTTGCTTATCCCACTTGTAACTTTTACATCTTGGACAACATAGGGGTTTTATATTTTCTTTTCTTGGAAACCAAGAATATTTACACTTTTTGCAGATTAATTTATTCATCATTTCTTTTTCATCCCCCTTACTAGGTCTTTGATTAATCTTTTTCTTTCCTCTTTCTTTTTCTGTTCTTCTTCTTCTTTTCTTAACTTGAGAATTTTATATATCCCATCACCTGTAAGGCATATCAAATATGCCACTATTAAACCCATAATTATTCTTAAGAATAACCTTAGTACTACAACTATTAAACTCGTAAATTCTACACCCACTTCTGGCATATAGAATCTTAACATTAATAAAGAAGCAACTCCTCCTGCTACTAGTAGTATTAATATTCCCAATCCTAATAAAACTTGTATTGCGTTCACCATAAAATTATCAAGTATTGATACAAATGGTTCAGCTTTTTCTTTTTTCATTGAATATGAATATTAATAATACTATTTAAACTCTTATTTTAACTTCTTAGTAGTTAATTTGTTTAATCTTTTTATTTCCTTTCGTAATTCTTTAACTGTTTCGCTTAATGTTTGTATTGCTTCAACATGAGATTCAAAGTTTTTATTAAACATTAATTGGTTTTGTGTTACTTCGGTTATTTGTTTTCCCACAATATTAAAATTATTTGCTATTACCTTTGGAGACCAACTCCAGTTTGTTTCTTCATTTTCCTTAAAGTATCTTTCATCTGCTTTATTAATATCTAACGCATCTTTTCCTTCAAATTCTTTTAACCCAATATCATCTTCTAAAGAATCATCCACCCACAATATTACTTTATTTCCTTTATTTTTTACAGACAGCTTTCTATTTCTTTCTAATAACCATTTAGCAAACTTATTAAATATTAATCCATAATGCTCCCTGAATATTTCTATACCATATCTTCCTGTAAATCCAAACTTACCCATTAAATATCTAATTACATTGTCTACATCCTTTAAAGCATAGAACTTTGAATGTAGGGCATTCTCTGCGTAATATGAACCATTTGAATATATAGTCAGTGATTTCTTATTAATCCATATTGTGTATCTCTTATACTTGAATTGTATTGAACCGAATGGAAGTATTTTTGGTTTCCTTTTTTGTTTTTTATTTATAAATTCTTTTACTTTTGGTTTTTCTATTAGGTTTTCTTCGCTTGGAAATAATACTTTAAAATTAAACGCATGACCTCTTTTGTTTAGTTTGGTATTTATTGGGATACGAGTAACCCTAGGGTTATTACATGAACTTTGTAGTACATCCACCTTAAATTTCCCACTTCTTCTTATTAATCCTAAGTCTTCTAATTTCCGAAGACGATTTGACATAGCCGTTGTAGATATACCCCTCTCTTTTCTAATCTTTTTCTTAGAATATCCTTTCTCCAAAGACTTCAATATAGTGTCAAGTTCATCTCTTTTCATATAGGTTAAGTATGAACTTCATTATTTAAATAGTTCTTTCAATTAAGAAATAGTAACAAAAGGTTTGTAATTTAATAATAACAACAGAATAAAAAGGTTTAAATAGAAGTTTAACTATAATATAGTGGTGAAAAAGTGAAGTGGTAGTCCCTTAATTTACTACATCAGACTCAAGATGTAAGGTGTGCTACCCAACTTCATTTTAATTATCTTTTTTTCTTTCTAGGTTTACTTTTCTTTTTCATATTTAATACCTCCATTAAAGTGAAGCGATAATATTTGATTCTGCTTTTATTAGACTAATTCCAACTATGTTTTTCAAAGCCATCTTAGTAAGATTTGGCTTCTTCTTCTTAGACTCTTTAACATTTCCTGTCAATAAACTCATTGATTGAGCCATTGGAATTATTCCGACTATTGTTTTTATACTCATTTGTAGTTCCTCCTGTTTAATTCAATTCTAAATCTAAAAAATAAAAATAAAAAAAAAGGGTATTTACATACCCATAAGTGAGCTTAGTCCACCTTTAGTTCCCAATTCTATTGCGATAACTCCTATTGCTAATGCTGACATTACTACAATTAAGTATGCTATACTAGAACTTGCACCAGTAACATATCCGTCTGGTTCTGAAACATAAGAAACATAAACATCCTCTTCGGCATAATCCGATGTAGTAGTTGTAAGCAAAGCAGTTAATTCTCCATTTACTACTTGTTTATTTGAAACAGTATAGTTTGTGCTTGGAACTGTTGCCCCACTAGTAGAGTTAGTTATAACTACTGAAGATGCAGATTGTCCACTAAGTGCCACTTGTTCCCCATCAGCTGGAAGAGTAACTGTCTGGTTTGTATAAATGTCAGTACTCCTCATTCCACCTACCGATTGTGCAATAGGCATAAATAAAGCTATAGCCACAATTATACTTACAAAAGCCATAAGAATTATACCAATTCCCATTTGTCCTTTTTTATTCATTTCTTTCTACCCTCCTTAAAAAGAGTTCAGAAAAATAAGTTATCATTTGATTCCCCCATTTCTTCTGAAAAATATCTGCTAACATAAGGTGCAGGTTTTCTATTGGGCATTTGATAAGTTACTTTTGATTTTCTTAATACTCCTTTGGAGACCACCTTTTTATTTAAACTTTTTTCTACTCTCTCAACTATTTTAGCCATCCCTTTTTTTAATTTGTAACTTGCTTTAGAAGGTTTTAAACCTGCCTTTATCCTTTCCTGTTCTTTATCATACTTAGCAACTTTATCATATCCTTCTTTAATTAACTTTGAACTATTCATAGGAGAAGAACTACTTTGGATATACCTTTTTAATTTAGAAAGGTTGGGTTTAGATAGATAAATCTCTTTCTTCTCATTGTTTGTAGACTTTCTTTTTCTTTTCATTTAAAAAACATCCTATTTTGATTTAGTGGATTTTTAGATTTATTATCCAAAAATATATTCTTTTCTTTTAGTATGGGTCTGTCATTATTTAACATTGTTGTTTTTCCTGCCAAGATAGAATTGCTTTTCCACATATCTTTATTCTGTTTTTTATGTATTAAATCTAATTGACTTTTAATCTCCTCTTCCCTTTGTCTTTTTAAATAACTCTCTAATTCTCTTTCATTTGCAGACTTTTGTCTCTCCACTAATTTCTTTTCTATCCTCATATTTTCTTCTGCTTCTTTAAACTTCATAGAACTCTCTTTCTTACTTTCTCCGAATTTTCTTATAATATCCATTACTCCCATATTATCTACATGTATTATTTATTTATAAATGTCGATTATTGCGAAAAAGTCTTTGCTAATAACATTCCCACTAATAATCCACCTATTACCATCATCAAAATAATTATTGGAGATGTAATAAAAGGGGTGAACATTAATAAAAATATCCCCACCATTAATAATAAAGTAAGATTATTCATTCTAAAATAAGCTGCCATTCCGACGATTACCATTAATGCTACTCCCAAAAATATCTCAGGAGTTCCACTAAATACATTAACCAAAATCTTTTCTAAATTTAAGGGTTCTATAAATTCTACCATCTATCTTCCTCCGAAATAATCAATACAAGCCATAACAAATCCTGCACCTAAAGTTATGAATATAATTCCTACTATACTGGTTATCCAAAATTGTCCTCCTGCTTGTGCATTAGTTAAAGAGATTACTTCAAAGAAAGTTCCAATAAATAAACCACCTATGAAAACTACAAAACCTGCCAATACTAAACTAACATCATACCCACTAGCAAATAGTCCAACTATAACTGCCCCTGCTGTAATTCCAGTAAATATTAATAAAAACTTTGACCAATATGCAGAACCTTCAATATCTGCGTTTATTTTTTCTTCTTCAGAATCTATACTTATTCCAAAAGAGTTTAATGTGCTACTAAACATTGTAGACATCCCAACTAAGTTTAAGAACACCATAAAACCTACAAGCATCATAACCCATCCCCCTAATTTCATCTTTGAGACTCCCTAAATATCATTAATATTAATATTAATCCACTTATAAATGTTAATAGATGATTTATTGGATGCCCTTGTATCAAATAAAGAGGAGGAATCAAATCTAATACAAAGTCTAAGAAGAAGATTGTTACAAAAGTTAGTGTTGAAATTACTACTGGGTTTCCTAAACCATACTTGAAAGACATCACCCCAACTGTAATGAATAATATTAAAAAGATTATTATATTTCTTCCAAAGTTATCTAATCCAAACATTCCAACAGAAAGATAAGATTTAAAATCACTTACAAAATAATAAATACTCCATTGTGTATCCCCTGTGTTATAAACATTCCATTCTAAGGTATAATTTACATAAGTAGAATTTACAGACCAATAATAATCCATATACATCTTCGTCTGGTTTCCTACATTATATGTTTCGGTTAATTGAGTACCACTTGTAGTTGTTGATTCTCCACCAACAATAGTCCCATTTAATAATCTTAAATTGAATCCATATACATCTAAATCCCAATAGTTTGAATCCAAAACCATTCCAAAATCATAAGAAGTATCATTAACAAGACTTTTATTTTTTGGAGTGATAGTATATTCTATACCTCTTACGGCAGATGCCACATATTGTGTACTTCCCCCCATAGTTATAGTATATTCTGTGGATGTTGGGGAGAATGTTTCTGATACTGTTGTGAATCCATCTTTGCTAAAATTGAAATCATGTTGAAAGTCTGGATTCAACCAAAGAACCAAAGTTCCAGAAGCCCCTGTTGTTTCCCTTCCAACCACCACATATTCAGAATCCACTGTCCTTGAAGCAGTTATTTCTACCCCAGATAGTACTTGGTTTGATGGATTTACTACTTGGAAGGTTACATATAACCCATCATCTGAACTTAGAAGGAATAGTATTTTTTCGGTAGTAGTATTTGTTAATGTTAAATAAGTAGGATTATATATTCTTTGGGGGTATCCTGTGGAAGCATACTGAACATAAGGGTCTATATATATTGTTCTATCTGTTGGAGTAGAACAGAATTGATATTCTCTATTTTCACTTGTATTTATAAATCCATATTCTTTGGTGACAGAACCTCCCCCTAAATAATATTCAAAAGAGGATAAAGATATTGTCGAGTTTAATACTGAAAAGTCAGACTCATCTTTAAAAGTTAAGTTTATATAAGGGATGGTGTTTGTCCCATTACATAATCCAAAAGAAGTATAATTTACATACTGATAATTGTCTCCTTGACTATTTATTGTTTCCCCTGCATATGTGAATTTAAAACTTACTAAGTTATTTCCTTTCAAGCCAGAAGATAAGGGTAGAGAATAATACCAATAGTTATTTCCTTGATTAGACATAGAATAGTTTGTCCCATTATAATTTAATTCTACAGAAGTTAAACTGGAGTTTGAACTTACATTTATATAATAATCTTCATCCATTGTCTCATAAGAAATTGAATTAAAAGTTTTTGAGTTCTCAATAATGCTATAACTCCAACTTTGATAATCTGTTGCAACATTTCCCAAACTATCATTTGCATAAAGAGTAATGTTGTTTTGCCCTATGTTAGTTATGTTCTGAGTTATGTTAGTTCCACAACTTATTGAATTATTAGTTGCCCCTAAGTCAAAAGAATACCAACAGCTATCTAAGTTTGAATCACTTGCAGTATAGTTTATTGTTAGATTGTTTCCTGAAACCCAGTAAGGAATTGCTGTTGTTGGATAGGTTATATTCAATTCAGGATTAGTAGAATCTATCTTTAAAAATCTTGTATCTGAAAGTTTTGGGTCTCCTCCTACACCTGTTCCATCTGTTCCTCTACAACTCCAATTATGAGAACCTTCGCTTAAACTTCTTGTAACTTCTAAGCTTAGATTTTGTCCAACTCCTCCTAACACAGTATTATTATCTATTCCATCTATCATTAAAGTTAAGTTTAATATTCCTACATCATCTGTTGCTGAACAATTAAAAGTTATAGAATTACTTGTAGTATTGTAATAATCAACAGGTGCATTTGAAGTGGTAGTTATTTCGTTTGGCGATTCAAATTCTAATCCTAATCCTCCATTCCATAGATTATCCACTTCTGTTGAACTTAATGTCCTATTCCATATTCCAACTTCATCAACATAACCACTAAAATACTGTGTTGCAGATGTACCAATTACTGTGGGGTTTGTTGTGGTTGCTGAGGGAACTAAACCTGTATCACTATCTCTCAATACATTGTCCACATACATTAAATTAGTTGTTCCATTACCAGTGATAACTATATGATGCCAATTATTATCTCTGATGTCTGTTGAATATTCTAAAGTCATATCCGTAGATAGTCCAGAATCATAAACATTAAATTTTAATATATCGGTAAAATGGAAGTATAAAGAATATTGTTTATCTGTTGCATTATCCTTTCCGAAAAATCTTTCAGTTACTCCTGTTGTAGCAGTTTTAACCCACAGAGAAAAACCAAAAGTATCCACAGAAGTATCAAAGTTAAAAGCAGTATTTCCTAAATCAATATAATAATCTCCTGCTGTAAAATCTGTTGATTGATTTATTATTCCTACTGCGGCTCCAGAAAATAGTGCGGGGTTTGTTGCTGTTCCGTTATTACTTCCATAACTATCAACTGCAGTAGTTCCTGTAATCTCATCTAATTTATAGTAAGAAAGTAAATCATCATATCCACTACTCCACCATGCCCATTCAGTTAAATCTTTTCCAAACGCCGAAGCAATCCAATCTACACTTTGGTCTTCACCCTTTGAACCCTCAATTTTCCATTTATAGTTTCCAACAAGTAATGCTTCCCCTTTATATTCTTTCCAATTTGTCTCTTCTACTGTTTGCTTTTCATATTTATCCGGAACTAAACTACATTCTTTACTACCATTGATAAATGTTTTATCAGAACAAACTTCTTTATAAGAGATAGGTACATTTCTATCAAAGGTTTTTACTCCATCATTAATATATATTTTATAACTTACCTCCTTATCTTTTCCAGACTTGTCTTTAAAGTTAATATCTTGGAATAATTGTCCAGAAGAATATAAATTAGCTATACCTTCTGCTGAACAATCAACTAAACAATAATCAGTATTACTTGTAAGAGTATAATCAACAATAGTTCCCCCAAATCCGAACATATTATCTATTGAAATTTTATTTTGTATCTTATCAAAGCTTTTTACATTGTCAAATTCAAAAGCAGATACAGTAGAAAAAAGGAATAAAGCCAAAAAAACACCGACGATAAAAATAGAAATTCCATTCTTAGCTATTCTGTGCGACTTTTTTCCTTTATTAGTATTCTTATACTGCTCGTTTTTATTTATATTTCTCATCAGAATTGCCCCCCAACTATTTTAAACTTGGCATAGATGACCACCCCAGTTAGAGCGATAATAACCAAACTAAATAATGACATATTTCTTCTTATGAAATCTGTAAAGTCTAGGTGGATAGTATTATCTTCCCAAGGATCCATAGAACTTGCATCATTCATATGGGTCCATACTTGGTCTGTTGCATCCATAAGGTTGGGGAGGAATAGGAATAATATAAATGCAAACATTATATACATAACTATGAAGATTGGATGAGTATCTATAAACCATGATGAAACAAATAAA
>Ga0208904_1002339_pt1 | contig 12081 bp, 18 predicted proteins | sample AntAceMetag02UKB_FD_184774 | JGI IMG/M metagenome (GOLD analysis project Ga0208904, IMG submission 184774) | Saline lake microbial communities from Ace Lake, Antarctica - Antarctic Ace Lake Metagenome 02UKB (SPAdes) (version 2) | ecosystem: Environmental > Aquatic > Non-marine Saline and... | reverse complement strand
TTTGATGTTTTAACTATAACAGAAAACTTGGAAAAAGTTTTTGATGGAGTTAGAGAAGTTTCTGATGTTCTTGGTTTGGCAGATAGTTTAACCAAAAAATTTGGTTCAGAATTTGTTGATGCTTTAGTTTTGGCTGATACTTATTTGTTAAAAACAATTAAGGATTTAACTGATGTTCTTAGTTTAGTAGATGACATATCTGCTGGAAATAGAGAAATGCTAGAAGATGCTTTAATTTTAGTAGATTCTGTTGTGAAGAAAATTTCGTTTAATCTTTCTGATGTTTTAAGTGTTGCTGAAGAAAAAGTAAATAAAAAGTCGCAAACTTTAGAAGACGTTTTAACATTAACAGATTCGTTAGAAAAACTTGGAGAAAAACCTGTTTCAGATTCTGTTAGTTTGGTTGAAACTTTGGATCCTTTTAGTGTTCATAAAGTTCTTGAAGATAATATTACTTTGGTGGGTACTGGTACTAATTTTTATAAATTAAGTATTTTAGATAATATTAGTTTTAATGAGTTAGGTTTAGTAAAAGATTTTTTTAGAACTGTTACTGATGTAATTAATTTAGTAGATAGTATAGTTTTTTCTGTTAATAAAGTTTTGTCAGATGTCATTAGTTTGGTAGAGGATTTAGTAATTAGTGGTAAAAAAATTGTTCTTCAAGAGTTACAGCCTTTGAGTGATTCTGTAAGTAAGAAAGTTAGTAAGTTGTTAGAAGATGAGTTAAGTATTCTTGGAGATATAGAAGCTGGTAATGAAAAAGTTTTGGACGAGAGTTTAGTATTAGTTGAAGCGAGAGTGAATAAAACTCAAAAGGTTTTGACAGACGTTTTAAGTATTGCTGAGGATGAAATACACAAAAAATTTTATTCTATGCAAGATGTTATTAGTTTGACAGATTCTTTAGAAAAAACTGTTAAAAAAATTGTTTCTGATAATATTAGTTTAAGTGAAAGTTTAGAGCCTTTTAGTATTCACAAAGTTATTGAGGACAATGTTAGTCTTGTTGATTCAAGTAATACTTATCATGAAAAAATTGTTTCGGACGTTTTAAGTATTACAGAAAATGTTCATAAAAAAGGTTCAATAAGCGCGTTAGATGTTTTAGTGTTACAAGAAGATTTAACCAAAAAAATTGGTTTGATAGTAGAAGATGTTTTGAGTATTGCTAGTGAGGAAGTAATAAAGAAGTATCAAGTGCTTTCAGATGTTTTGACTCTTGTTGATGATATTGTTAATGTTCTTGAAAGAGAAATTTTTGATGAATTAATTATTTCAGAAGAAGTTAATAAAAAAATGATTAAAAGTAAGTTAGATGAAATTAGTTTGGTTGATAGTGTTACAAAAGCAATTAGTCATGTTGCTTTAGAAGATGTAATAACTTTAGAAGAAGAAATGCTTCCGGTTTATATAATAATTCTTTCTGACACTTTGACTATTGCAGGAGAAAAGTCTAAGTCTATAAAAATTGTTTTGGATGAAAGTCTTTCTGTAACTGACGATATTTCTAGTGATCAAAAAGAATTCTTGTCTAATATGCAGACTGATTTTGCTACTATTCTTGCAGATGTTCCTTTTGAAGAACAAGTTACTTGGAAAAGAATTTCAAAAGTAGAGGATGAGATGGGGCATGTTAGTTCTTCAACTGATAGTACTGTGGAATTGCTTTTGATTATTCAGCCTATTACTGAAAAGGATCGTGATTTAGTTGGTAGTGGGGTTAGTGTTACTTCGCATATGAAGGCTTATGCTAGACATTCTTATAGAATAGATGGAGAGTTAGTTGGGATTGAAACTGGCGATCATGTTACTAGAAGAAATGGTGATGAGTATTTAGTAGACCAGATTATTGGGAAGTATGCTGGGGATAGTACTGAGGTTTTTAGGAAACTTATTTTGCGGGCGATTGATAATGCAAATTGAAACAGAAATGAAAGTTGATTTTAATAAAGAAAAAGCTGGTCAAGATTTAACTAAAAGAGCTAGGAAAGCTTTGTTAGAAATAATGTTGGCAGTAGAAGGTCATGCTAAAAGACTTGCGCCTGTTGATACTGGAAGACTCCGTGCTAGTATTCATACTGAACCAATGAGGCCTGCAGATAAAATTGTTACAAGTGACGGGGTAGAGTATGGAGTGTTTCAGGAATTTGGAACTATGAAAATGCGACCTCAACCTTTTCTTCGTCCCGGAAAAGATATTGCTCTTAAAGTAGATTTGCCTAGAATAATGAAAAAGAATAAACTTCGATAGTCTTAAATAATAGAAACGTCTTATAGTTAAGTGTTCTGACAAGAGTTGGACTAGAAAAATCCAAGAGGTAAATAAATATGGTTATACTTACGCGACCTGATGAAATTGTTGTAGAATTTTTGAAAGCAAGGCTTACTGACCCAAGAGGAAGGTATACTTCTAGTACAGATAATTTTGTAGCTACAGCTGGACAAACTGTTTTTACATTAACGCCTGCGACTGTTACGAACTTGGTTAGAGCAATAAGAACTGTTACTGTAGATGGAACTGCTCAAAGTAAATGGCAAGATTATACTATTGATTTAAAGAATAAGCAAGTTACTCTTTTAACAGGAGCAACTCTTAGTGATGCAGTAGTTGTTACTTATTATGATTCGGCTAGTGGAGGAGATTGGATTTATCCAGACATGCCAATTGCGACTATGGGAAAAACAAAGTTTCCTAGAGTTAGTGTAGAGATAGTTAATAAGATGGGGGCTAGAAACGGTTCTTATCAATCAGATATTTCTAATTTAGTTCATTTTCAAATAGATGTTTGGACTAAAGAAGGTTATTCAAAAACTTATGATGGAAAAAATTATACTGAACAAGATTTAGCAGAGTACTTGGCTCATCAAACAGAAAGCGCTTTTATAGATTACATTGATGATTTGTACCCGAAACTTTATGATTATGACGAAGCGGCATTTAATAATATGTCTTTTGATGAGGCATCACAGACGTTTCGACATAAACAAGAATTCATTCTTAGCGGAGTGAACGTAGGACATTAATGGAGGAATAAAAAATGGTATTTATAAATTTGATTTGTGAAGGTTGTGGAAAGAAATACAAGGCTCAAGATTGGAGACACTCTAAATATTGTTCTAAGAAATGTGCGGGTAAACATAATGAAAATAAAGGAAGATATATTACAGGACAAAAAGGTAAACAAGGAAGTGAACATCCTTTATGGGTTGGAGATGAAGTTCAATATGTTGGTTTACATGCTTGGATTAATAGATGGAAAACAAAACCTATTGCTTGTGAAATGTGTGGAATAGTTACTGAAAAACTTGATGCTGCAAATATTGACCATGAATATAGAAGAGTTTTAGAAGATTATATTTACTTATGTAGAAAATGTCATATTGCTTATGATAAAAAACATAATAATTATGTAGGTAATACAGAATATTATAAACACAAAAAAAAGGAGATGATTTAAAATGTGTGTGGAATACCTCCTAGGAAAACGGGAGTTAATTAGTTTTAGTGATTTTGAAGGAAGTTATGGAAGTGCAGGAGCAACAAAAGTATTGCTTGGGAGAGATGCAAAGTTTACTCCAAAGAATATTAATAATTGGACTGAAGTTAAAGGAGCTGGAACTGATAGTGTAGACATTGATGTTTATGAGTTAGGAATTAAAGGTGTTGGAGGATCGCTTGAATTTGCACCTCAGAATTGGAAGTTTTTGAATTTCGTTTTATTAGCGGCTGGAACTGGGACAACTGACACAAGCAGTACAACTTATTTCACTCACACTTATACGAATGCTAAAACTGTAGGAAGTTTTACGGTTGAAAGAGCAATCCAAGCAACAACTGACAGAGTGAGAACTTATGCAGGTTGTCAAGTGAACAGATTAGGAATAAGTTTTGATGCGGGTGCAGGTGGATTTGTTGCAGCAAGTCTTGATTTAATGGCGAGAGATGTTGCTAATTCGACAAGTACAACAAGTTTAACAGAATTGAAAACAGAGGCTTTCAAGGCAAGAATGGCTACTATTACAGTTGCTGGAAATGTTGAAGTTGCTTGTTTGAGTGGAAATTTTAGTATTGAGAATAATCTTGATGCTGGAAGATACGCTAATTATGACAATGATAAAAGACTTAAATCAGAAAGCGGAGTAACTAAAAGACTTGTGAGTGGAACTCTTACAATTAACATTTCTGATGACACTTACTTTGATTTATGGAAAGCTATAACAAAAGTTAGTGGAGCTTGTAGTCTTAAATTAACACGAGGAACTAATGACACTGCCACTTTCACATTCAATAATTTTTATTGTGAAGATGCACCAGACCCAACAAATCTTGAAGGTATAAATAATGTTACTCTTAATTTCAAGGCAACAAGTGTTAGTGCAGTAATTGTAGACGCTTTAAGCGATTATAGAACATTTGGATAAAAGGAGATGAGGATAGATGAGTGATTTTGTTAGCGAGAAACCAGTAGAAATAAAAGTGTTAGGTAGAAAGTTTGGTGTTAAAGAACCGAACGGTAACGAGTTTGATTTGTGGATCGAAAAGTATGTGAAACCTTTGCCGAACGGAAACTATAATATCGATATTAATCAAAAAAATAAAGGTGTTTTAGAATTTGTTGTTGAAGCACCTTATGATAAAGAAGGAAAAGCGTTCAAGGATTTAAGTGTTGAGGAAAGAATAATTATTTTGCAACAATTAAAACCAGGTCTTAGAGCTAAATTATTGAAGGCTATTGAAGAAGTTTTTGATGTTTCTGAGGATGAAAAAAAAAATTGAGAAATTTAGTGTATTACAAAGTAGTGCCTAATGATGCGAAGATACAAAGTTTTTTAGAAGAAGAAATTTTGGTTAAAGAATATGGTTTTTCTCTTAGAGATATTGGAGAAATGCCTATTAGTAAAAGAAGAAAGTATCTTTATTTATTAGGATTAAGACGAAGTAGGAATGGGAAATAAATGGAAGTTGGAAGTATAAGTATTGTTGGAAAACTAGATGTTTCGAGTATTACAGATAGTTTAAGCCAATTAAATAATTCGCTTGGTAAAACTAAGGATATTGCGAAGAATAGTTTTGGGGATATTTCTAATCTTAGTAAAGGTCTTGGTGGGATTGTTATGGGCCTTGCCGGAATTGGTGTTGCTGCAGCGGGTGCTTTAATTGGGTTAGCTGCTGCCGGACCTTATACAGCCGGGGCAATGGCTAGAATTGGGGTTGCTATGGGTGAGCTTGAGAGAACTGTTAGTGCTGCTCTTGCTCCTGCTTTTGAACAATTTGCGGATATGTTTCAAGGTTTTGTAACTTGGTTGTCTGGTCCAGAAGGAAACACGGTTTTAGAACTAGTTAATACGACTCTTGGTAAAATAATGGGTGTTACAAAGAATCTTGAGTATTGGTTTGGTAAATTAAAACCTTCTATTGATCTTGCGACTGGTGCGATGAGTGGCTTTTTAGATGTTGCTTTCCCCGATGCCCCAGAAGGAGAACCAGAAAATATTAATGAGGAGGTTAAAAAAGATATTGAGGAGGAAACTGCTAGTAATGTTTTGAGCGGAACTTTTCTTGGTGGTGTAGTGGGCCCGATAATTGGAAAAATTCTTGGTGTTGGTGCTACTGGTTTTGTTATACCTGCGGCAATAATGGGTGCAATATCAATGGCGATTAATAGTATTGTAGAACCGATGAAGAAAGGTGCTATTACAGGTATGGTTAATGCTCCTGGTTTTGGAGCGATGGAGGCAAAGGCTAGAGAAGATGCGATAGCTAGAGATTTAAATATGGAAGCATATGATGAAAGTCGAAGGTCGTTACTGGAAAAACTGAATGCTTTTACTTATGACATGGATAGTAATGTTCCAAGTGACACTAATAATGTTAATAATGCAAGTGTAAATGGTAGTAGTTGGATTATTAATTACCCATCCGAAAATAGTCTTTTGCATGAATTCATAGATAAAAGTGGTTATACTGGAAGATATATTGGTGATTATCCATGACTGATTATGAAATGCAGGTAACAGATGAAGGTGCAGCTTATGACGCTGCTTCTAAATTTGAGTTTCCTGAAAACCCATTCACTTTTAACCTACCTATTGAAATGGATAGAGTAGTTGTAAATGTAAGTTATAACAGTTATCATGTTTTTAGTACTGGCGGGGGAATTAAAACTAGGAATATAGTTTTAAATGGAACTTTTCACGGATCTACTCGTAGAGCTAATTATAATTCTCTAGCTCAAAAAATGATTAGTACAGACATTCAAAGATTTTGGTTAGACTCTGACACTTTCTTTAATTTTTATGGTGGGAGGATTAGAGAAGTTTTAAACAATGAGAAGAATAATTTTATTGATTATTCTGGTACGCTTATGATGACGGATCCTTTTATTTATAAAACTTCAAGAACTAAAACAGATTATTCTGTTTCTGATGCTAACGAATATAGTACGAGTGCTTTTACTAATTCTGGAAATGCTGATAGTATTCCAAGAATAGAAATTAAAAAAACCGCGGGTGCAGATATTAGTGCTATTCTAATTGGAGACGGTGCTACTTTTGCAACTAGTAAACATAAAATAACTTGGAGTGCTCCGAGCGGGGATAATCTTGGAACTAATGAAACGCTTATTATTTATCCTTATAAAATGCTTAATGAAAGCGGGGTAGGAGATGTTAAAACTACAAAAATTGGTTACCCAGAAAAATTTGATGCTTCGTTAGTTTCTTTAGGACATAACGGTACTATGAATCAAATGGGTTCTGGTTCTCAACCAAGAATTACAGCGGGAACAATAACTCAAACTTTTAATATTACTTTAACTGGTTGTAGTGGAGCTACGACTGTAAAGTTTTATTGGCATGATGCTTATACGGGATAGATTAATATGATTGGTGTAAATGTAGAAGTTTCAAGCGGAGTATATGAAACTGTTAAAACTTATTCTAAAATTATTTATGAAAAACCTTTGAATGGTAATGGTTTTTTTGATATTGTTATTGCTGGAAGTGACATAGATTATTTTGCTACTTTTAGTAATGGTAAAACAGTGCAAATTTATAAAAATGGATCAATAGATTTTTATGGTGTTATAGAAAAGACAAGTAATACAAGTCAAGGTTTTTTAAGAATTGAAGGAGTTGAACTTGGTGCTAAACTTTTTAGTCAAGCCATGGCCAGTAAAAATGAATATTTAAATCCAAATGTTACAGCCGTTGTCGCAGATTTATTATCTAATGTTAGCGGAATTACAAGCGGGACAATTACAAGTAAAACAGTTCCAAGTTTTAGAACAGAGGTAAATCAAAGTTGTTTAGCTGCTTTAAATAAATTAGCTAAGTTAAGCGATCAAGATTGGTATTTTAGTTATAGCGGAGCAACGGTTTATGTTAATCTTGTTACTCATGCAGGTTCTGTTTCTAGTGTTGGAATTCTTAACGGTGGTAGCGATCTTGGTATGGTTACTAAAGAAACAGATGACACTAAGAAAGTTAAAAAAGTTACAGTTATAGGTGCAGGTATTGGAAGTTCTGACCAAGAAATAACAGGTTTATGGGGTTATGCTAGTGGAGGCAGTCCGGTTGGTGGAGACAACACAGCAAGTGGTATAACTCCAGGTGATGGTTCTGCTGAAAAAACTATTATAGACAAAAGTATTATTAGTAAAGATGAAGCGGAAGAAAGAGCTGACCATGAATATAATATTTTAAGACTTTCTAGGTATGTTTATAATTTCAAAGTTTTAGATGCTGATAGGACTTATGATGTTGGAGATGTTGTTACTCTTGTTGATGGAATAACTGATACGAACGCAGATGTTAGAATTACAAATATTAAAAGAATTGTTACTACAACAACTGAAAAACTTGATTTGGAAGTTAGAGGTACAGGAGAAAGAAGTAGAAGTGAAGATATATTGTCTAGTTTAAATTTGTTAAGTGCTAGTAAAAATGATGCAGACACAATGAAACAAGGTGCAGATTTAGACGGGTGTGCTTGTATTACTGGTGATGTAGATTGTTGTAATTTGAATGTTTGTCCTGGAATTTGCACTTGTAACATGAATGTTTGTCCAGTTGTCAGTATTTGTTATGCCGGGGCTATTACTTGTCAAGGATATTTTTACGGTGGTTTTTCACAAGCATTTGGTTATGGTGCTTGGTGTAATGTTTCTAATACAGTTAATGTTCCAGCTAATTCTAATTCTCAATGTAAATATTTAGGCCATGGTGTTTGGATTAATATGATTGAAGGTGTTTGTCACGATGGAGATAGTTCAAGTTTTGTTAATAAACAAGTAGCTGTTAGAATTTATAACACAACTAATGGTATATATTTCCCGAGCAGTTCAGGAATTGTTTTAAATCGTTTTTTAAGTTTTGCTTCTAATCGACACGAACACTGCCAGAATATTCCAGTACATTCCCACGAAGTTTGTATTACTTGTATTTATTACGATCATCGACATTATGACGATCATTGTCATTATTATCTAAATTTAAGTGTTGGAAGTTACACCGGTAATAGATGTCCGTCTACTTGTACAGGTTTAACTACTGACACGGGTTATTTATATAACTGCGATTTAAGATGTGCTTGTTCTTGTAGTGTATTGACTTGTACTGCGAATAATTGTACTTGTTATGTTGGTGGGGGATATTCTTGGAATTCTCAATATAGTACTTTTTTATGGTTACCTTTTGATTGGTATAACACAAATTATAGAATCCAATATTGTGTAAATTATAATACTAAGTGTTGGTGTAATTGTATGAATTATTCATATTATGGTATTCTTGGACACGAACACAATAACGCTACAAATAATTGTGTTTTAAATCATAACCATGGATCTGCAAATTGTGTTTTGGATCACACACATTGTGCCGAGTTAAGCGGAAACGTTTGTTATTGCGTTTGTTATTTTTGTTAGGAGGAATTTAAAATGGGTAAAATTACAATAGTAGAAGTTGAAACATATAATAGATTAGACAATATCTATATAGAAGTTCATTGCGAACAAGACGGAGAAACTTGGATAGATAATTTTGCAGGTGAAGAATGGTTGCAATTAGACGATAAAGGACAAGAGAAATTCGTTGCACGAGTTATCAAAAACAGAGAAGACTCTAATAAACAAGGACTTAATAACTTAGATGAATTAAAATTAAAGTATAAAAATAAAGAAATAGGAGTTGAGTAAATTGGAATTAAAGGTAATACAAATAAAAGAGGAAAAGAACGGTAAATTTAACACAGAAGTTCGTGTTTCTGATAAAGAATTAGAATGTAGCTTCATGGTTGAATATACCCAGGCAGAATTAGAATTAGAAAATTGGGTTGAAAAAGCTAAAAATCATTTTTTAGAAATAAAAAATAAAAGTGCAAATGCAGCAGACATAATTAAAAATTTTGACGAGAAAGGATTAGTTCGTCATAAAACAATTAAAGAAGAAAAAAAAGAAGAAAAATTAGAGGAATAAAAAATGGATTGGTTTATAAAAGTAGACGGAGGAATTGGTAGATGTATTACAGCTACTGGGGCAGTAAAAGAATTTGCTAAAAATAAAGCAGAGGAAGGAAACAGAGTTTTTATTGTAAGTGGTTTCCCATATGTATTTGAAGGAATAGAATATGTTGAAAGAGTTTATCCAATACAAACACCTTTTTTGTACGAAGACAAAATAATGGAAGGAGAATTTTTAGAACCAGAACCATATAATGATAAAAAATATTATAAAAATAACAAACATATTGCTTCCGTATTTAATTATTTATTAAATGGATCCGAAGAATTTATTAAACCAGAAATGCCTTTGACAGAAAATGAGTTATCTGACGGGAAAAAAATGATTGAACAGGTAAAAATTGATAGTGGTAAAAAGAAAGTAATGTTAATACAACCTTGGGGTAGCCAAGGAGGAGAAATATTACCTCTTCAAAATCCTAATGATAAACCACAAGTTAAAACAGATGAAAGTTATAGAAGTTTCACGGTTAGTTTTATAGAAAAACTTGCAGAAGCTTTCAAAGAAGAATATTTAATATTTAATGTAAGAAATAATGGACAACTAGATAATAAAGATATGAGAGGTTTATATCATTTTAATCCTAGAGTTATTTTCTCAATTCTTCCACATGTTGATGCTGTTATTTCTTGTGATAGTTTTTTACATCATGCGAGTGAAGCAGTTGGTGGCCCGAAGACAGCTGTGTGTTGGGGTGGAACTTGTAAAGAACATTTAGGTTATGAAGATCAATTTAATTTAAAGAAGTCAGGAAAGGTATTTGATGAACCGAATAGAATAGTTCACAATCATGCTTGGTATCTTCAAAAAAATAAAGGTTGTAATAAATTTGGTGATGAGGAAATCAAGGCTTTAAAAGAGTATTTTGGTAAAAACAAAAGGATTAAATAATAGAAGGAGTGTTAATTATGGTTATGGAGCTTTCAAGTCAAAAGTTAGACACGCCTGACAAAGGCAACTTTAAGTATGTAATCAACCCCGATTTTTCGCATTCTATTCTGGCTTTTGAAAGCTCTATACTTGGAGCGTGTTAAATCTTGCATCCCAAACTAGGTTCTGATGGGAACGGTGGCTATGTTTGGAAAGGAAAAGTAGACGAGTTCCGGGGCGAGGTTATTGCAAAGCTAGAAATATACCATGAAGACTTGAATAAAGTACAAGTTCAAACGGATAATAATACTAAGTCTATTTCTCGTGCGCAAGGAGCAATAATGGCGGTTGGAGTTTTGTCTACAATAATCGGTGTTTTTTTGGTTTTACAACCATTTATAACATAATTTTTTTTAGGAGATGATAATATGAGATTCAGTATCAAAGGTTGGAACGTAATGGATTGGTTGCATGGGAATAAGACAGCGATCAAACTTATTATTTCTACTCTTGGAACAGTTAGTATATTTGGGATAACGGTTGAAGCAGCAGTTATTGCTATAATAGTTAATGCGGCATTAAATATTGCTGATTATTATGTTTCCGAGGTCGATAAATAAAAAATTGTTGATTTATACTAATTTAAAAGAAAGGTGTTTTTAATGGTTAAACTACGTGGTTTTTCTAGCCTTTTTGTTGTCTTAGCACTTATTTTGATAGCTTCGGCACTTGTTACTGGTTGGCTTAGAGTTTTAAGCCTGTTAATAGTCTTTATGACTATACTGTTTGTTGTAATAGAGAAATTGAGGTTGGGGAAAAAGAGGTTGGTTCCTGATTGGTTTTATACTTATCAAGTTAAGAGGAGGTGTAATTAAAATGGATTTTAAAATAGACATGGATGATATTGTCAAAGTAGTTGGTGGTGTTGTTGTTGTTATATCTGTGGTTAATGCATTAATTGGTTTTGCTGTAGCTGCAATATAAATAAGAGTGAGTGGTTGGTTGGTCGGAAATTATTTTTTTAAAATAGGTTTTTGTAGCCTATTTTTGTAGCACAGTGTAGCCTGTGCCACAAATAATAGTGAGCAAACTAATTCTAGTATTGTTAATAGCTAATTTAGTAACTTGGTTTGTGGAACAATAAAGAAAAAGTGCTACAAAAAGAAAGAAGGAAGGTATATATATCACTTAGATTATAGTATTTTCATAGTCATAGCTATATCTTATTTTTATTATTAATTTATTAATCTATTTTTATTGTTTTTATTTTTTGTAGCCTGTGCCACAGTGTGGTACAGAATTTGGCTACAAAGTTGAATGGGAAGATATATATATATGGTATGCGTTAGATTAATGAACTTTTTAAAAAAAAGGTTTTTGAAACGAAATGGAGATGAAATGAAATGAAGAAACTAATTATTGGAAAAGAATACAAAATAAAAACCAGGACTTCTACATACACAGGAAAACTTGTTGAAGTAGATGGTGCGGATTTTTTGTTTGAAACGATACGAGGAGAAGAACTTTGGCTTAATGATGTTGAAATAATGGAAGCTAAGAATGAACGGAATGAAATGAAAGGAGACGATGGGAATGGAAAAAAAGAACAACACGATTAGGTTTAGAGTTACAGATGAAGAACTTGTTAATATTAAAAAGATTAATCCTACTGCGACTAATTTTTCT
>Ga0208904_1002338_pt1 | contig 12082 bp, 11 predicted proteins | sample AntAceMetag02UKB_FD_184774 | JGI IMG/M metagenome (GOLD analysis project Ga0208904, IMG submission 184774) | Saline lake microbial communities from Ace Lake, Antarctica - Antarctic Ace Lake Metagenome 02UKB (SPAdes) (version 2) | ecosystem: Environmental > Aquatic > Non-marine Saline and... | reverse complement strand
CTAGAAGAATATGTTTTATATGGCGGTTACCCTAGAGTGGTTTTGTCTGAATCAAAAGAAGAAAAGAAAAAAGTTCTTGAGGGCATATTTAATACATATTTATTAAAAGAAATCAGAGAGATTCTTGATTTGAGTGACGACTATAAATTAATGAATTTAATGAAAGCTTTATCTTTACAAATTGGAAATATTATAAATTATGACGAACTTTCCAAATTAACTGGTTTTTCTTATTTGGATTTAAAAAAATATTTGAATATTCTGGAAAAAACATTTATCTTAAAACAGGTAAAACCCTATTTCACAAATAAAAGAACCGAAATCGTAAAAGCCCCAAAAGTTTATTTTTTTGATTTAGGTTTTAGAAATATTATTATTGATAACTTTGAAAAAGAAAGAACCGATTTAGGGAGCATTTATGAAAATTTTGTTTTCAGTGAACTCACATTAATGGAAGCCGAGCCCAAATATTGGAATACTAAATCAAATGCAGAAGTGGATTTCATCCTGGAAAAATCTGGGAAATTAATTCCGGTTGAAGTTAAATTAAATTTAAATGAAAATAAAATAACCAAATCTTTCAGAAGTTTTTTAGAGAAATATTTTTCCCCGAAGGGTTATTTTCTGTCTAAATCTTTTTTGGATGAGGTTAAAGAAAAAAAATCTAATATAGAATTTCTACCATTTGTTTTAATTGAAAAAATTAAGAAAAAATTACATTAGTGTTTGGGAAAGAGTTTAAAACAATCCAAAACCCCAAATATTTTACCAGACTATCCCAACTGGAATAATTATGATAATCACCGCAGCATTAAGAGAGAGATTTCTTAGTGTTATGCAGATATTCCTGAAGCTCTTGGAAAAGAGATAATTGCCATTGTTAACGAAAAAAATATACTTGGATTTTACTTATTTTTAAAGCTTAACGAAAGATATATAAATGTATAACTTTTGTTATTTTTATGAAACTTCCATTAATTTCCAGGATAAGAAAAGAACTGCACAAAAAAATAGCTCTTGCTCAGGATATTCTTATTGAGGAAACCATAAAAATAATCCCCTCTGCCGTTTTTCATGGTGGAACTTGTATTTGGAGATGTTATGGCGGGAAAAGATTTTCCGAAGATTTAGATTTTTATTTTCCCAAGAACAAGAAATTGATAGAAAAATTATTTCAAAATTTAGAAGATAAGGGGTTTGAGATTAAAAAAAAGAAAATTTCCGATAGGAGTCTTTATTCAGAACTAAGACACGATCAGGTCTCGGTAAGATTAGAAGCCACCTTCCAGAATATTAAAGGGGTTCTCTTAGATTATGAAAAAGTAGATGGAAATATTATTTCTATCTATGGTTTAGGTGTTGAGCAATTATTAAATGAAAAAATCAACACATATCTTAGTAGAAAAAGAATTAGGGATATTTATGACATTTTTTTCTTAATGAAGCTGGTCAATAATGCATCTTTAATTGATAAAAATATAAAAAAGATATTTGGCGAAGAGGGTACCCCGGAGGATGCAGAAGATCTTAAAATCCTTATTTTAGAGGGGATTATTCCTAAATTTAATGAACTAAAAGAATACATAAAAAGAAAATGGGAAAATCCAAACATTTAGAGAGAATAAGAAATTTATTTGAGAAAAGTCTTCTTGTAGATTTCGGATCTATAGAAAGGATTGTCCGATTTGAAAGAAAAAAACATAAGAGCAACTATGCAAAACTCATTGTTCATAATCTTTTAAAATCCGGAGAGATAAAAAAAGTTACAAAAGGGTATTATACAAAATATAATGATAATAGTCTGATAGTCCTCTGTTTTCCTGCCTATTTAGGTTTGCAATCTGCTTTAAGCCTTTATAACTTATGGGAACAAGAAACAATTCCGATAGTAATAACTTCCAAAAAAGTCAGGGTAGGAATTAGAAAAGTTCTTGGCGGAAATGTCTTAGTTAGAAGCACAAAAAAAGAATTTATGTTTGGAATTAGTTATCTGGATGATGGGGGATTTTACCTTCCTTATTCGGATATTGAAAAGACCTTTATCGACATGTTTTTATTTAAACAAAAAATCAATGAAGATGTTTTAAGGAAATTCCAAAATAGGATTAGTGAGAAAAAATTAAGGAAATATTTAAAAGGTTACAATGAAAAATTAAGGAAAAAAGTATTGAAAGTTTATTTGGGAACTAATATACACAAAAGTAGATAAGTATTAATGCCAATATGAGAAAACCCACATCCACAAAACAAAAATCAAAGAGACTTATGGTTAATAATAAAATTTTAAATTTTTTAAATACAGAAAGTCTTTGGCATTACACAAACAATCCATCCTAAAACCTCTTTTTGCAAGTTTAGTTATGTTGGGTTATTTATTTATATTTGATTACTTTATTCAACTAACTATTTTAACTGGAATAATTATGATAATTAGTGCTGCGATAATTTATTTTTTGATAATCTTTCTTACAAAAACAGTGACGATTTCAGAAATAAAGAAGCTAATTTAATTAATACAAAAACTCTTAAAGGGTTTTAATTTTAAAATGTAAGGATAATGACACAAACAAATATTCAAACAAGGATAAGAATTCAGACGTTAATGGAATTGGCTGGGAACATGAGAGATAAGGTAGTATTAGATTTAGGAGCATCAAACATAACAATAAGTAAAAAAATAAAGGCAAAGAAAATTATAACCTTGGATATTTCTGACAAAAAAGAAATGACCATAAAATGTGATTTAAACGAAGACAAAATTCCTCTAAAAAATAATTCCGTAGATATTATTTTGGCGGGAGAATTAATAGAACATATTCCAAACACATTATTTTTTCTTTCGGAATGCAAAAGGATACTTAACAAAAATGGCTTTCTCGTTTTATCTACTCCAAATATATGTTCCTTAGTGGATAGAATTAGAATGTTGTTTGGATTTCTTCCGGGACAATGTGCGAGATTTAGTCGCCAAGGAAAAGATAAATATAATTCTCATGTGAGAGATTTTAGTTTAAAAGAAATAAATGAGGCATTAGAATTATCAGGGCTAAAAATAATTGAGGCGAGAACTAACGGAATTATCTCTCATAGTAAATTACTTTTTCCAATCCAATTAACACCTGTTGCATTTGGAGACACCCTTATATTAAAAGTGGGATGTAAAAAATAATCTCATTCCGGAAGATGCTTTTTATAGAATTCAATGGTTCTTTTCGTTCCATCAAGAACACCAACTTTTGGATTATATCCTAATTTTTTTATTTCAGAAATATTAACCCTTACTTCTTGTGGCTGAGCAATTTCCATATTTTTTATAACAATTTTACTTTTACTATCAGTTTCTTTAATAATAAATTTTGCCAAATCGCAAATATTATATTCTTCTTTACCAGAAAGATTAAATACATTCCCCCACCCGTTTTTAAATGCCAACATAAATCCATCAACAAAATCATCAATATAAGCAAAGTCTAAAGTTTTAGTTTCAGGATTACCATATATTTCTAAATTTTTATTTTCTAAAGCATTAGTAATAAAAATATGCATAAGCCTTCTTGTTTGATCGTTAAATGGACCATAAACCGTCGAAGGCCTAACTATTACATAATCAATACCATACGAATTTTTATAGGCTTTGCAAAGCTCTTCACCATAAATTTTAGCAGCAGTATAGGGATTTCTCTCTTTATTTAAAATTCTTGAAGAAGAAAAATAAATAATTTTAGGAATATTATTTTTTCTGCAAAATTCAAAAACTACAAATGTTCCCTCAATATCATTATTAAAAGTTTTTTGAGGATTTGAAATCGATTCGTTTATTTTGCAGTGTGCTGCTAGATGAATCATTATATCCACCTTGAAATCCACCTTAAAATCTTTTAAATCTCGGATATCTTTACCATCTCTTAAATCAACTTCCAATACAATTTTATGCCCCTCGGATTCCAATCTTTTTTTAAGAAAACTTCCAATAAGACCCCTTTGCCCAGTAATTGCTATATTCATAATGTATTATACAAATTATTACTTTTAAATTTAATGAGTAATTTTAAATAGGTAAAATCTCAATTAATTTTATGAAAATCGGAATTATAGGAGTTGGATTTGTTGGTAGAGCAATAACAGAAATTTTCAAAGAAAAACACGAATTAATACTCTACGATAAATACAAAGAAGACTTAAACAAGTCGCCAGAAAAATTAGCAGAAGCAGAGATAATATTTATTTGTGTTCCAACACCAATGATGCCGAGCGGAGAAATAGATTATTCCGCAATTCATAATTCCCTAGAACTTCTTGAGAAAGTAATGAAGGATGAAAAAAATAAAACCCTTGTGGTTATTAGGTCAACTGCAGTCTCGGGAACAACAGAGTCTCTTGCTAAAAAATATCCGTTCAATTTTGCATTTAATCCTGAGTTTTTGAGAGAAAAAACTGCCATAGAAGACATGAAAAATACAGATAGAATTGTTTTAGGTATTTCTTCCGAAGAAGATTATAATAAACTTTTAAATGCATATAAGCCAATTTTCCCAGATGCAAAATATATAAAAGTAGATACAAAAACAGCAGAGATGATTAAGTATGCGGCGAATGTAATGTTGACTGGGCAAATTGCATTAGCAAACGAAATTTACCAGATATGCAAAGCATCAGGCATAGATTATAATAAAGTAAAAGAAACAATTTTACTAGACGACAGAATTGCAAAAAATATTGATGTTCCAGGACATGACGGCGAATTAGGATTTGGAGGAAAATGTTTTCCAAAAGATTTAAACGCTTTAATTTATTTAGCTCGTGAGAAAAAATATAGGCCATACTTATTGGAAGAAATTTGGAGATTAAATGAAAAAATTAGAAAAAATAAAGACTGGTTTAATATTCCCGGAGCAACTTCTGAAAATAAATTTTTTTCAAATTCTTAATTGGAGTAAAAAGATATAAACTAATTATTTTTCCAAACTTACAATCAAATGTTCTGCAAGAGAGGGACTTAACTCAGCCCATTTTTCAAAAAGAGTTCCTAAAATTCTATCACGATTTTTAGAATAAATAACAAAATTACCAGAAAATTTAAATTTTCGAAATTTAGAACTTTTTATTCTTTCTTCAAAAACTTTTTTGGTATAAGTTCTATAATGATAGTCTGCGATAACATATCGTGGATTAAAACCAAACATCATCAAAAATCGATTCTTTAAAGAAATTAAATTTGGCGTAGTAACAATCAAAAGACCACCTTTCTTGAGTATCCTATAACATTCATTTAAAAAAATAACATCATTAAAAGTATGTTCAATAATTTCTCCTGCAACTATGGCATCAAAAGTATTATCTTTAAATGGAAACCGATTATTTGCATCATGAACTTCAACATCAAGCCCCTTTTCTTTTGCCCTATCTGTAGCTTGTTTAGAAATTTCTAAACCTTTAACTTTCCACCCTAATTTTTGGCATAATTGCAAAAACTCCCCTCCGCAACACCCAATTTCCAAAAGTTTTCCCGGTTTTTGAGAAGCCAATATTTTTATTATTTTTTGATACCTTGGGTCATTCACATTGGCAACATACTCATCAAAAGCATTCTGTTACATCTGAGTATTCTTTTCCATAATCCAACCAACAATATTTCTTTTATATATTTAATGGATAAAAATATTTAAAATAAAACTTTATAAAGAAAGACAATTTTTAAAAAACATGGTTAACATAAAAGAAAATCAATTTAGGAAATATCTTATAGAAAAGAAGGGAAAAAGTTTTCTTGAGATAGGATGTGGTGAAACAGGATTTAATTTTTATAAAAATATGGCAGGAAAATATACTGGAATAGATGTCTCAAATATAAAAAACAGACCCCCCACATTTATTAAACAAGATTTAGAATTAAATCCAAAATTACCATTTAAAAATAAATTATTTGATGCAATAATTGCTTCTGATGTTTTGGGGCATCTTAATAATCGACATGAGATCATGAATGAAATCAAAAGAGTATTGAAAAACGACGGAATTATAATAATAAGTCTCCCAAACGAATTCTCTTATCAGCCAATATGGTATCATATTAAAGGTATTAATTGGATGGGGGGCGGTTCGAATCATGGGCATAAGTATATGTATGATTTAAAATCTGCAAGGGAATATATAGAAAAACATTTAGAAATAGTGGAGGAAAAGTATTTTTATTTAGATGGCAAATTAGAATTTATAAGAAGTATTTCTCAATGGTTGGCAGAAAAAAATCCAAGATGGTTTGCAAGAAATATTGTGTATAAATGCAAATTAAAAAAATCTAGATAGTTATTTAAATAAAAATCTAAAATATCAATCTTTATAAATCTCCTTGCTTAACTTGATATAATGAAAAATGAAAAAATTTCTGCAATTTTGATAATCTATAATGAAGAAAAAGTTATTGAAAGATGTTTGAAAAGCCTAGAAGGGGTGGTAGATGAGATTTTGGTTTTCCATGACGGGCCCTGTTTAGATAATACTCTGGATCTAGCAAAAAAATATACTAAAAAAGTATTTATCTTACCAAGAAAGGGCCGGGCTGCATTACACTTAATTTCTGCAATAAAAAAAGCAAAAAATGACTGGATATTAAAAATTGATGCAGACGAATTTCTATCTGAAAAATTAAAAAAAAATATTAATAAACTAGCACAAAATAAAGAGGCTGCAGCATATACTTTCCGATGGCCCTGGTGGGATGGAAAAAAATATGTTACTAAAAATTGGCCAGTAAAAAAAGTAATGTTTAGAAAATCAGAAGCTTCTTTTATTCAATATCCTGGATGGGATGAACCACGAACAAAAGGAAAAACAATTAATACAGAATATCTTCTAGAGCATAGGCCAAAAAAGAAAAATCCAAATTCATCTAATAATATAAAATCATTCATCGAAAAAGCATTAGGAAGATATGGAAAAAGTCAGGCACATTACACCCTTAAACCCCTAAGTGATTTTGAAACTTACCATTATGATTTAGACGACTTCCCTTTAAGGATAAGGCTAAGGAGAAGGTTTCCCCTTCTTACTGCGCCATTATTTTCGATTATGGCCTTTTTTATTATATTAAAAAAACATCATTTTTTAACAGAGGGAAGTCCAGTCATTATAGAGGCTTTCAGAACCTCAATATTTTATTTATTTTTAGGATATTATATTTATAATCTAAAGATTGGAAATGATTTAAATAATGTTTTTCCAAAGACAAAATCTATATAAAAAATTAATTTTTATATTCACCTTGGAACGGAAAAAAATATACTACAAAAAATTGGCCACACAAAAATAAATGTTTAGAAAGTCTAAAGTTTCCTTTTTTGAATTTATAGGAAGAGACTAGCCAGATACAATCGGAGGAGAGATAACAACTAATTACTTGTTGGAACCTAAACCTCCCAAAAGAGTTATTAATCGAGAGTTAAGAAACTGGATTAAAGTTTAGTTTTTGTTATTTTAAAATAAATTTTTTCATATTGTTTAACTATATTATTCCAATCCCAATTTTTTTTGGCTTGATTTCTGGCATTCTTACCCATTCTTTTTATTTCTTCAGGATTATTTAAAAGATAATCAAGTTTTTTTTTAAAATCTTTTTTGTCTCCGGGATTGAATAGTAATCCTGTCTCCATATTAATCACCTGTTCGGGAATCCCACCCCTATCAGATGCAATAAGACATAGGCCATAAGACATAGCCTCTAAAACTGAGTAGGAAAAATTTTCCATCCAAACAGATGGAACGACCCCGATACTTGCAGTCTTGTAATATGGTCCCGGTTTTCCAAATCCTAGATAGTTTAGATTTTTATATTTAGATCTAATCTCTTCTAGTTGTTCTCCCACCCCGAGAATATTCACCTTATACTTCTTAATATTATTTAAGATTCCTGCTATTGTTCCCAATCCTTTGTTCTCGCTGATTCTCCCGATAAATAAAATTTCTTTTTTATAAGAAGTATTCATTGAAGGAATGTCTACCCCATTATTTATTACTCCAACTTTTATTCCGAGAGATTTTTCAATACTTTCAGCAAGAATCGCAGATGGAGAAAAAACATGGAGGTTGGGATTTTTTATTATTTTTCTATGGAGAACCATTCTTAAAAGTTTTAATAAGTAAATTGGATAATAAAACTTACTTTTTTTAGGACCTTTACAATTGTTTGGAATACAATTTACCCCAAACCAATCCTTACAAGGTCTCCCATTATTTTTAATCCCCCAGATTTTTGGGCAAATAAAATGAAAATCATGAAAAGTTATAACAATTGGAATTTTGCATTTTAACGATGCCCGAATAACACTTGGAGAAAGAATTCTCGTACAATTATTTATATGAACAACATCTGGTTGAAATTCTTTAATTTTGGCAATTGTTTTTTTATACCATTTTTTACTATACCATCTTGAAAATAGGGAAGCAAAATCTTCACCGCTTGTAGAGCCAAGCAATTCTACTACGTGTCCCTTTTTTTCTAATATTTTTTTAAGAGTGTATATAAAAGTCTCTGTACCACCAACTTTTTTCATATGATCATTTATTATCAAAATTTTCATCATAAACCTCCTCAACTAATTTTTCAAATTGTTTTTCAAAACTTTTTAACAGTTTTTTTTCGTCATAATCTTTAGCCGCCTTCCTGCAGGCTGCGGATAACTTCTTTTTATTTTTTATGTTTAATTCAAAATATTCTAAAATTCTTTTTATAATAATTTTTTTATTAAATGGTACAACAAAATTTTTATCTGCCTTTTCAACGGCCTCTTTGGCCCCAGTATAATTTGAAACAAGAGTTGGAATTCCTGCCAACATAGTTTCTAACACATTAATTCCAAAGGCTTCTCCTCTACCAAGATGTACACTTAATGAACACTTTTTAAGATAGGGGAAAATTTCCTGCACTCCTTCAAAATAAATATCTTTTGACTTCCATTCCTTTTTTACATCCCATTTTCCCAAAATATACAATTTGGCATTAGGAGCACTTTTTTTTATCTTTCTAAAAACTTCTATAAGAATATCTAATCCCTTGTAATGAAAATCTGGACCATGTCCTATAAATAAAATATTTTGACTGGATAGGTCGGGAATAATTTTTAATAAAGGTTTTGCTTTTTTTTCAAAAACAAATGCCGGAACATTTATCATTGGACTTATTTTATTATATTCTCTAAATAAACTTGCAGAAAAATCTCCAATGCAAAAAGCCCCATCTAATTTCTTTATATTCCTTTTAACAATCTGTCTTTGAAAAAAAGGATATTTTTTTAGCTTAGATTTTTTCATATCAAATTTTTCCCCACTAAATATTTGAAACAGTCTTGGATCTGAAAAAAGATTTATAATTTTAGCGGATTTTTTTAAACATCTAAGGAGTTTTAATAGGCTAAGATAATTAAAAAATCCTTCAGTAAAATAAATATCGTAATCTCTGGGAATATTTTTTAATGTTCTGAGGGATTCCTTTTGGTCATCACTAGGATAATGAAAAAAATCTGCCCCAATTCTTTTTGCGAAACTTACATGTAATGGGTGGGGGGGGTTTCCACAGACAAATAAAATTCTTTTATCTTTAATTGCATTTCCCATAAAAATAATTATTGAAAGAGGTTTAAAAGTTTAATGTTGGCAAAAATATCTACCATCTCCAGTTATTATTTCCTAACACTGATTTCAATTCATTTTTCTTATGAATACTTGCGAAGGTGTCTCAAATTTTTCATCCTTCTCTATATTAAAAGAAAGGGAGATTTATTTATATGCCTTTCTAAATAATTATAAAATTTAATCAGGCCCCAAGATAATCCTTAATTTTTCCTAGACATTCTTTCCCGCAGAACTAATTTTTCATCTCTTAACAAGTCTTCCATACAACCCCTCATATTGTTTAGCTATTTTTGAATATTTAAAACCCTTTACAAAAGTTAAACTATTTTTTTTAATCTTATCAAATAACTTTTTGTCTTCAAAAAGCAATTTAATCTGCTTTCTTAATTCCCCTACATTTGGGAATTTAGCAATAAGCCCATTTTCCTTATTTTTTATTAATGTTGGAAGTGCCCCACGATCGCTAACAATCACAGGAAGTCCTGACGCCATAGCTTCTAAAATCACAATACCAAAACCTTCCCAACTTGAAAATAAAACAAAAGTATCTGCCAAAGCATACATTTCCATAAGTTTTTTATCATCCACTCCCCCAAGAAGCTTAACTCTTTTAGATAATCCTAATTTTTTAATTCTTCTGTCCAATTCTTCACCAAAACCTACATCTCGGCCAACAATTAAAAAGTTAATATCCATATCTTTAATCGCTTCAATAACATATTGCGAACCCTTGCTTTCATGAACCCTTCCGACACAAAGGAGCGTTTTTTTATTTTCCAAATCATATTTCTCTAAAATTTTCTTTTTGTTGATTTTTCTTGGTTTAAATTTTTCCAAATCTATCCAATTGGGAATAATCTTTATGCGTTTTTCAGGAATACCCATCTGAACATATTTTTCTTTTTCAATTTTTGTCAGTGCGGTGCAAAACATGGCATTTTTCAGCAAGTTCCCAAAAATTTTATCATGAACTTGTTTTGCGATATTAGCTTTTTTAGAATGAAAAAATCCATGAGCAGTATAAATAATAGGAATTTTATTTTTTAAATACTTTAAAGAATAATTTGAAGTAAATCTTCCATGCCCATGTATATGAACCAAATCATAATTTTCCCAAATCTCTTTTATCTTCCCTTTAAATTCTCTAGAATACCCAAATCCTCCAAGAAACCCATCATTTTTACAAGTAATAATTTTTACACCATCCACATCTTCAGCCCTCTTATATTCGACCCCCTTCTCATATAAATTCGTCTGTAAAATCGTAACCTCATGACCCTGCTTAACAAGAAACTTAGATAATTCCCAAACAACTTTTTCAGTTCCACCGGGATATTGAACTCGCGCACTACTTATCTGAAGAACTTTCATTAATCGCCTCCCTATAAATTTTCTCTAATTTTTTATTTCTAGCATTAATTGATAAGTCTCCTTTGCTAATTCTTTCAAAACCTTTTTGTCCCATAGTTTCTCTCAAAGATTTATTTTCAATTAATTTTACTAATGCGCCATAGCAATCATCTATAAATTTTTTCTCGGTTTTGCCTTTCATTTTTGACTGAGAAAATGACTGAACATAGCCTTCTTTAAGTCTATAGCCAGGAATTTTAACAATAAGCCCATTCTCCCCATCTTTAACAATCTCCGGAACCGCGAAAAGGTTTGTCCCTATAATTGGCATCTTTGCAATCATTGCATCAATGAGGCTATAGCCAAAACTATCTGTAAGCGTAGGGTAAAATAAAATATCACATTGTGAATACACATCTTTCAGAAGTTTTTCCCGGGGAATAATATTGCCTAAATATTTCATATATTTAACATTTTTCAAATTGAATTTTTTCTTCATTTGTTCCGGGACATCCGCCCGAATCCAGAATTCCACATTCGGATATTTTTTCTCAATCATAGAAAAAACCTTTAGAACTTGAGGTCCCGACTTGCCTTTAAAAATACTCAATATGGACAGTATCCTAATTTTATCACTGTCTCTTTTTTTATTTATTGGAATAATGTGAGAAGAAGGATAGAGAACTTTAATTTTATTTTTAAATTTTGAACAATCTAAATAATAAAAGAAAGCCTGTCTAGTTGCTTCACAATGACATAAAATGCCTTTACAATATTTTGAAGAAAGTTTTCTTTCAATAAATTTTTTCCAAAATTTATTTTCCATTAATTTTGGATCTAGCCCAAAAAAAGAATGTACATGTTCAACATCTATGACCCACGGTTTTTTATTTAATGGAATAATTCCCCGAGAAGAATGTATTAAATCATAATTTCCAGGTTTGGCATAAATCATCCGCGGAATATTTAATTTTCGAAGCATTGCTCCCAATTTCTCTTTCATTTTTTTTGATTCATAATATTTCCCACTAATAGTATCTTTAGAAACCCCAATATATTCAATTCCCATAGGGGGGTAATTAACAATTTCCTGATAAATCTGATG
>Ga0208904_1002336_pt1 | contig 12085 bp, 7 predicted proteins | sample AntAceMetag02UKB_FD_184774 | JGI IMG/M metagenome (GOLD analysis project Ga0208904, IMG submission 184774) | Saline lake microbial communities from Ace Lake, Antarctica - Antarctic Ace Lake Metagenome 02UKB (SPAdes) (version 2) | ecosystem: Environmental > Aquatic > Non-marine Saline and Alkaline... | reverse complement strand
GCCCTAGTACTTCCCTTTTTCCAGTTAAACCAAATATTCTTCTTAACGGCGTGATTGGCATAATCTTTGGATTAATATTTAGTTTGTTATATATTTATCAAAAAAGAAGTAAAGGAATATTTTCTAAATTTCAATAAAAAAATATTATAAAAAACATCCCACAATATTGTGGGATGTTTTTTATTTTGTTATCTAAATTTTATTTATTAATAATAAATTCTAAGTTCTCATCTAATAGTCCATTCCAAGTAACTGCATCTTCTTGAATTACAGCTTTATTTAAGTTTGGAAAAACTTGAGCATCCTTGGCTAAAGGTAAATTTACATGAAAGCTAGTAAATTCATTACCAGGTTGTTTTTGTAATAATAAGTAGTAATCATCTTTTAATTCAAATGGTAATTCATAAACTAAAGTAAGTTCAGTTGTATCATTAGGTCTTACTGAAATTAAAGTACCAAAACCAGTTTTATTTAATTCGTTTAAAATATCAACCTCATACTCACCTTGATAATTAATTAATTTTGCTCCTGCTGGAACATACACTCTAGTATAAGTTTTGTAATTTCCACTAATTCTTTCTTCGTACAAACCTTCTTTTCTTTCTAACTCAGCGTTATAAAAATAAGTTAATTTTAATGTAGCAATAGATCTATTATTAACTATATCAATTTTGTAATTAATATTGCGTTTAACTAAGTGATCTAAACGAGTTTTAATATTTTGAGTGCTAATATTTGCGTCAACTACATAAATATAATCTTGATCGCTTTGTTCTAATTCTCCAGTCCAATTATTCTTAGCCAATACTTGTTGGTCTGTTTTATTATTAAAATAGAAAAATAAATTATTATCTTCAAGATTATGACGCAAAGTACCTAAAATCTGAATAACAGTTTTAATATCAGAATTAAGCATTTTTTCTTTTACTTGCTGAGCAATGTCATCAACAATATAAGTTTTTTCTCTAACTATTTTATCTTCAACACGTTCCCCTGGATATAAATTTTGTGGTGTATCTTTAAAATTTTCTGCTGTATATTCTATATCTTCAGTAAAATCAATTTTTACTGCACCAATAATATTTAGCCATTCTGATACCATTTCTGGATTAAAAGCGATTACGCCATCAAATTCAATCTGTTCAGTTTTATCACGAGCGACTTCTGCATTATAAAGCATTTGCGCATTACGAGCAGTTTCTGGAAAAGATGGAGACCAATTAGCATCACCAAAACGCCATTCATTTTTATTAAAATATTTAGCTAACGATGTTGGAGGAATAATTGGTTCACTTTTAGTACTATTATAATTTTCTTCTAAGTCATCAGTATCTTTTAAATAGAAAGTTGGCACTTCCCCATCCTTAATATTTAAAATACCAAAGTTACCAATATATCCGCCAGTTGGTCTTAACTCAGTATTATTTTGCATTAATAATAAATAAGTTTGTTCGCCTCGTTTACTCATGATTGAGTGGAGTAAATGTAAGACTTTAAAATCATCTTCATTAAAACGAGAAAATTCTTGTTCAAATTTTTGCACTAAAGCAATATCAGAAATTCCTAATTCATGAGTAGCCACAATCATTTGCTGAATATTAACATACACATCCTCAATTGAATCTAACAACTCACCTAAAACTGCTATTACTACTTCCTTATCTTCAATCTGCTCATAACTTTTTCCTCGATATCCTTCTAATTTTTCAGTTACATTAACAGTGCGCTCATAAGAATATAGAGCATCTAAAGATGAATCTAATAATTTATCTCCAGTATTTAATTTTGGTCCTATCCAAGGAAGTATTCTAAAAGGTTTAGTCCAAGCTAAAGTCTTTTTAGCTGACAAAATATTTTCTCGAGAACTAAAAATTGAGTCCTTAGCTAAATCTAAGTGAAAGTCAGCCCAAGAATCAATTGAGTTTCTAATGTCATCACGAGCTTGAGCAATTTGGCGATAAAAATAAACACTGCCAGCTCCAGCAATAATTCCTAAAATAAAAGTAGCGGCAATAGTAATGCCAGCAACTATTTTTAGAGTTTTTCTCTTTTTAGTCATCTTAGGACTTGAAGTAATATTAATATTTTCCATAAAAATTAAATGTTTTATATAACTGTATATTATACATTTTTCTGGAAAATTGTCAAGAAAACAAAAAATCCCGCTTTCACGAGATTTTGAACTAAAATTAGTAAAAAATTTACATCTTTTCAACCGTTTCAAATCCTAATAACTCAACTCCTCTATTTAAAACTATAGCAATTTTATTAATTAAGGCTAATCTAAACTCTTTTTCTTCTTTACTGTCTGCTTTTAAAATAGGTATTTGATGATAATAATCATTAAATTCTTGAGATAACTCAAATAAATATTTAGCAATAATTGATGGATCTAATTTTTCTGCCGAACTTTGAGTTATTTCTGGGAATAAAGATAATTTAAAAATTAACTTATATTCATATTTATTAATAGATTCAAAATCAATGACTTTTGACTTTCTAACTTTCTGACTTTCTGACTTGCGTAAGATACTTTGAATTCTAGCGTAAGTATATTGCAAGTATGGACCAGAATTGCCAAATAAATTTATTGATTCTTTAATATCAAAAGAAATATCAGATGCCCGACCATTTTTTAAAATAGAATATTTAACTGATGCTAAACTAATTTTCTCAGCCAAATCTTCCTTGCCCGCCCTACTATCAGTTTGGGAGGGCTTATTTTTAATATCACTCTTTTTCACTATCTTACTTATTTCTTTCTTAACTTCATCTAACAACCACTCACCTAAAATTACATTTCCTAAACGTGAAGACATCTTGCCGTCTTTTAAACTAACCCAGCCATAAACTAAATGCTCTTGTTTGCCTTTGCTCTTAGGCAAAACATATTCCATGGCTTTAAAAATAACTTTAAAATATTCTGTCTGTTCTTTACTTACTACATGAAAAATTTTAGCTGGATTATAATCAGCTAATTGCAACTTTGCCAAGGCCATATCCTTACCTTCATAAGTTGGGTTGCCTTCGGAATTAATAAAAACCCGGTCATGCAAGCCATGTTTAGCGCCTTCAAAAATTATTGCTCCTTGAGAATTTTTAAAAATTCCTTTTTTTACCCCCTCCATAACAATTTGCTTGCCGTTTTTAAATGTCTCTGATTCAAAATAAAATTTATCAAATTTACTTCCCATTCTTTTGTAAATTTTATCAAAATATTTTAAACTCCATTTTCTAGTTTCGTTGTAAATTTTTCTAATTGATTCATCGTTTCCATAAATTCTTTGATTCAATTCTTTAATTTCTGCTTGAGCCTTTTTAGATGTTTCGAATTTAACAGAACCCTTAGCGTATGCATTTCCTAAAAATTCAGCTTGTTCTATTAACTGTTTATCTTTTACTAAATTTTTAATTCTATTTTGAAATATTTTTAATTCTCGATCATTATTTATGATATGCCAAATACATTTGGCCACATGCATACCAATATCACCTTGATAGTTAACTTTAATTACCTTATAACCAGCATTGGCTAAAATTCTAGCGATTGATTCGCCAGTGATAATATTTCGTAAATGCCCAATATGAAAGGCTTTGTGAGTATTAGGTGTAGCATATTCAATCAAAATCTTGTCTTTACTTAAATTAATCTTGCCATAATCTTTATCTATCTCACCCAAAACTCCTTGAGTTAATTTTTTGGTTTGTAATTTAAAATTTACATACGGACCAACTGCTTCAATTGATTTTACAGTTGAGCAAGATTTAATCTTACTAGCTAAATCTTTAGCAATTTCATTGGGAGCTTTTCCTTGTCCGCCTTGGGAGGATAAATCTTTCGCTAAATTAAAACAAGGAAAACTAAAATCCCCCATTTCAGGTTTAGGTGGTAAAACTAAATCAGACTCTTGGACTGTTTTTGCACCAAGAATTCTGTTTATTTTATTAACTATATTTTGTTTGGATTTTTGGATTGTGGACATACTACGTTGTCATTCCCGCGAAAGCGGGAATCCAGAAAAATTAGTGTTAATTAGTGACTCTAATAAACTGCCTCTTCCCTCTTTGAACTAAAATTCCTTCTTTAGTTATTTCAACTTTTTTATCAATACTTTTTACAACTTCTCCATCAACTTTAATTCCACCCTGCTCAATTAATCGTCTTGCTTCACCTTTTGACGCAACCAAATCACACTCAACTAGCAACTCAATAATATTAATATTTTTTACTTTTAACTTCTTACTTTCAACTTCTGAGGGTGCTTCCTTTTTCTGCACTGTATTTTCAAAATGCTTTTGCGCTTTTTGTGCCCCTTCTTTTCCTTTGATTGTTTTTACAATTTCAAACGCCATCATCTTTTTATATTGCATTGGATTTTCACCATCTTCTAATGACTTAGCAATATTTTTAATAACATCCATGGAAATGTCAGTAAGTAATTCTAATCCGCTTAAAATTGCTAAATCAGGATAAGACATAGCTTTGCCGTACATTTCTTCAGCCGTATCGCCTAAATTAATGCCATTACCCTTAGTTTTACTCATAGTAATACCATCTGGCGCGTCCATCATTTTATTAGTACGAATAAATTTTTCTTTATTTAAATAGCTTTTACATAAATCACGTCCAACTAGCATATTGAATGTTTGGTCAGTTCCGCCAATCTCTATGTCAACGTCCATGGCAACTGAATCATAACCTTGCATTAGAGGATAAATAAATTCCTGCAAATATATTGGTATTGGCTTTCTAATTTTAGTATCTTCATTAATATTAAATTTACTTTTACATTTTAAACATTTTAAATCTTTCTGAAAAAAGGCATATGTTTCGTCATCATAAACATTTATAATATTTTTAGCATAAGTCCAATCACCACATTTTGGACATTCTATTTCTCCATACATACGCTTTTCAAACAAATCGCGCTCCAACATTTGCTGGACTGTCATATTAGACATTAATTTTATAACATCCTCCAATTTTAATTTTGATAACCATTTATGATTTCTTTCAAACTTAACCGGATTATCTCCCTCAAAATCAATTAATTGACTAGCTTGTTTTTTCCAACCTTCCATGTTTTTTTTAATTTTTTCATCTGATAAAATTTCTCTCGTTGTATCTTTATCAGGATCCCCAACTTTTGCAGTATAATCACCAACTAAAAATATTACTTCGTGACCAAGATCTTGTAAAATTTTTAAAGCACGAATGCCAATAGCATGTCCGACATGCAGATATGGCCCTGTTGGATCAAATCCTTGATAAATTTTTAACCGTTCACCTGACATTAATTTTTTGCGCAAGGCGTCGACAGTTGGATAGATTTTTTCCACCCCCCTTGTTAAAAATTGTTCAATTTTAATTTTATCTGTTGAAACTTTCATATATTTTTAACTAATAACTAATTTAACTAGTCTAACTAAATTTAATATGTTAATTTTGAATTTTTTATAAATAATATAGCTTCTTGCGAAAAACTTTTTACATCCTCAGCAAGTTTTATACTTTGTAAATCTTGCCATGACACCCACTTAAAACTAGTTGATTCTCCATCTTCTGGATTTAATTTAAAAGTATATGCCTTAGCATAATAAATAAAATCAATATGATAATGAGTAGGGCTTACTTCTTCCAACATTAAATGCATTGGTTTATTTAAAGATGCTACTCTGGGAAATCCTAAGGTTTGATTATGTTTAGATAAATGTTTAGTATGCTTCTGCCAAATAAGCTCAACATCCAATCCTGTTTCTTCTTTAGCTTCTCTAAGGGCAGTTTTTTCTGGTAACTCATTATCTTCTACATGACCGCCAACAGCCATCCACATTTTTAATTTTTTATGAAAATGTAATAATATCTTATTTTCATGGACAATATAGGTTGTGGCTGTAAAATGTTTAATAATTTCCATTTTATAAATCCTTTCAACCTCCTTGAACTAATGACTTATTTCGCAATATGAATTGTCTGCGTAGGAAAAGCCATTTCAATTCCTTGTTTCTCAAATATTTCAACTATCGCTAAATTAACTGCTTGTTGAACTTTTAAATAATCAACATACTCACCGCTTTCTACAAAATACACAATATCAAAACCTAATGAAAAATCGCCAAAATCTTTAAAATAACAACGATCAAATTCACAATTTTTTTGCGCTTTTATAATGCTTTTAATCATCTCTGGAATTTCTTCCAACTTTTTCTCGGGCGTATCATAAGTGACACCAATACTAAAAGCTATGCGACGACGTTTCATTTTACCATAATTTTGAATACGCGCTGAGACTATCTCACTGTTAGGAATAACTAATTCTTCTCCCTGTGAACTTGTAAGACGCGTGGCGCGCATACCAATTTTATTGACCGTACCTTTGTCAGTGCCAATTATTACATAATCATCAACCGAAAAAGGCTTATCAAAATGTATAGAAAGTGAACTAAATAAATCACTAACTATTTTTTGTACGGCAAAAGCAATTACAATACCACCAACACCAAAACCAGCAATGAGAGAATTCACATTATACCCTAAATTGGATAATATTAGCAGCGCAGCTAATACCCATAAAATAATTTTAACAGCCGTGGACACCATCTTTACCATCTCTTCCGCGTCTTTATCACCTTTCTTACCGGCAATAACCTTTTTTATAATAACATCAACCGCCGCCTGAATTACTCGCATTAAATAATAGGAAACTGTAATTATTAAAATATAATATAAAATTGTCTGGATTTTTTCCGAAACATACAAAACATACTGAGCTACATAAACTGAAATAAATAAATTAAACGGCCAATGAATGGCGTCCAATCCATTGATAATCACATCATCAAATTCATTCTTGGTTTTTTTAGCAATTTTTTTCAATTGTGCTAAAATCGCAACTTTAAAAATTTTTAAAACAGCATAGGCTAAAATAAAAGCAATAACTGCTATTGTCCACTTTGTAATACTGTTATAAAAAACTTCCATTTCCAAAATTGGAAAATTTACTTGTAATGAATTAATGAATTTGTTGATCATATGTTTTCCTCCTTAAAAAATTATTTAAGATGTTTAATTTGTTCTTTAAATCTTTCTATATCATCCTCATAATTACTCATTTTCTCAATTTCTTTTTGTACTAATTCTTTAGGTGCATTTTTAATAAACTCTTTATTATCTAATTTATTTTTTGATTTTTTAACAAATTCTTTCCATGTTGCTATCGACTCTTGAAGTCGTTTCTCTTCTTGTTTAATATCAATCAATCCTTCACTTGGTATATAAATTTCTACTCCTTTAACGACAATATAAATGGACTGTTTTATTTTTTCTCCTTTGCCAGTAATCTCTAATTCGCTAATACCAGTTCGCATATTTTTAATTAATTCTACTTGGCTCTTTATTAATTCTACCTTATCTCCAGCATAAATAACAGCTTTAATTTTTTGTGCTGGAGAAATTCGATATTCTGCGCGCCTAGCACGAATACTAAAAATAATATCTTTAATTAATTTAAAATTAAGAGGGATATTTGTATTTTTTATTATTTTTTCATAATATTTATGATCTGGCCAATGCTCTACCATTATAAAATTACTATTATCAATTTCTTTCCATATTCTTTCTGTAACGAACGGCATAAATGGATGCCACAACTTTAATAAATCTTTTAATATTTGGATTAAAATAATATTTTGATTTTCATTTTTTTCAAATTTTGTAACCTCTAAATACCAATCAGCAAAATCATTCCACGTAAAATCACGCAATTTTTCGCCAGCTGCAGAAAAATTAAAATTATCTATATCAAATTTTACATCACAAATTAAATTCATTATTCCTCTAATAATCCAAATATCAGCTACACTTAAATTATCAATTTTTATCTCTTGTTTACTATTAGCTATTAAATCTTCGTTACTAGTTCGTTGTAATATAAATCTACTAATATTCCATAATTTATTTGTAAAATTCCGATATCCAGCAATTTTCTTCTCACTTAATCTTACATCATTGCCTGGAGTTGATCCTATTACCAAAGATAAACGAATTGCATCAGTACCGTATTTTGGAATAATATCTAACGGGTCAATAACATTACCTAAGGACTTTGACATTTTTCTACCCTTTTCATCCCGTACTAATCCATGTAAATAAACTTTTTCAAATGGAACTTCATCCATTAAATAAGTTGTCATTAAGATCATTCGTGCTACCCAAAAAAATAAAATATCATAACCAGTTTCCATTACATTTGTTGGGTGGTATGTTTTTAAATCTTTTGTTTTATTTGGCCAACCAAGTGGCGAAAACGTCCAGAGTCCAGACGAAAACCAAGTATCTAAAGTATCAGGGTCTTGTGTCCAACCCATCTCATCTGGGGCTTCTAATCCTACAAATAGTTCTGATTTATTTAAACTCTCTTTATTTTTTCTATTTTGTTCTATCCACCTATCATCAATAAATCCACGATCTTTTAAAAGTTGTACGCTTTCTTGATGTAATTGAATAACTTTTTTGTCTAGGTCATTAGAACCCCAAGTCATGATATTTCTATCTGTCTGTAGTTTGCAAAATAGATTAATAAATTCTAATTCATTCTTTATTTTTGCTTTTTTGAACAAATCTTTTTTAATAAAATGAATCATTTCATGATCGCTTCCTGTATTTGTTTTGTACCAAACTGGGATCTGATGTCCAAACCAAATCTGACGACTAATGCACCAGTCACGCAAATTATCAATCCAATGAAAATATGTTTTTTCAAAACGCTCAGGAACTATATCAATTTTTTTAGAACGCACAGCATCTTGCATTAATTTTTTTAAAGTAGTCTTTTTTCCATTTTTCTCAAATTCTTTATTAACGCCAATAAACCACTGCTTTTTAATCTGTGGCTCAATTATACCGCCACCGCGACTATTGATTGCAATATTATGTAAATAATTTTCTTCTGTTTTTACTAATAAACCTTTTTCTTTTAATTTAGCAACTATTTTTTTTCTACCCTCTTTTATATCTAATCCGATAAATTCACCAGCAACAGGCATAAGTTTTCCATCATAATCAATAATTTGTTCTTTATCTAAATTATGTCGCTCAGCAATATCAAAATCTGTCATATCATGCCAAGGCGTAATTGTCATAACGCCAGTACCAAATTCCATATCAATTGCTTTATCTTTTATAACTGTAGCCTCCACTTCACCATGAATCCATTCAACTTTTATTTTTTGTTTATGTTTATATTTCTTATATCGTTTATCATCTGGATGCATTACTACATATTTATCACCAAATTTTGTTTCTGGACGCGCAGTACCAATTTCAAATGGTCCATATTGAAAATAATAAAAAGGTGCTTTTTCTTCTTTACGTTCTACTTCATCATCAGAAACCGTAGTTTGCATTTTTGGATCCCAATTAACAATGCGATGTCCGCGATAAATTAAACCTTCATCATACATTTTTTTAAAAGCTGTGCGCACAGCTAAACTTCTTTCTTCATCTAATGTATAGACTTCCCTACTCCAATCTAAAGATGATCCCATCTTTTTTGACTGGTTTACAATTACGTCATGACTATCTTTGGCAAACTTTTCAACTTTTTTTAAAAACTTCTCACGTCCAAAATCATGGCGTGTTTTCTTTTCTTCTTCCCATAATAATTTTTCTACTTTGCTTTGAGTAGCAATTGCCGCATGATCAGTTCCTGGAACCCATAAAGTCTTATCACCTTTCATTCTGTGATAACGCACCATAATGTCTTGAATAGCTAACATGACCGCGTGCCCAATATGTAAATGCCCTGTTACATTTGGTGGAGGTAATACAATACTAAAAGCATCGGCGTCTTGCTTACAAACACCTTCTTTAACACAAGTATCTGGATTAAAAAAATCCGACTCTTCCCACTTTTTATAAATAGAATCCTCATATTTTTGAGGATCGTATGCTTTTGGTAGTTCTTTACTCATAATTCAAGTTACTTAATTACGGATTTAATATTACGTCAAACTATTAATCCCTGCCTACCGGCAGGCAGGCAAATACTCTATATGGATTAAAATGTACTTGCAATAATCCGAATACTCCAAATACGTAATTATAGAAGCTACAAATACTAATGTAAATGTATCAAATTTAGGCTTGAATTGCAAGAAATTTATCACATTTGACACTTATTCAAAACTAAGATATATTAATCAGCTATTTTCAACAACTTTTTCTTGAACTAAAAAAAGTTAAGTTGTATAATAATACGATAACTAATATTATACTAATCCGCTAATAACATGCAAATCCACTAATTACGAATGCTATATATATTCGCGATTAGTGGATTAGTATTTAATTAGTAGATTAGCATCACATCAATGCTCACTGAAGACCAGCAAATAATTGAACAAATCCAAAAAGCAAATAATATTCTTATTACTTTTAAAAAAAGTTGTTCAGGCGATGCCCTTGCTTCTGCCTTGGCACTTTTTTTATTTTTAAAAAAATTAAACAAAAAAGCTACTATTGTTTCGCCAAATTTTTGTGATAACAAAAAACATAATTTTTCATTTTTACCAAATATAAATGCTGTTCAAAATAATATTGATACTGTTAAAAAATTTATTATATCTTTAGATACTAAACAAGTATCTGCTCAAGAAATTAGTTATCAAGTACATGACAAAAAATTAGAATTTATTATTATTCCTAAAGAAGGTAAATTCAAACACGAAAATATTACTTCACAATCAACTGGCGGTAATTATGACTTGATTATTACAGTTGCTACCCCAGATTTAGATTCAATGGAAAATATTTATAGCCAAAATACTGAGTTATTTTTTAATACCCCAATAATTAATATTGATCATCATCCTGACAATGAAGAATTTGGTCAAATTAATAAAATTAAAATTACCGCTATTTCAACTACTGAAATTATTTTTAAATTAATTAAAGATTATAATGGTGATTTAATTGATTCTCAAATTGCTACTTGTCTTTTAACTGGTATAATTTCTGAAAGTAAAAGTTTTAAAATAGGTTCTCTAACGCCCAACTCTTTAATAATTGCTAGTCAATTAATTAATTTAGGAGCTGACCGAGAAAAAATTATTCAAAATTTATATCAAAATAAAAAAATTAACACTTTAAAGCTATGGGGACGAGTTTTAGCAAGATTAAATAATGATCTAGATGGTAAATTAATTTGGTCAACTTTAAGTAAAGTTGATTTTGAAAAAACTAGCAGTAATGAAAAACACTTAGATGATGTGATTGAAGAATTAATTGTTAATGTTCCTGAAGCAGAAGTTATTGTAATTTTATCAGAAAATGGTGATAGCAAAGCTCACGCTAGCATTTACACTATTAAAAACATCAATGCTGTTTCTTTACTTAAAGAATTTAATGCTCAAGGAAATAAAAACTACTCAACTATTTCCTCAAATAAACAACTAGCTGACTTAGAAAAAGAAATCATAAGTCATATTAAAAATAAATTGAATAAACTGCCTGTGTAAGTTATAATTAAGCTAGTCGGGTTCGTAGTTCAGTTGGTTAGAATGCCACGTTGACATCGTGGAGGTCTGCAGTTCGAGTCTGCACGAGCCCACAAATATTAAAATAGCCTGTCCTGTAAACCACGGACGAAGTGAGTGATTATGCGGGATTGACATCGATGAGGCTTGCCCGCCCGGAAATCGGGCGGGTGAAGTTCGAGTCCAGATACACCCACAAAAATAAGTCTAAAAAATCTAGGGCTTGTTTTTTTTGCTAAATAATTTTATAATAGTAATAGTTAAAAATAATTTTTACAAAAATAATATGAACTTTTTTAGTAATCTTTCAGGGCTAAATCCTAGAAAAAATATAGAAATCAATAATGAACCTCAAGAAAAAGATAGTGCTCCACAACCAGAGGAGCAATGGTTAGCTAATGACTATGAAGAAGGACAGCTAGCAATTGATGTTTATCAAACTAAAGATGCAATTATTGTTAAATCAACTATTGCTGGGGTTAAATCAGAAGATATTGATATTTCAATCAATAACGACATGCTGACTATTCGCGGTAAGCGTGAATTACAG
>Ga0208904_1002333_pt1 | contig 12100 bp, 10 predicted proteins | sample AntAceMetag02UKB_FD_184774 | JGI IMG/M metagenome (GOLD analysis project Ga0208904, IMG submission 184774) | Saline lake microbial communities from Ace Lake, Antarctica - Antarctic Ace Lake Metagenome 02UKB (SPAdes) (version 2) | ecosystem: Environmental > Aquatic > Non-marine Saline and... | reverse complement strand
GTTCATCATTGGTCCGCATGCCACCGACCTGATTGCCGAAGCCGCCCTGGCCATGAAGCACGGGTTATCCACAAAGGACCTAGCGAAAACCATCCACCTCCACCCCAGCCTCTCCGAAGCGGTCATGGAAGCAGCCCATGCGACTCTGGACAACTGCCTGCATCTGCCGCCGGTATAGCAAACACCCGGCCCCATGAAGTAGACCCAGTATTGCGGGAACATCAGGCAGTAATCCGCTTCACAGAGTAGTTCCAGAATCCGGTAGTGCAAACATCTTCCCTCGATGTGATCCAGATCCTGTTTTGAAAGGGTATCCACTTCCTTAAAGGCAAGTTGCAGCTGGTCAGCGTCAAACAGATCCGTAGCACAGTTCAGGATCACCTGCGGGTCCTATCAGTTTGAAAGCTTCCGTATTCACTTCCTTTTTGCCAAACTTTCTACCGCGGTTTTCATTTTCTCCTTTTTTTAATATTATTTGGGTTTAATTCCCCGAGCAACGTGTTCCCTTTACATTAACGGAAAACACTAGGAAGCTTGCTTCGACCAGTCATCCCGGACGCCGATCCAGTCAAATATGGCTCTGGATTCCGAATTCTGAAAAAGCGATAAAAAACTGTTGACTTTAAAGGGTTAAATTTTTATCATTCACTTACATAAATAACGCTACATAATTAATGTAACGTTATTTATGTAAGTAAACTAAAATAATCCTATTAATGAGGTTTATGGTCAATGATTCCATTCAAGTATGGCGTAGTCGTCAGCGGGAAGGATTTTTGCGGGCGAACCGAATCCATTGAAGAAGTTAAAACACGTATTTTGTCATCACAAAATACGTATATTCAGGGCGAAAGACGCATTGGAAAAACATCCTTGGTTTTTGAAACCATCAAAAGGATGAAGTCCCATCGACTTTTGGTGATTGATCTTTTGGCTTTGAGAACTCCTGAGGAGTTATGTTCCAGGATCATCAAGCAGCTCATTTTGTTAGAAAACAAAGCCAGTTTTCTGGGGAATCTAGTCAAGTTTTTTACACATTTAAGACCTCAGATCAGTATGGATCCACTGACAAATTTGCCGGCGGTTTCATTCGATCGGGCCGTATCAGTAACGCCGGAGTCCATAGAAGAAATTTTCGAATTGATTAAAACAATCGGCAAGAAAAAGAAGATGGTTGTTTTTTTTGATGAGTTCCAGGATATATTAAAAATCGAGGATGCTCCCTGGCTTTTGGCCACCTTACGATCTAAGATTCAATATCACGACCAGCTATCGTATATATTTGCTGGAAGCATCCGGAATGAAATGGACAATATCTTTTCCGATTCTGAATCTCCGTTTTTTAAATCGGCTATACCGATCACTATCTCACCAATTGAGCAAGGCGTGTTTTCCAGTTTTATAATAAAAAAATTTAGACTGGCAAAAAGATCTATAAAAAAGGAAGTCTTGTCCAAAATTTTTGAGATCACTGCCAATGTCAGTGGTGATATTCTCCAGTTATGTGAGGCTTTATGGAGTGTTAGTGCTGAAAATGAGGTTATTGACGAAGATGCAATTCCAAAGGCGCTGCAGCTAATATTTGCCAGGGAGCACCGGTCTTATGAAATGGTTCTCAGCAGTTTAAGTCACAACCAGCAAAAAGCGCTTACTGGATTGGCCAAATACCCCGGTTGTCAAATAAATTCCGCAGATTTCCTAAAGTTTTCAGGAATTGGTCAGCCTTCCTCGGTCAATGCGGCGACAAAAAAGCTGATAGACAGGCGGATTATTTTTAAGAAAGCAAATAACTATTCTTTTTCAAATCCTTTTTTGGCTACTTGGCTGAAATCCTTTATGTAAGGGTCGGCTCAAAAATTATTTGTTCGCAATGCAATGGGCAACGTGTTTCTTTAACGTTAACAACGCGATTCCTTGGCACCAATGGGAATCACTTGAATGAGAAACGCTTGAGTAATTCTAAGCCGATCCTTTACCATTCAAGTTTGAGTTTACGTATGGAGACATTCGCCGTGGCACTTCTCGTCAATGGGTATTTGGGCGATAGATTCCAATCCAAGTCTTCGAGATCTCCCTGCCCAAGCTGCAGCTAATAGTGCTGCTTTCAAGATCATGGATACGGCATAAGCAATGATTTCTGTTTGCTTTTTCATTACGGTCAATTTTGGATCTGAATTCAATAAAATTGGCTCCAAAATGACTGAAGAATAGCATAGACGTGTAATAAAACGCAAAAGGAACGATTACTAAATAAACAATTTTATCAATATTTTAAATGGTCCCATTATCGCCTGACAGGGACATGGGGGACAGGATACTTAATTCAAAAAAATGAGGTCACATCTTAATCAGTGATTAGAAGGCCTAACAACTGAAGTATTTCCTGTATATCAACAATCTTCTCTTTCTGCGCGATCAGAGTAATAGACTAAATTATACTGAATAACTTGGTTTTTCAAAAAATCCGTAGTGATTCAATTTGCAAGATATATCACTAAGTGCTATAGTAAGCAGCATGAAGAAATTAATGACAAAACATTTTTCAAAGTGGGCATCTAAGCAGAGTACTCCAACGAGCGAACTCTTTATTGCTTTAACCGAAGTTCAGGATGGAAAGTTTGAAGCAAATCTTGGAGGGAATGTTTACAAGAAGAGAATCCGTTTTGATGGGAAAGGTAAAAGTGGAAGCGGACGATCAATTATCCTCTATAAAAAAAGTGATAAGGCAATTTTCATACATGGCTTTGCTAAAAACGAGAAATCAAATTTATCCAAGAAGGAACTTTCAGCTTTTAAATAACTATCTAAAGTTCTACTGGGCCTTTCCAAAGAAGAAATAAATATAGCCGTAGAAAACAAAGATTTTATTGAGGTAAAACTATGAGAGATTCTATCGCAAAATCCATTACTAGCACAGTTAAGGATCTAAATAAAAGTGGTGTCGTTGATGACATCACATTGAGAAACATTAGCAATCTATGCCTTCCTGAAATTAAGGAATATAGTCCTAAAAAAATCGCTACTTTAAGAAAAAGATTCAAATTGAGTCAAGCAGCTCTTGCCAGTATTTTTAATGTTAGTACTTCAACAGTGCAAAAATGGGAGCAAGGAAACAAAAAGCCGACTGGTGCGTCAAAAAAACTGTTAGATATTATCGAGAGAAAAGGGCTTGAAGCTCTTATCTAGATCTATTGCATAACAAGCATTTCACTTGGAACCCAATCGCTACTGCGTCGCACTTATAAAATTCTAGAAATCCGGGGAATAATTCAGAGGATACAATTCTTAATCTTCATCACAAATGCTTTCTAGAAAAAATTGGAATCTATTCCAATTTTGTTTTGCATACATTGCAGTGTTTTCAATCAGTTAGTTAGTCAAGAATTGTAATTTCACTTAAGTTTTACAGCTTTTTGTGGAGGTGGGGGAGTGCTTTTGGTCCCTTTTTCCCCGGATTTTTTGTGACAATAGCAGCCTGGCAATCATGGTTCCGGCAAGGGTCGGCCGATGAGCCTAGCCAGGCGGAGCAAGCAGAAATGCCTACGGGATCCGTTTGCAGGACCGGCGTAATCACCTATAGTCGACCCTGGGTCAGAGGCGGATCTGCCTGTAAGCGATCACATCAATAGAAATACCATGGCAAGAAAGAGATCACTATTCGGTTCGCGGATTGACAATTTCGCAGTTATTAGAAGAGTCAGCAATTGGAATGGACACTTTCAGAGCTGATCCTCAGTGGGGTCGATCTGAAAACGGTGAAAGAATTGGCTAATCACGAGTCGATCATTACAACTGAAAAATATGCTAGTGCTAAAAGACTTACCTCTGAAAAAGCAGTCGAAAATTTGCTCATCACCTTCGACTTCTGGTCACTTGTCGGACCCCAACCATCCCCTGAATTATCAGCCCCTTGATTAAACCACTATCCCCTCGCAGTCCAGCGGTAGAATCAGCAAGAATAGGTTGACAAAGTGTAACCAGTAAGATTACATTTCATGTGTAATCAGTAAGGTTACAAGCCCCAGGTAAAGCAACGATATCCTGATGACCTCACAAAACACGAGGATTGATTTCGAGATGATCAAAACCTTTTCAGATAAAAAAACGGAAACCTTATTTAATAAGGGGGCATATAAAAAAACAGACAAGGCATTGTCCAAGAAAGTCAAGAAACAGTTGGACAGGATAAACGCGGCCATCAAACTGGAAGATTTTTATTTCCCACCGTCAAACCGTTTTGAAAGCTTAGAAAGACATAACCCTACCAGGTATTCAATAAGGGTTAACAAACAGTGGCGGATCAGTTTTGAATGGCAGGATAATGACGCGTATGGTGTGCAGCTTGAGGACTATCATTAGACAGTCCGAATCGGGATGTATAAAGGAAAATTAAAGAATAGAATATAAAGTAATAAAGTATATTAAAAACTCAAAAAAACTTAAACGTGGAAATACTGGCTATTTGTTGACTAGTATTAAATAAAGAGATAAAAGATGAGATTGCCAAAGGAGAGATGCCCAACACATCCAGGGGTATACATAAAAGAAGATTTACTGGAGGAAATGGAATTTACACAACAGCAGTTGGCGGATCGTCTATTTGTATCAAGACGTACAATAAACCAGATTGTCAATTTCAAGCGTTCGATTACACCGGAAATGGCGCTTAGATTAGGGATGTTGACAGGGACCAGTCCGGAAATGTGGGTAAATCTGCAATCAGCTTATGATTTGTGGACAGCCAGACAAAACATGGAACCGTCTGATATAAAAAAAATTAAGCCAATAATTTTGGAAGGCTGATTAACCAGAATCAGGTGATTTTTTTTTACTAGGTCAACAACTTTTTGACATGAGACTACTAACAGTAATAATGAAAGTAGCGTTCTTCCCTGGTAGTGTCAAAAGTTTTTCGCTTTTTCTCTGCAGCTCAGTACATAACTCAAATCCCAGACATCTGCTCCCATAATCTGACCAGTCCAAAATAGTCAAGATCGCCCGAGCCGTTTGCTTGCATGGCAGTCATGAACTCCCTCACCAGCGAGGTCAAAGGCATGAAGGTTTCTATCTGATTTCCGGTATTGAGGATAATATCGAAATCCTTGCACATCTGGGTGATTCTAAAAGCAGGTGCGAAATCTCTCTCTTTCAAAGGGGGTATCTTAAAGCCGATCAGGTTGGACCTGGCGACACTGCTATCAATAATATCCAGCATCTGATTCCAATCCAAACCACCATTCCTGCCAAAGGTTAGTGCTTCAGCCGTCATCGCAGCAGAAATCCCGACGATCATGTTGATTAATAACTTTACATATCGGGCTTCCTCACCCGGTCCGACATACAGTGTTTTTTCCGCCAGGAGTTTGAACAAGTCGGTCAGACTCTCATAGATGTTTTTCGGTCCGGAAGCCAGCACAGTCAATTTCGCCTCCTTTGCGAAGACCGTGCTTCCGGAAACGGGAGCCCGAAGATAATTGACGCCATACTTATCCGCTGCTTCTGCCACCTGATGGGAAACACCGGCAGAGACGGTACTCATGTCGACAAAAATTGATCCGTTTTTGATCGTTTTGAATATCCCTTCCGGTCCCAGTGTAATGTCAAGCAAGGCTTTATCATCAGGAATAATTGAAATAATGACATCAGTTTCCTGGGCGACTTTCTCCGGGGAAGCAGCTGCTTTTACCGACTCACCGGCCAACTGTCCGGATATTTCGGTGATCTTGTCATAAACAACTAATTTATATCCGGACTTTATCAGATTTTCGGACATCGGCAGACCCATCTTTCCCAGGCCGATCCATCCGACAACCCGACTATCCAAACTGTTTTGATATGAGGTCATAGTAAAATTCTACATTGAGTTCCCGGGTAATTACTTCCCGGATCAGCTGCGACAACTTTTGCCCGGATTTGCCCTGTTAATCATCGTACTACCAAATATGCAGGGAAGATGGAAAACTGACTGATAAAAGGGAAAGGCGTCGCTTTAAAACATGAATGTAGGAGGTGTTCGTGAACAACATGGTGGCATCCAATCCCAAGAAGCCCTGCCGCGGAATCATATGTCCCTGTCAGGGGGGCGAGTATCCTGCCATCTGCATAAAGGGCCACCCCGATTTCGAGGTGACCCTTCATATCTAAGGCCTGTTCCTTTAGTTAACAGGAACGGTTTTTCCAGCCACAGGATGCGAGTGGCGGTGTTTTGATTTACCCGTGATACTCACTAGGATTTGATGCCGGACATCTCTTCCATTTCGGTGACATAGGCGAAGAAATCAAGCTCACCTTTTCCTTTGGCTTTCATAGCGCCGAAGAATTGTCTCACGATGGACGTTAACGGCATGGCCGTGTCATTGGATTTTGCTGTTTCCAGGGCAATATCAAAATCCTTTGCTATTTGCGCTATTGTAAAAGCAGGCGCAAAATTCCGCTCTTTCAAAATAGCCGATTTATAACCGAAGAGAGGAGACGCTGCAACGCTAGCGCCGACAATATCAATCATATCAGACCAATCAATTCCGCCTTTTTTACCAAAAGTCAATGCTTCACCAACCATGGCCGCCGTCAAACCAACCATCATGTTCATAACCAGCTTTAGATGTCTGGCTTCTTCGTCCGCTCCCACGTGGAATGCTTTCTGGCCCATGCAATTAAAAATATCAACACAGGCTTCATAAGCGTCTTTTGGCCCTGATGCAAAAATAGTCAGGGTGGCTGCGGTTGCTAAAGCGGTACTCCCGGATACGGGAGCCCGTAAATATTTGACACCGGCTTTTTCGGCTGCTGCAGCAACACGAGCTGATGCAACAGGTGAAACCGTACTCATGTCAATATAAATGGTGCCTTTGGCAGCTGCTTCAAACACACCGGCGGAAACGCTTTCCAAAGCCGGGTCATCAGAGATCATGGAGATAACAACGTCGCATTGCTTGGCTACATCTGCTATCGATCCAACCAGTGTAGCTCCGGCGTCCACCACCGCTTTTGCTTTTTCTTGGGAACGGTTCCAGACCGTTACCTGATAACCTGCTTTGAGCAGATTTTGTGACATGGGATCACCCATTTTGCCTAAACCGATCCATCCAATTTTTTGCTTATCAGCCATTTTTCCCCTTTAGTTTTGTATCATTAATGGTTTCAGGTTTCAAAAAGATGTTACTCGGGAAGTTCCCGCTTTTTGGTAATTATTAACTCTATGGCGCGTATATTTTGCATTTGACGTGCCAGTTTAATCCAGAGATTGTTTTTGCTGGGGAAGCGCCCTGTATTTATCTGAAAATACGAAGTAATGTACAATTTCAGATCGTTTTCCCATGGCCTGCCAACCTGACGTCCCCAGCCAGACATTGTTTCAGATTAAAACAGCTGTACGAATATAAGACAGTCCATGTTCCCTGCACAAACGAAAAGAACGGATGCCGGCCCTTCATTCTCACTCGATCTCAAATACCGTCTGCATTTCAGAAAGGTATTGCTTCTCCTGCTTCAGCATGGCATTCAGAATGATCAAGAAGCCCCTGTAAAAACCGGTTTCGGCTATTTTTTCCGCTTGTTCACAATATCTGCTAACCCAACGCCCCAGATGCTCCTTGATGAATCTGACTTCCAATGAAATGGTTGCTTTGGCATCTTCGTTGGATTTCCATTGATCTTTTTCACGCAGACAGAGCATTCTCATAAAATCCAGCTGAACACTCAGATAGTCCGGTGCTTCAGGACAATCGTCCGACGGTATGATGCCTGCCCAGCGGTAAAAGGATTTCACTTTTAGAATGGTGTTACTGTTAGCCGGGTCCGAAGTTGTATCACTATACTGACCTTCATATGGGGCATTAAGTTCATTGTCACCATGAAATCGAAAAAGTCGGGTTCTGTCAACTGCCAGATTTGACACCGTTTCTATCTCCCTATCCCCGTCAATGTTCCGGAGATAGGCACTAATCTCAGAGATTCCTCGATTGATGTCATCATCATCCAGGGCCGAGCAGTTAGCCAGGAAGGATTCCAACCTGCCTGCTTCCAGAGATCTTAAAAATGTCTCGTCAGGCAGTGTGCAGATAACAGCCGTTACAGTCTCATAAAAGTGTGACCTGCTTTCAGCGATGGCTTCAAGTTCTTCTCTGTCAAGTCGAAGGCTGGTTGTCATGCTATAGTGGATAGTTTTTGATTATAAAAAGAATCTGAGAAATCAAAACACAGATACCCAGACCCCCCAGAGCCAGAGCCCATTCTGTGATGGAAGGCGCATATTGAATGTGACTTTCAAGTTGGCTATAGGGTTCGGGAACAACCGGATGTGACTGATAATACCGGACCATGTGGGATTTTTCCCGGAAAATAGAGAGTAGAACAAGGGCAGATACCACCGTGGTCAACGTCGATCTTCCGGCATCGAAATTAATTGTATAAACCAGAATCGCCAGGATTACCAGACCCAGTCCGATCGCTTTCGCGTCGAATTGTGGTCTGCTGCCAGAACCGGAGATCCCGATTTGACTGACAGCGGTGATCAACAAAGTGAAAATAATTAAGACCAGCAGAAGCTTATTGAAAAACCAAGCATCCCTTCCCGAGTATAGAATCAGAAAATTGACTACGGCCACCCCGCCCAGGATTGACTGAATCACTGTATTCAACGCCAGAAAGGGTTGAGATCGATAACCCGGTTCAACCCTGGAGGTGAGAAACAAGGAATGTAGCATCACAAAACTGATAGCGGCGCAAACCGACAGGACAGCCCATACCATAGCAGGTAATTCACCTGTGATCAAATCGAAAAGATAAACAATATTCAAAATGATGCAGGCACTGAGCGTCACAAAATCCCAGGTCAGAGGTGATGCCGGATTAAATCCTGAAATCATTTTCAAGACACGAAACGGCTTTCCCAGGTCGGCCCCCAGGACAACCCCTGCTGTTACCAGTGCACTTATTGAAAAAGCTGAACTGAGCTTAGCCAGGGTATAATAAGCCTCCAACCTGAAAAACACTACGACAGCTGTGAAAAGCAGGGTCCCCGCCCCCAGAGCTGAAAACAGGAAAAAGGATTCAATATACAATCCCCAGGGTACCCGGTCAGACAGGTTCGTAATAGTGTGGTTTCTAACGATTTGATAGGTCATAATAACACCGCCAACCACAGAAAGAACTGCGGCAATACCGAAAATTGTCCAAAATATCATATGTCTCCTTAACCTTTAATATAAAACACACAGGGGTCGGTCCCCAATTCCTTCCTGAACTGTTTTCCGCCATGTTCGACTATCAGCCTTGACACTTCGCTGTTCGGATCATCCAGATCACCAAAGGTTCGAGCTAGCCCAATACAGGTTTCAACACATGCCGGCTGTTCTCCTCTCTTCAGTCTCTCACCACAAAAGGTACATTTAGCCACCGTTCCTTCTGTAAACGAGGCGAATTTAACGGTTTCAAAGGGGGTTGGACCGCAGTTTTCATAATAGTTGGACAATTCCCAGATAAAATGTCGGGAGTCAAACGGGCAGGCGATCATACAAGCCCGACACCCTATGCATTTATCATAATCAATCAGGATCCTCCCATCGGTTTCGCGATAGGTCGCGCCGGTTGGACATACCTTCAAACATGGGGCGTTCTGACAATGCATACAGGGCATAGGCAGAAATTTCATTTTCGCCTCAGGGTATTTACCCACCTCATATTTTTTTATCTTGTGAAAGCTGACACCTGGCGGGGTCCCATTTTCACCCCTGCAGGCTACCGTACATGAATTGCAACCGACACACTTCAACAGGTCAATAACCATTCCTAATTTCATTGTTATGCCTCCTTTCTATAAATTTTAACACTGGCAGCAACCTCTTGCCCAGCGCTGACACCGTCTATACTTTCATCATCCATAGGAAGCAGTACATTGTAATGAGGGCCTTGTCTGTAGAGTGGATTAGAGTGCCTGGATCCCGTGCCATAACTTCCCGGGAAACCGACTGTTTCAGGGTGAATCAATTCCGAGCTTTTCATGTAACCTTCTGTCTTTCCGTGACGAGATTCCACCACAATCCAGTCACCATCCTTAAGCCCCTTCTTCCTTGCTGTTTCTGAATTGATCAGGATGTTTTCCCAGGGGTCCTGACTGTATATTTCAGCCAGCCAGGGATTACCGACCGGGTTTCCAACTTCGCTGGAGACATAAGGCGTTTTCCAGTTGATGGCCCACATATCGAACTCTTCAGGTGTGCTCAACTCAGAGCTCTCAACCCAGTGAGGGACAGGATCATACTGGCAGAAAACATATTCATCATCACTGACGCCTGGAAAATGGACGTTATGCTTTTTGAGATTAGCTCTCAAACCATCTGCTGTTCGTTTCAGATTGATGAAATAGAACTCATGCCGGGTTTGATCACCTGGAACCCAGTAGTAATTATAAAACGTATACCGGGGGTTCCAGTGGGCCAGAGCACCTTCTTCTTCAAGTTTTTCCAGATTCATGGTCCCGTCATTATATTTCCAGCTTTGGACTTGACGATCGAAGATTTCATCCATTGAATATCGCTTATCCAGGTCCAACTTATGCGGTTCTTTCATGTTTAGACCGTCGTCCCTGATAATCCAGTCTTCACTCTCGTTTATGACGTCGTTCAGTCCGCCCTCTCCCTCCAGCATGCCGATCCTGTCAGCCAGTTCAAGGAAGATATCGTCGACGTGCCGGGTATTAAACAGCGTGGGGACGGGCTGGCGCAGTTGTATCATCTGCAAGCCGTTTACTTCGTCCGAAAGGGACTGGTGCTGGGGCCAGAATGCAGCAACTCTTTTTCGTTCAAGAAAGCTGTGTTCCGGCAGAATAATATCCGACATATAGGCGGATTCGTCCATATGATAAGCAATGGACGCAACAAATGGGATCTTGTTGAAGGCTTCCTCGAACAGCTTTGGGTCAGCCCCCATTCTAACTGGGTTGCCGCCAACAGCTAACCAGACCTTGACTTCGTAGTCAAAATGATATTTCTCAGGATCGAGAATTGATCGGGCTGCCTGAAGCGAGGAGTGATGGATATGGGGATAAAACTCGTTCAGCATAATATTGTTTGGCGGAAAAGCCCACTTTTTCGCCACAGCTTCATATCCGGGAGTACTGGTGCCATCTGCGGTAGGAGACAATACCGGCCCTCTGTATCCGCAGCTGAGACATCCGCCCGGGACCTCAATCGACCCCACCATCATATTGATTAGTTTCCCGGTCAGATCTGCATAGGTCCCGCCCCGGTGGTTGGTGACATTCCGCTCCGTATTCAGTGAAACGGGCCTGTAGGGGAAGGTAAATCCATCGATTTCAATAGTGCTCCCTATCCGGGCTTCAGCAACAAATTCTTTTGCAATTTTTCGGGTTCTGGCTGCCGGAATGTCCGTAATCTGTTCAGCCCATTCCGGGGTGTAGTTGGAAAACTCCTCCCTGATCAGTGTGAAACCAGTCTTACAGTCGATACCGTCTACCTGAAATGCACCTTCCAGTGCAATATCCTTGAAATCAGAATCAAACGGTTTTGCCTTCTGATCAACCGGATCCCAAATCATGGGCTTATTTCCGGCGGCATCCCTCATATAATCTCCCCCCGGTTCAATCAAGTAGGGAGCGTTTGTCCTGTACTTCATGAAGAACTGGTCATATGTCTTCAATTCGTGCATCATCACATGCGCCATTCCCAGTAAAAAGGCCAGATCGGTTGTCGGTCTGATCGGAACCCATTCTCCTTTAGATGCCTCGTACGAGCAGCGAGGATCGACAACAACCAGCTTCATTCCCCGGTCGATCGCCTTCGAAAATTTCCGGCTGCCTCCTGTTGTCGCAAAATTAGGTCCCAGTGAACGCCCCAGAGTAATATGGTAGTTACAATATTCCAGATCAACGGTTGACACGGGAAAACTGTGTTGGACCAGACCCGTTGCATAGTGCACTGTACAAGCTCCGCCATGGGAACCAACTTCATTCGGGCTGCCGAAGGCCTTGATAAACGGGGTTCTCAGGGCTGTATCGCGCTGCCCCCAGCCTTCACAAATCACGAGAGACCGGGGATCTATTTCCCTGGCCTCTTTCATTTTTCGGGCAGTCGTTTCCAGA
>Ga0208904_1002332_pt1 | contig 12101 bp, 13 predicted proteins | sample AntAceMetag02UKB_FD_184774 | JGI IMG/M metagenome (GOLD analysis project Ga0208904, IMG submission 184774) | Saline lake microbial communities from Ace Lake, Antarctica - Antarctic Ace Lake Metagenome 02UKB (SPAdes) (version 2) | ecosystem: Environmental > Aquatic > Non-marine Saline and... | reverse complement strand
TTTGTCAGAGTTTTCCTGTCTTCAATAAGAGCCTTCATAGCTTCCTCATCTTTTGCTTCAGACAGTTGTTCCCTGAAAATAGGGGTGATAAGAGCCTTGTCAATTTTGCTTTCTTCAAGCAGGGTATCAACAGCCTCTTCTTTTTTTGTAGCAGCTTCTTTGACTTCAAACTCATCTTTTTCCTGTTTCAGCTTTTTGTTGCTTTCAGTCAAGTCAGCTATCTGCTTTTTGAAACCATCAACCTCTTCTATACTTGACAGTTTTTCCTGAACTTCCTTTTTAATAGCCTCTATCATATCAGGCCGACCGTCAAAGAGTTCCTTTAATGTTAAACCTTTTAAATCCATATCTTCCTCTTCTTCTGTTGGATTTCCGGACTCAAACATATTATTGGTTGATCCCGGTTCTGTGACAAGATCTGCAGAATGCAGAGTCTTGAGGAGATATGCTTCCGCAATCCCCGTTTCTTTATCGTAACTCATTTCCCCATTCGCTACGATTGACAGACCTATCTTGTCCGACATTTCACCTACTAGCGATTCTACAATGGGAGCCTGATGTTCCAAATATTTTATATCGGCTTTGGGAACTCCATTTTCCATTCTGCCATTTTCATAAAATCCAATAATATCTTTTACATCACGAACACCATGATGTTTATCCAGCTCTTCCAAGCTGACATGATTCATATATACTTTTTTACCGCCTATATTAGCAGCTATCCCTTCAAGGAAAGTTTGTGAAAATCGTGTTCCTTTACTCCCGGGGAAATATCTATTACTGGACGTTGAATTTAATAGAATTACTCCTGCAATGGATCGCTTTTCTTTATCAAACTTTCCTTCTTTGAACTGCCCTGATATAGTTGACTCTGTGAAATCGATTGTTTTCATTTCGTTACCCCTTCTGCTTTCACTGTATTTACCAATATTGAATTCTTTCATCAGCTTAATAATTTTGCTTTTAATTTCTTTAGGAATTATAGAAGGCATTCGGTCTTTAGAACCACCCATTGCCTGATCAATAGCCCTGAGTGCATTCAGGTTTACTGCTCCGGCTCTTCGATGCATTTTAGTAGCAGGATCAATTCCACCTGTACCTTCACGATATGGTAAGTGCCATTTACGTCTGTCTTCTTTATCTTCAATCCAGAGGAAACTTTGAGGAGGTAATTGTAATTTATTAACTAAAGCCCAGTCATTATTACTGGCATTCTGTTCTAAAATTCGTTCAACTTCTGCACTAAGCTGAAGGGCATAAAAAGCATTTGCTATTGCCCTGTCCATCTCTTACCAGAATTTCCTTAGATGTTTATTTCTCATAACCTCAATCCGATCTCCATAGGATACTGTAACACCATTTTCTATTACGGGATCCCCGTAAACTTCTTTGATGTATGTATCCACCTTCTTATGCCACTTACCGATTAATGTTTGCCTTTCTATCTTTAATTCTGCGAGCCTACTATTTATATCGGCAATTTTTATTACACGTTCCTTGGGATCTTTGAATTTTGTCTCTACATAAGCGAATTCTGACCTAACAGTATTCTGTTTTTCAAGATTTTTATCAAATCGATTCGATAATGATCCTGCAATTTCAATAGGAAGAATACCGTGTATTGCACTGAGTTTTTCTTCAATGATTGTGATCTCTGCCTGACTCATACCTGCAACTTTTTTTCCGACTTTTTTTTCTTCCACTATGGGTGTACCACCCATTGATTCAACATCTACATTAATCTTCTTTGTCCCTGCACCTGAACTTGTTTTAGCCATTTTCTTTCTCCTATATTTTTAATCTAAGCTTACTATGTAACCTTGTCAATGATAATATTTTGCTCATGTGCGACAATTGTAATGTAGCACTGGCAATTCGGATGACTCAGAGGGATAGCTGATGGAGGATAAACACCATCACCAAGTCCATATAAATCACTCTGCTCATACTCGTCACACTCTCCAGATGTGCATACTCCATGACCTGCAGAACGATGCCATGCAACCCCTTTGACCCATGTTTTTCTGCTGGCATATTCGGTTGTTGCCTCCCTGTATGCCCTGGTAACATCAGTTCTTATCAACCTGTCCATATTTTTATACGCAGATTTATATCGTCCTCTCCCCGGAGGATACCGTTTATAAAATTCTTTCCAGTATTTTTTCCTCATATCAACTTCCGGGAGATATAAGAATCCCCGGATGTTCTTCATGATTGTTCCGACATATTCTCCTTCAGCATATCCTCTTGCAATCATTCTTCTGATCTCTTTGTAGGATATCTGATTCAAATCCCAGATCCTCCCGGATAAAGTAATACCCCGGTATCCCTTAATCAGTTTTCCTAAAGCCCTTCTCCATACTTTATCAAAGACCTCTGCTGTCATGCCTATCTTGGCAGTGCCCTTCAGGGCACCCCGGAATATGGAAAGACTTGCTTTGGTATCTATGATAGCAGCCCGGACACTCTTACCCAGGAGAGCCCTTGCAGATCGGGTTAACTTACCGCTGAGTATTCTCATTTCCCTTTCAATAGGACGGAATAATGTCCCGAGATTCTGCGAGCTGTTTTCATCGTAAGTGAGAATTAAATTCTGGATTCTTTTAGTAGTCCGTTTATATTCGGTACGATACTTTCTGAGCTCTGCATTCAGTGCTGTATTCTTCAATGACTGACTTTTAATTATTGCATTGTTTATGTCATCTACATATGCCATCAGCTAAACTCCGTTGGATCATTATAATCTTCTACCTCGTCAGGTACGAAACCTTCTTGCGGTCGATTAGGACAATTAAAAGCATGATTACCAATAGTATCCATGCTGCAAAATGGACAATCATATGGATTAAAGATTACTCTCCCATCAGGGGTAGTCTCCTGGTGAACTATCATTCTTCTTCCATTTTCTTTTTCTGCTTTTCTATTTCCAGATCCTCTTCATCTTTTTTGAATTCCTCATCCTCTTCAGGATTTTCAATTTTTTCTTTTTTAAGCAATTCCCTTTCTTCATCATGGTCCAGGTCAAGCTTTGCCTGTGAAGAAGTATCCGAAATCCATTCCTGTCCTCGCTGAAGTATTAGAGCTTTGGTTTCCTTCTCAACATCTCTGGCAACAAGATCAGGAAAAGTTATAGTGCACTCGGTTGATGTATCCTTAGTAATTTTTTTATCAGCTAGTTTTCCTTTAGGAGAAACTATTTGCTCAGTCAATGTTTCCTGTTTTGGTATTTTACCTTTCCTGATTCCACTCTCAATAACCCGATAGAACATCACTTTAAAAGCTTCCCCAAAGAAATCCTGCCAATCTTCAAACTCCATTACCGCTGGTCCTTCGGCAACAAGGGTGCTGGCATAATTAGAATTACTTGAATCGCTGGTAACCATATATTCAGGAAGCCCGGAACCTGCTGAAACATCCCTAAGTAAAGCCACTCCATCATGCTGAACATCTGATGCTTGTAGATTGGGAGTTTTTAATTCATACTCTACATTTTTATTGGTTGTGATCACACTGACATTTTTAGGTGCCCTGGCTTTGGTTGTGCCATCGGGATTTAATAGTTTTGAAGTTTCATATTTAGTTGCTATATTGGCAGCATCAGTAGGGTTGCCTTTTACTTTTTTTATTACTGCAATAACTGTTCTCTGTTCATTTAGTTTCATCCGATCCGCTAACCATTTTTTATACATGGCAAGCCCTTGCAATAATGGTTCATAGAAAGAACGCCCCCGGAGAATATCACTGTCAACCAGAATTTTAATATGATCTACTTCTTTTGCAGGAATACGATCACCTTTGTAATAGTATCCCAGAACATTTTCAATATCCTCTTTGTCAGTTTCAATACCATCATTAACGTTCCCCATCTCATCAGTAATTTTCAGATCAGTAGGAGTCTGAACAAAATCAGGATTCATAAATCTGACTTTTATCATCTCCTCTTTTTCACCTTCAAAATATCTAAGGAAATCTTCACCATCCCTCATCCCTCTTCGAACAATCTCCTTTACACGAAGTGCCATTTTATTGACTCTCCAGAATTCCTTCCAGTAATCAACTACTGCATCCATAGAACTAACAGGGCTGATATTGAATCCACGTCCTGCCACATACTTTTCAAATAGCCTGATAATATTTCTTCCATGAGTATTCTTATAGTATGTTTTCTGTGCCTGCTCCCTGAGTGTTTCCTGATCAGTAGAGTCAAGACCTTTTTCACTGGTCTTTCCCATGAGGTGCCAATCTGCCTCATCCGCTTCCGGGAGAACGAAATTACCACTCTCTGTTACTGGTTTTGTATTACTCAAGTTTGTAAGGTCTATTTCTGCTTGCTGAAGTCTGATTTTACCTTCGATTTGTCGTGTTCTAATTCTTTCAAACATAGGATACCTCTTTATCTAATTATTATCGGCTAGTACTATACTGAAACAGCCTGTCAGACTACGAAAAACAACCTTTAAAACGACTTATCCCTCAATGTAGTATACTTTTACTAGAACACTACATTGAACGTCTTAGAACACTAATTTGCTATAAAAATATATCAGTCTCATCATCAGTTTCTCCATAGTATTCATCTTCATATACCGGAGCTTCATATATACAATACACAAAACTATCCCCTTTGTCAGGAGATCGCCCCAGCCTTTTTTTAAAGGTTTCTTTCGGCTCCATGAGATATTGCCCTGACAACATTGGTTTATACTGTAAGCCGGTAAGATCCATTATCAGTTCCGGATCATCAGGAATTGAAATTACATTGCCCTCTTCATATTGTAGTTCAAAAACCTGTCTGGCATTCCACCACATTTCAGCTCTCAAATTCTTAAACTTTACTACATCAAAAGCATTAGCTGCACTATCCAATCCGATAGCAGCATGCCCACCTTCGGCAAGATCATCAAAAGCCCCGGATCCTAATCCACAAGCATCCACTTTCACAATCTCATCCAGTTCTGTTTCTGCCATGATTTTACCAACTGACCATGGGATCTTTTTCTTACCCCAGATTGTTTGAGGCAATACTGTTTTTCCTTCTCTTGTGGTTAAGACACATTTATCATTACCCATCCTGGCAACATCAAATCCATGACAGGTTATCCCATCCCCTTCATCTACTTCCGCATTAACTGCAGACAATACCCATTTGAGAGGGATTACATTATCAGTTCCTACCGAGGAAAAATCTCCTAAGACTTTCGTTTCCCACATTCCAGGTTCTTTAATAAACCATAAATCTTTCTTATCTAAAATTCCCTCAGATATTTCTATTTGTATATTTTTTTCATATTCTTTTGACCATTCTCTTCCTTTTTTGGGTTTTCCATAATCATATAAATCTTGATTTCTATGCTGTTTGAACTCCGGATATTCATCAACTGAAACAAAAGGAGAATCAAATGCTGATAATTTAATACAGTTCCATTTATCTCTCATATTTTCCTGATGTTGTCTTAATGGACACTGTTGATCTGCCCCGTCTGTTGTACTAATTTCTAATACTCTGGCAGTCCCTCCAGTCATAGAACCTTCCACAGCATCATAAACCCATTGTGGTAATCCTTTTGCTTCATCTAATATCCATAAAATATGAGGAGCATGAAAACCCTCAATCGATTCTGCTTTATCTGTAGAGAACCCTACAACATAGCTATCCCCTGATGTTTTGATTTTCATCGTCATACATTCACCACGGAGGAAGTTACTATTTCTTGCATATATAGATCTGATTTCTTTCCATAGTAATAATTCTACCTGCCGACTGGTCGGTGCTGTAGTAACAATAATTGCATCTTTATAGAGATTAAAAAATGCAACTGTGATTGCAGCTGCAACATAAGTTTTACTTACCCCATGGCAGGCTCTGACAGATGTTCTTTTATTTTTCCATACAGAATCTATTACAATTTTCATTCCTGACCAGAGTTTTACCCCAAGACGCTTTTCTATAAATACTGCAGGGTGACTCCTATAATATTCAAGCCTCTCTTTTTTACTCGCCTTCTTCGTCTTCAAGTAAATCTTCCATTGTGATAAAGTTTGCGTTCACATCTGCCTGGATCTTCTTTCCATAATTCTCTCTATCGTTCATTTCCAAGAACCATGCTGATGCTTTCCAGTCTTTAGCTGCTGCAGTGTTTATTATTCCAACATGTTTTGTCATAGCTATGGATTTGCCTTTAGCAATTAACCCGGCAAGGGTGATATATTTCTTTTGAGATTCATTAAGTTTATCATATTTCTTTTTTTTATTCTGAATATCTTCTGCAAGTTTTCTTCCATTAGAAGCCCAGCCATCCCATGTTGTTTTCGGGATACCCATACTTTGGAAAACATACTTTTGATAATTACCCTGATATAACAGGGCTTTTATCTTTGCCAGTTTTTCCCATGTTAAGTTATTTATACGACCAGACCCTTCTCTGGTTTCCTGTTGTAAAGTTTCGACAAACTGTTTAAGGTCTGCTTTTTGGGATCTGGTCATGATTTCGCTCCTTATTCTTCAACTTTTCTTGTTAAGAAATAAAATATGGGTGTATCCAATGCTGCTATCATTAATTTAACTACATACTGACTGACTACCATTATCCATAAATTTGGGACTAATCCCCAGAATGCTATTGTAATAAATATACTGGTATCAATTAGCTGACTGGTCATTGTAGATAAATTATTTCTCAACCATTTCTTTTTAACACCCGTCTTTTCTTTAATCAAATGGAACATCCAAACATCCCAGTGTTGACTAATAAAATAAGCTACCATTGAGGCCAGTACTATTCTGATATTACTTCCTAACAATACTACATAAGCATCTTGAGTTGCTTGTGCGAAAGGTGCCACTGGAAGGTATCTAGTTAATAGAATCATTAATGCTGCAAATATGGTTGCAATAAAACCTATTCTAACAATTTTAATAGCCTCATCTTTACCATAAAGTTCTGATAATAAATCAGTACAAAGAAAGGTTATTGCATACAACAAGACTGCCCCTGGAATTACTAAAGGTCCTATCATGAGAATCTTTCCAGCCACTACATTTGAGATAACTAATGAAGTAATAAAAATTGCTTCTATCAGTTGTTTTTTAACGTGTTTCATACGTTTCATAAAATACTCCTAATATATTTTTTCAGCCTTCTAAGAAAGCTGTTTATCTTTATACCATTTTAATTGATATCCTATTCCTAAACCTTTAAGAGGTGCTATACCTTTTAATTTTAACATTAAATATTTTCTATACTTAACTCCACAATGCCAATAAAATTCTTCTCTTGTGAGACCTAATTTATTTATCTGTTGATATACTTTATAGCTCCATTGTTTACATTCTTTAATTTTTTTACTGCTAAGATCTACATTGTAAGGTTCTATAATATCAGTTAATTTTAATAATCCATATTTTCCTGATAAAATATAAACCTGATCATAATTTTTCTTAGAATATTCCATAGCTTTTTTATATAATTCACTTTGATACATTTTTTCAGCAGGGCATTTATAATTAAGTTTTAATCCACTGCAAGAAACCATCCCTATTTTCATAAATTCGTTTCCGCATATTTTTGAAATTTTACCCATGTTTGGAAATTATATAAATTTAATGTTTTAATGTTTTTAACTCTTTTATTATCTGGTTTCCATTGTTTGCTATATTTATTATCTTCAAAAATACATACCTTCCCAAACCTTCCACCAACATTCCAAGTTGTTGAATCCACTGAATAAAATTTTAATTTTTTTAACATTGGGACAGAAGTGAAACCTAAACCATGAACCTTACAATTCTCTTTTTTAGCTTCATCTAAAAACCATCTCAATAAAGGGTACTCTTTCTTTTTTATTTCTTTTGTAACAATGCCCCCAATTGCAACATAATTATATTTTTTAACAAGGTTTAACCAATTTTGTTTCCCTCTTGATTTATGCCAAACTGGAATACTTTTTATACCTGTTTCTTCTTCTATTTGTTCTCTATATTCCAATACTTTAGGTAATCCTACTAAAGGGTCTATGTCCATCTCAAAAAATAATTTCTGCTTTGTATTTATTATAAATTTTATATACTTTTTAACATATAAATTCCAATCAACTTCTTTGCCTGTTGTTCCTGCTAAAGCAGAATAAGCACCACTATCTAAAATATGTTTCTCTTGCTTTACATAATCTCCATATTTGCCTGACTTATGTTCCCAGAACGAACTTAACAAATATATATCTTCTGTTGATTTATTCCATACTTTTTCTATAGTTTTATATCCAGCTAAATAAACTTTCATAATTCAAAGACTTCTCCACACTTAGGGCAGGTTATGGTTTTCGCTTCCTTATCATGCTCTCCATTATCTTCTTCAAAAAATCCATCTATATCAAAATCTTCCATTGGAGCTAATAACATCTCTTCATCAACCAACCTCAAAGTCTCTAACAATTCAGCATCGGAGTTTATGCTCAATAAGAAATCATCAAGACCTCCTCGATCAAATTTCCCATACTGCGAAGTGATATGCAGCAGCTTTTCTTTCGCCTCTGTTTTATTTTTAGCCTGAATATAAACAATAGGGATATCCGGAATGGTATATCCATCCTCCTCAAGACTGTATAATGCTAACTGCCTTTGATGAGAGTCCAGAATATATTTTCTTTTACCTGACTGCCAGATGAACCCGGGTACAGTAAAGCCATATTTGATGATAGATTTTTTCAGCTTCCCAAGGTTCTCTTCAGATAGTGTTTTCAAATGCCCCTGAAATGGAGTCAAACTTTTATAGTCTACATAATCCGTTCCTTCGCAGGTTATCTTTATTGTTTTCATAGCTTTTTAATTCCACTGAAAGCCTTATTGAAATCTTCGACTTTCTCGGGATAGTAACCTAAAAAGTCAATCACCTTGTTCCAAAAAAGCCTTTCGAGGTTCCAGTCAATAGAAAGTTTCATCGGTGTTACTGATGGAGGATTGATATGACTTGTATCTATTACCAGTGACTTTATCAAATCAGGCTCTTCCTTTAATGCAATCCAGTACTGCTCATATGAATACTTCTCCCAATACTTGTCCATGAGATATTCGTATTTATCATAAGCGGATTTCAATTGGATAGTTGTAACGAATCCCGGCATGGGTGACAGGTTCCCGAAACCACTAATGATATCATAATCATCAAGATTCTCTGCTGCCCGAACTCCATCTATTATGATCTGCATATACTCATTGCTGATAAACGGACAGTCCCCGGATACGGTTAATATAGCATCAAGGTCGTGAACGAAGATTGCCTGCATATCTCTTTCGAGCAAATTAAACTCGGGACCACGATTTACAGTTGCCCCGGCTGTCCATGCAATATTACATAGTTCATTGTCTGTGTCTTTATTCGTGGTTGATAGAATGATTTGATCTAAGTTCTTCAGACGTTTTAACTTTTCTATAATCTGGACGATCATCGGCTTGCCACCGAGGGAAGCAAGATGCTTCCTGGGAAACCTACTGGATGTACTGCGAGCTGTTATCATTGCAGCTATCTTCATACAACCTCCATTGTCATATTTTACTTATCAATGTAATATATATCGGCATAAAAAGAAAGAGGGGCTGTCATTAACAATGACAGCCCCTTAGATTTGTTGTATTTTTTTTATGCTACATGATGCTTTTTATTAAGATATTCTTCTTGGTAAGGAGGTCTTACTGGCAATCCTTCTAAAGTTCTCCATGCTACATAAAGGTCACGGAGAAACATTTTTATCATATATCGGGTTGCAGCTTTATGTTGATGTCCTGCTTTCGGTCTTTTCTTATCTGTAGGATTTTTACTCAATACTCCCCAATCCTGAGATTCAAGACGATGTTTCATATTGTCATAATATTCTCTATACGGAGAATTACATTTCAAGAAAGAAGATCCTAATACACCACATAATTTTGATCTAAGGAATTGATTGTACGGACATTTCTTTCCCTTTTCCTTACGATCTTTCCCAGGAGCTAATCCGGCAAACGACCAAAGGTTGCTTACAGTGGGAGCTTTATTGATATCAAACTCTGAAATAATAACGGCTGCAATTGATTCTCCAACTCCTTTGACTTCGGATAAGTATGTTTTCCATAGAGGATGCTCATGGATTTCTTTAGCTAATATTTTTGACGTATTCTCCTCCATTGCTAATACGTCATCGCGCCTTTGTTTTATTTCTATTAGAATAGACATATCTCTTTCAGGAGCTTTTTTCTTTACATCCCCGGATTTTGTTAATCCTAATCTACCATCAAGACTAAGTCTCTCCCTCTGATAATCATAAAATATCCGTGTTAATGTTTTGATTGAATTTCTTCTTTTATCTTCCATCACGAAGCCTCTTCAAGAATCAATTCAATAAGATCATGCAGTTCTTTCAACCTTGCCATTGTCTTTCCTGTTAAAATCAAGGCATCGGCATTTAACGCATTGATCAACATTGAAGTGTACATTTCTGGCATGCATCCGTTTGCAGTTCTGGCAAAATGTTCTTGTGTGGGAGTTAGTTCCTTCCCAGCAAGATTACGTGCCCCAGCCGGTAATGGAATTACTTCACCTGTACTTGTTTTTGCTGACCGCTTATTAATAAAATCTTTCATTATTTTTACATCCATCCGCAAGGCCTCTGCTATGACTGCCGGAGGGATTTTGTACTTTCTGCATCTTAAAATAAAATGTGCCTTGTCCTTCGGTGACATTGTTAATCCCTGATAAGCATTTAATGTTCCAGCTTCCAGGAACATGGCAGCATCATCTTTGTATTCCCGTAATTCTACATCCATTTTTACATCGTCACCAAATACTGAAAGATGTGCTTTTGTACGGTGGAAACCATCAATAATTCTATAGTCAGCTTTATTGACAATGACTGGAGGAAGGGGAAATCCACTCCTGAGAGCTTCTTTCATTCTCGCTACATTTGTAGAATCTAATTTCTGGACAGCCTGTCTAGGCCATAGATTCCAATCGAAAATTAACTCTATTGCTTTGATCTTTTTGATACCCATCGGGTACCTCCTATATGATTTATTTCAACCTCCATCGGAAGTTGTTAATGTGAACGCTCCGGTATTGTGGTTTACTCCTATGGTTTGGCTCGCTCTTTCTTGTTGGTTTTCTCCACGCCTTTGGCTCGCTCGTGGGTATTGGGTTTCTCTATTCTAATGGCTCGCTCCATTCAGCTGGTTTTCTCCATGTTATTGGCTCGCTCTTCATCATTGGGTTACTCTTCGACGATGGCTCGCTTTCCTTCCATGGTTTTCTCCTGGGCAAAGGCTCGCTATTCTGCTTTGGTTTGCTCATGAATTCTGGCTCGCTTACTCATAATGGATTCCTCATAAGAAATGGCTCGCTCTATTCGTATGGTTTACTCTCGTAATATGGCTCGCTCAGATAATCTGGGTTCCTCATCCCTGGTGGCTCGCTCTCATACCTTGGTTTACTCCATGCCATAGGCTCGCTCCGGACTTCAGGATTACTCGACGTTGTGGGCTACCTATAATATACTACATTGTGATTAAATAGTGAAGCCCCCGGAATCAACGATCCCAGGGGCAGACTTTGCTCTTTTCATACTATCAATATTTTACGGTCACCCCGGCTTCTAAAATGCCAAGAGTATCATCCTTCACATCGTCTGCGTCAAACCATTTGACATTAAAAACCACTCCGGGTATCGGGTCTGTAATTGTTATTTCACCTGACATGTCTAATACTTCATCTGTACCGTAACCAAAACCATAGGTCGCTTTAAAGATACCAAATGTATAAGTAATATCTCCATCGAAAACATAAATCTCGGCACCGTCCATTATAAGGTTATCGGCTCCGGGTTCTGCTTTCAGTTCTAAATTGCCGAATGTAAAGATTACCGGCAAACCAATATCGAGGTCATCATCTGAGTTAATTTTTACATCAGCACCGACTTTCAGGGGTCCAGCCTCATAAACCAGCCCTGCATCAACTGTGTATAAATTTTCCTCGGCAAAAACATCGTGTTCGACATCCGCCCTGGTCTCTCCTGAGAACTCCCCAGCAAATGAGAACGCTCCGGCCATCAATGCCATTGCCAAAATGAGAATTATT
>Ga0208904_1002331_pt1 | contig 12101 bp, 9 predicted proteins | sample AntAceMetag02UKB_FD_184774 | JGI IMG/M metagenome (GOLD analysis project Ga0208904, IMG submission 184774) | Saline lake microbial communities from Ace Lake, Antarctica - Antarctic Ace Lake Metagenome 02UKB (SPAdes) (version 2) | ecosystem: Environmental > Aquatic > Non-marine Saline and Alkaline... | reverse complement strand
TTTAATGACATTAACGAATATCGAAAGGGATTTTTTGATCATGATCTATAATTAATTTCTCCCAGCATCCAAAAAACCTGAATTTTTTATCCATCTGAATGTTACCAAGCTTACCATTATAAGCGCCGCGATCATATATATACCTTTAATATCTTTGAGCCCCAGGGAAATCAAACCAAAAAAGAAAGTAACTGTATATAATGTTAAAACAACTCTCACGTGAGATTTATCGTTTACCAGTAATCTATGATGTATATGGTTTTTATCAGCTGTAAATAACGGCTTCTTACTTAATAGTCTCCTTAAAATAGACAGAGACGTGTCAATTATAGGAACTGCCATAGCTATCATGGGAACCAAAACTGCAATAAAAGTAGTGCTCTTTTGATAGCTTTCTATGGCTAGCAATGATAATATAAACCCTAAAAACATGCTGCCAGTATCCCCCATAAAAATACTCGCGGGATGAAAATTATACGGCAAAAATCCAAGACAACTGCCAGCCAATATAGACGTGAATATTAACAACCAGTAATTTTGGTTGGCTATTGATATCATAAATAAAAATAAAGCAACAATGCAACATATGCCACAAGCAAGACCATCTAGCCCATCCAGCAAATTGATTGCATTGATAATTCCAACTATCCAAAATATTGTTACCAAGAAGGAACTAATCTCTAGAAAAACTGTGTTTGCCTCAAACCCAAAAAATTCCTCTATTCTAAAACCACAAAAATAAACAATAGAAGCAACTAATACCTGTCCACCAAGTTTAATTACAGCTGGCATATCCTTGAGATCATCATAAATACCCATTCCAATTAAAACAACACATCCAATAAAAAGTCCTATTATTTTTGGGCTTATTATAAAGTTTGTAATTTTTATAAATAATACAACAGCTAATAAGAAAGACGCAAAAATTGCCAACCCACCCAAACTGGGTATTTCTTTTCTGTGAACCTTTCTTTTATTAGGTTTATCAATAAACCCTTTTTTTAATGACATATGACGAAAAAGAGGCGTAAGAATTAGCGAAAAAATACAGCTAACAATAAAAGCCAAAAAATAAATTAGTTTCATATTGGTTACCTCGTAGAACTAGCTTTTTCCCAAGTTATATATTTTATATTAAATAAAAAACTGAACAATCCCATTAAAGCGGCTGCATTTAATAAACAAAAGTATGCTATTACTTTTATTAATTTTATTTTAATTCTATCTCCTTTAAATATGCCAACAAGTGCTAACATATAAAATATAGCCTGCAAATAAAACAAATATCTGTAAAATGACTGGTTCAATAAAAATATGTTGGACATAAAAATAAGAATCATAAAAACTGGCACTAACCAACGCAATACCTTATGACATAAAAATTCATACACAAAAAGTGGCCCGGCTTGAATAATTTCTTTACCATTCTTAATAGTTGCTCTATATCCTTGATTTATTATTCTAACTCTTCTGCCAAATTCTTCTATTTGCTTTTCGGGAAGTTTTTCATAAGCTTCAGCTTTTTTTTCAAATATAAGTTTTTTTCTAGCCTTCGCAATTCTTATGGGAATAACAAAATCATCAGCTAAATCCCCATCAATTGATTCGTAATATTCTCGCCTTATAGCATATATAGATCCATTAGCTGCCACAAGAGTATTTGCAGTTGACTCCAATTCTTTAATTTTATTCTCATACTTCCAGTATACCGTCTCCACATCAGAAGAAACTTCAGATTTGCCATCATTATATGTTAAACATCCACAGACACCAGCTATTTTAGGGTTGTTAAATGCTCTAACCATTCTCTTTACAGCATCTTTTTTATAGAAAGCGTTAGCGTCCGTAAATAATAAAATGCTTCCGCTTGAATTTGGCACCGCGTGATTTAGGGCAGCTACTTTTCCTACTTTTTCTTTGAAGTTTATAACCTTTAGTCTACTATCTACAAAAGATGAAGCAATTTCTTCTGTTTTATCAGTACAGCCATTGGTTAATACCAATATTTCAAAACTATCAAAAGGATATTCTAATTCTAAACAATTGTTAATTTTGTCCGCCATAACATTTTCTTCATTATAAGCCGGTATGAAGATCGAGACCTTTGGCGTAATTTCTTTATAGTTTCTTTTTTCTTTTTTCATAAAATTTATACTATAAAGACTAAGCGGGTATCCAAAATAGATAAATAATATTAGGCAAATTGATATAATTAATACTATTGTCATTTTTTATTCTATTCTTTCTTGCAATGTTTTCTATATAATACCACAAAACAGTATGTAGCTAATAAGAAAAAAAGTGGCACTATGGGGGTGCTATATCTCGCTAGTGGATATCCCAGAATATGAATTAAAATAAAATAGAAAATAGTAACCAAAAAGAAGCCGCCAAAATTATTCCGCTTCATCATGAAAAAATTTCCGATTAAAGCAAGAAAAAATAAACAGCATTGCATAGGAATAAGAATAAAATCCCACTTACCAGAAACTGTTCCCCCTAAGAAATTGATTATTTTTAGCGGCATTAGTTTAATATAGTCAACAGGATTGTCTTTTATCCTGCGAATAGCAATTGTTCCATACATTTCATCTGTGACATCATCGCCCATGAGATTATACTCCAACCTTTCCTGCAATATAGCTTGTGTTTTAGCTTCACTGCCTTGAGCTATGATTGTCTTCCTGGATGTTCCCAGGAAAAAATGTCGCCCTCCACTAACTTGAACCGGAATAAATTCATTGAAAACAATATAATTTCTGACAACCCAAGGTGACACTACTATAAAAAAGAATACAATAAATAAAGCTGGTCCTCTTAAAGAGCAAGTTCTATCCTTTATAAAATTAGCTAAAAACATAATTAACAAAATAAACGGTAAAATGATAATAACAGCCTTACATAAAACTGTTAACCCCAAAATTAATCCCGCCAAAGAATACAACAATATTTTCTTTTGCGTTTCTGCTGTATATAAAAGTAAAACAAATAATAAAAAAAGAAATGTGAATAATGTTTCTGGGCTTCTAATGTTTAATTGAAAAATAAATACTGGATAAACACACAAAACCAGTGATGCCCAGAAGCCAACCCTTCTATTTACTATCTGCTTAATTAATAAATACATCAACGTACAGCTTAGAGAATTGAAAAGGATATTCATAAGTCTAGCTACAATTACACTTTGTCCGAAAACATAATATACAAAAGCTATTAGAGATGGGTATAAGGGACTAACTCTTGCTGTAGGCTCACCTTTTATAATTGAAAATTCTCCATCATTAAGTATATTTAAAGAAATGGGCTCGTAGCGCTCGATAAAATCTATATCTATAGATGCGCCGAAGTGTGGCACAAACAACAAGAGCCATAGGATCCCTATCGCAAAAGAAAGGGAAAATACCAAAATTATATTATAATCAAATTTTGTTCTATTCGTTACTTTCATGAGATATATTCGCTTCTGGAAATTTCATAATCTCCGCTATTATCAATTTACGCCAAGAACTTAAGTCTTCATAAGTAATGCTTGAATTTGAATGAAATTTTACGTTTATATTATTTAATATAGAATACAGTATTTTTTTAGATTTCTTCCCTTTTTCTATTAACTCAGTATCTTGTGAAATAGTTGCCATATCTATTAATTCTTTTAACTTATCAATATACTTAGCATCATCAATTCCTTCCCTGACAGCTTCCCATCCCACAGTTGGAAGAGGGCCCCCTTCTGAAGGATATGCATAATACCAACCTTGCTGATTGTTGGATATCTCATCATAAGGACTTGCTTCTAATGTTGCCGGCCACTGATAGGCCCATTGCATAACGCCATCGGCATTAATCTTCTCAGCATAAAATCCAAAAAACAATCTATCATAGCGTGGTTCAAACCCAAAAGAGCCACCATTATAAATCCACAGTTCATCTCCAGACGAATTCGTTTTCTCAATCAACTCTTGATTTAAAAATGCATAACATCTAATATCAAGCCAAGGATCAAAATAAGCCCCATCATCAATTCCCTTTTTTGAACCATTAAGAGTTAAGTAAGTTTTGTTTTCAGAAAAATGAGTTTTAAATAATTTCAAATAATATTTACACATTTCCATCCGATCTTGGCTACTAGCTGGTTCGTCGGCTGGAGAATAAATAAATTCCGGCCATCCATTTCTGACAATTTGAGACTCAATATTACGTATAATATCCACAAAAGCATTATCAAATCCCTTCGAATATTTCCTCAAGCCTAAATCTTCTCCAATTCGATGCTTCAAGATTGAATCGAGACCCATAAATACTATTGGCCTATCAAAACCAGACTGCAAATATATTTCCATTAGTTGATCAAGTGAAGTAGTTCTATGTGTGCCTGGCTTATCAAAATCTATTATAATTTTATCATTATCACTATTTAAAAATGGAACTACATAAACAGCCGCTGTATTTAACCCGTGGTATTTCATATCTAAAAAGTGTCGCAACATATTTTCAGGATAAAAACCTTGCCATCTAGAATCTATATAATAATACATACCATAATTACGCTTCGTTTCTTTGAGTTTGAATGGCAAAACAGTAACTTCTAAACTAATCTTATTAAGACTCAAGTTCTTGCTTCTCAAGTAAACATAACCTTTATAAACGCCTGGCGGTGTGTCGGGAGGCACAAAAACATTCAGCCATATTTGTTTTGTGTACTGCTCGGGCACACTTATGCTTTCCATTTTTTCTAATATCAATGGCTTAAGTCTGTATTTATTATTTCCTATCAACTGTGGAAATAATTTTACATAATTAATAGAAATATTTAGCTTATTAATTTTTGCAGTTTTATTTTTATGTAAATCCGTTACTTGTACATAAAAGTCATTTATTTCCATTTCTGATCTTATGCAAAAAATTACTGGTTCATACTCTCCAGCTGTAGTCCACACTTCAAACTTATCAATCAAATCACTTTTATTAGGAATTGTATCCGTCATAACTGAAAAATCTAATCCTTTATTAAAGAAACAAAAAGTTGACCTAAATTGTTTATTATTATTCAAATAAGGTGTTTTTACTGTGCTTTTTTTCTTTTCCATTTCGTCGGATATATACACATCGGGACATTTCGTACCATAGATGTAAAAAGCATTATTATCAGCGTATGCTTTGTGTTGAGCAATACTAAAGATTAAACAAAGTAAACATAGTATTAATATCTTTTTCATTTTTTGTAGGTGTTTAAATTTATAGCTACTCATCATTTTTCTCTCCCAAAGACGCTCGAGCTATGCTATGAAGAGAATAGGTCAATCCTAATAAAACCCAAAATAATTTAAGTGTTAAAGAAGTGGCAAACATAGCAAAAACTAAATAACTCAATATAGATATTTCAACTCCCCGCGAAATATTAAGCAGGTAGTTATCATTTGTACGTATAAATATTTTCTGACTCATCTTTACATCTCGCATAGCATAATATAAGGATAAAATAAAAAATAATAAAGCCACTGCTCCTGCCTTAGACCCTATTTCCAGAAAAACATTATGCGCCCACTCCATTACTTTATTAGTAATGTCTGGACGCGTTATAGCAATATTAAAATATTCAATTTGAAAACTATAGACACCCATCCCAACCCCTACCAGAGGATTTTTCATTGTTAACATAAAAGCAATTCTATAAACATCCAATCTTCCGACTATACTAGCTTCCTTCAGATCAAATATAGTTTCTAGCCTATAATAAATTTGAGGTGGAGCAATAAGCACAAAAAGCATAATTAATGATAAGAAAAGTAATGCTATTATAATAATATTCCTGCGGGTGAAAAACTTAATTGCTGACAAGCTTAATGCAACTACCAATCCTAAAAAACCACTACGTGAATAAGTTAATAAAACAACTACAGAAAATAACCCAATAATAAATATATAAAATGTTTTTGCTATTTTAGAACTTTGACTTGTACTCAAACCAAAGAGTATTGGAATAAGCATAACTAACGAAAGAGCTAGATAATTAGGATTACCCTCAAAACTAATAATTCTCATTGCTCCTTCTATGTGCCCTCTGCCTACCCCTGCTGCCGCAAGATAAAAAGCATAAAGAGCAACAATGATGCCTAGAGGAATTAATATTGAAATCAATACAGTTACCCTTGATTTCGAATCAACTAAATATATAACAATAAAATACAATACGATAATCTTGATAAAATCAATCAAAGCAGGACTTGAATATTCCCAATGATAAAAACATGAGATTGTAATAGCAATAAAAAAAAGAAACATTGTTACTGTTTGCTTGCCTTTAACAGGTTTAAAATCACGGTAAATAACAATGTGAAATAAAAGAGCAAAAAGTACTCCAGCTGCAAATATTGTTGTGGGGTGAAATCTGGCAATACCTGATACAAATGCTACCGGATGAAGATATCCACCTATAATAAATATAGGTATGGCTACAAAAGGATTAACTATAATCGCAATACCAATAACCACAGCAATAAAAATTAGAAAAACGAAAATAGGAGGCAGAAAGATAACAGCTAACGCAAATCCTATAGACATTAGAACAACTAAGATCAACATAATGCCCGGAAATTCTATTAGTGGTTTTTCATCTGGTAAATAATAATTTTTATCCATTCTTCATCATGCTCTCATAATACACAACTAATTTTCGACTTACTTCCTGCCAATTATACTTTTTTTGAGCTTTTAATGCATTTTTTGAAATTAGCTCTACAGTTTTTTTATCAGAACTTACCTTTGTAATCACATCCTTAATCTCATTAATATCGTCTGGTTCTATTGCTATTCCGCACTCGGTTTCGTTTATAATTTTTCCTATTAATCCATATTTGCTTGCAATGATCGGCTTAGCTGCAGCTATAGATTCAAATATTTTATTGGGTACACTTTTAACATTATTCAAATTATTTTTACTATATATTGCCAGTAAAACATCTGCGGCCTTGGTGTATAGCGGTACCTCCTTAGGCGGAACCATTTTAATAAAATTTATGTTTTGACAAGCACTAGCTTCCCTTTCTATTCTTTTTTCTAATATACCGCTTCCTCCAATAACGAATAGAATACGAGGCTTAGTTGTCTCTCTAAATATCTTCATTAATTCCTCTAAATTTCTATCCTGAGCTAACCGGCCAATATAAAGAAAAATAAATTTATTATTAGCCCCTAAGCGTTTTCTTAATTTTCTTATTTCATCTTTTTGAACAATATAATCATCAATATTTTTGCAATTCAAGATTACTTTAACTTTTTTTGCCCCTCTCCTTTTAAATGATTCTTCAAAAGTGGGACTCGCCACAAATATCAGATCCAATCTTCTAACAATAAAAGACTCCGCCTTTTCAATAAAAAAACTTATAAAATAAAGATTTCTATCTTTCATCATCGCCGGATAGTCTTCGTGACAATCATAAACTATCTTTTTCCTTTTAAGTTTTGCGGCTAAAAAAGCTGGAACCAAAGTATCAAAATCGTTGGGATGAACAATATCAAAATCATTTCTTAATAGAAAAATAAAAGCTTTTAGTTGAAATAAAATGAATGCGAAAAGCTGTTGCAATCCTTTTCCATATGTTGATTTAATAAAACATCGTTTGATGCAAATTTTGTTTATTAAATCGTTTTCAGGATAACGTCTTTGCCGATCCCACGCAAATATAGTTACTTCATAATTACTCTTTGCCAATACTTCTGCTATGCTATACACTCGGGGATCAGGATCAAATGCATTTGCTAATAACATTATTACTTTATTCATTTTCTAACACCTTTTCGTAAATATCAAGAGTTCTCTCGGCCTCGCTTTGCCATGTTAAATTTTTCTTCTCAATAAATAGAACACCATTTTCCCCCATTTTTTCCCTTAATTTTTTGTCATCAATTAGCCGCGTGATGCTTCTTTCGAGCTCTCCTACATCATTTGAGGTAATTAAAATACCAGTTTCCCCATCATTTATTACTTCCGGTATTCCGCCTACTCTTGTTGCAATTATGGGTAACCCGCATGCCATCGCCTCTAAAAGAACTATTCCCATACCTTCACTTTTACTGGGTAAAACTAAACAATCCGTCGCAGCCATCCATACCGGCAGTTCTTCATGTGGTTTAGCTCCAGTCATCATAACTATTTCACCAAGCGAATATTTACTTATTCTGTTTCCAATTTCTCTCTTTAAAGAACCCTCTCCAATCATAACAAATAAATAATCTCCATTTTTACCTTTTTTCACTTTGCGCACAACTTCAATTAATAATAAAGGGTTTTTTACTTCAATCAGATTTCCCACAAATAAAATTATTTTTTTTTCTTGAGGCAGCAGAAGCTTTTTTCTAGCTTTTATTTTGTCTTGCTCCTTAAACTTGCCCAAATCCACCCCATTAAACAAAACCACAACCTTTTCTTTTTTTACAATTCCTGTTTTCAGCACTTTCCTCTCCAGATCTTTGCTGATTACTATAACTTTATCCGCCCTGCTTAAAGCAAATAGAATCATCTTTCTTATAAAAAAACTTTTAGCGAACAAAGAATTTATATCTGACCCGTGGATCGTAACAACAATCGGCTTCCTCAAATATTTTGATAGTAATACTCCCGCAAAACCTTCTGGAAAAACGCGATGCGCATGAATTACATCAAAATTAAATATTTTGTTTAATCTCTTTACTGTGTCTTTTATAAAAAGAAAACACCACAACCCTTTAATACAATTAAAAAACCTGCCAGGTAAAGGAAAATATTTAGGACGGTAAATTTCTATATTATTTTGTTTCTGAAAATACGGCATCGTATATCTCCCCTTTTTAAAAAACCGGGGAATCCACGGATAAGGACTTATTAACTTAACATCACATATGCGCGACAAATTAATAAGTCTTTCTTTTATAAATACACCCAAATTTGGGTTTCTCGCATTAGGATACATGCACGATATAATCAAAACTTTCACTAGATTTAATATGCTTTCTTTGTAATTAACTCACTAAAAATTCTCATCTTTTTTCTATGCATCTTACAATTCTTTCTGCCGCTTTACCGTCCCATAATTCTGGAATATTGCCCTGCTTCCCTTTACCTCTTATTATTTTTAGGCTTTCTTTAATAATTTTTTCTTTATTACTGCCTACAATGATATTGGTTCCTTTTGTTACCGTTATGGGTCTTTCGGTTGTATCCCGAAGGGTAATGCAGGAAATCTTTAATATAGTTGTCTCTTCCTGGATGCCCCCGGAATCCGTCAAGACAAGCTTTGAATCAGACATTAATTTTAGAAAATCAAGATATCCCATTGCTTCAATTATTTTGAAATTCTTCATTCTCTTAATTCTATTTTCCAATTTAAACTCTACAATTTTTTTCATTGTCCGTGGATGAATGGGAAAAACAAACTTAATTTTCTTTTGAATTTCCTCTATAGCATTCAACATTTCAATAAAAACTTTTTTGTTATCCACATTACTCGGCCTGTGCAACGTTAACACAGCATATCTCTTAGGAATTAAGTTTAATTTATCCAGTATGTTAGACTGCAAAGCTTTGTCTATGTGTTTAAGCAAAGTATCAATCATTACATTGCCAACAAAATGTATTTTCTTTTTTGAAATTCCTTCTCTTAACAAATTATCATTTGCGTCCCGGCAAGTAGTAAATAGATAAGTTGAAATTGAGTCAGTTAAAATCCTATTTATTTCTTCTGGCATAGTTTTATCAAAGCTTCTTAGTCCCGCCTCTATGTGAGCAACAGGCACAGACAACTTTACTGCTGTTAACGCACAAGCAATAGTAGAATTAACATCACCAACCACAACTACTAAATCCGGTTTTTCTTCAAGCAATACTTTTTCAAATTTAACCATAACTTTGGCTGTTTGCTCAGCATGCGAAGCAGAACCAACTCCCAAATATATATCAGGAGATGGTAAATTTAAATCATCAAAAAATAGCTTACTCATCTCTTTGTTGTAATGCTGCCCCGTATGAACAAGAATGGGTTTAAGTTTTAGATGTTTCTTCATCTCAGCTATAACGGGAGCTATTTTTATAAAATTGGGCCTAGCCCCTACAACATTTATTATTTTCACAATTTTCCCTCCAAGATAAAAAGCTAATGATAATTAAATCTTATAATTTTTTATATAACATGGGTGCATCTGAATGTTTCTTTACTTATTAGAAAACTATCTTACTTTATAAATACTTTTATTATATTATGCCTTTAATTTTAAACATAACTATTTCTTTTACTTCTTTAAAAATCTTTATTTCATCCTCATCAAAAGCTTTAAGTAAAATTAAGATTAGCAAATAAATTGCTACTGACATCACGCTAATTACAAATAAATTATAATCATGTACTTTTATTAACAAAACAGCCATCAATGCGCAGGCTATGCCACTCTTAAGGATTGAGTCAAATATTTTAGAACGCATCGACAAGCAAAAGTAGGCATATCCGAAAAACATACTTATGTTTAGTATTTCAGCAAAAAGGGTAGCATACGCTGCTCCCATGAAGCTGTATTTTGGAATAAGAATGAAGTTCAGAATTATATTACATGCAGTGCTGATTAAAACAATAATGGTAGCTTGTTTTTGTTTTTCAAGTGCATAAAAAAGAAACATGTTAATTGAGTTCGTAAAAAACATCGGTAACGTTAAAATTAATATTTTTAAAACATTAATTGAATTAGAATATGCAGTTATATCATACAAAAGAGTTATTATTCTATCTGATAAAAAGTATATACCTATGGCAAGCGGAAAAGACACAAGAAAAAGAAACTTAACAGATTTATTCCATGAAAATAATAATAATTTCTTTGAATCTCTGGCATAACGACTAAAAACAGGAAAAACAGAAAGGGTATAGCATCTTGGAATAAACATCAGACCAATCAATAAAATGGCAGCCGCATTATACCAACCAACTGGCTGATCACCTTTCATTGAAGAAAGCATTATAATATCTATTTTCATATATACTAACCATGCAATACTTACTACTACAAAAGGAATAGTCTGTTTTAAAATTACAAAATCACTTACAGGTGAGGATGTTACCTGTTTAATACCTTTTATAAACTTCTTATGGAATATAAAAATAAATAAACAAACTCTTATAATTTCACCTATTAAAAAAGCGCTTAAAATCTGCATTAAACCCATATGCAAATGAACAAGAATTAGAACTGCTATAAAAATCAATAATTTAATAAAGATGAGAATTAGTGAGTTGACTTCTAAGCGTTCATGTGCATTAAATGCAGACATATATGAATTTGATGCATTAACAAAAAATATACTCAATCCATAAATAAATGTTCCAATAATAACAACTTCTGGCTTATGCATTAAAACTATGCATCCACCTAACAAAAAGTAAGTTATAAATCCCAAAATTAGCTTTATTTTTAAACTATGCTTTAAATATTCACTTGTCATCGCGACATTTTTGGAGTTTTCACGAATAACAAATTTATCCAAGCCAAAGTTCGCTAAAACTTGAAAAAAAACAGTCAGTGTCATAATAGTCGAAAACTGCCCGAAGCTAAAGTCCATTAGATAATTAGCTAGAAGTATGTACAAATAGATTGAAATTATCTTATTGATAACCTCGGCCAATGTATATACCGCTGTATTCTTGGCAATTTTATGAATTGCTCTCATAATCAAATAAAAACCAAAATCCAATCATAAGGACCTTGGTTTCAGATTTTACTCCTTTCTATTTTGTAAAAAGCAGCATATTACAAATGCCGATAAATAAACTCTGGAATATGGTATTCTATGTCTGTTAGGATAAAACCAAAGATTCGACAACGTAGCTCTTTTAAAATTTCTTCAGTTCTATCAACTACCTCTTTTCTGGTTTTTCTAGCTTTTATAGTAAGAATAATGCCATCAACTAGAGGGCTTAATATCTTTGTATCAGCATAAGGAATAAACGCTGCAGTATCACAAAGAACATAATCAAATTCAGCTTTAGCTTTTACTAATAAAGCCTTTAATCTAGGAGAATGTAAAAGCTCCATGGAGTTATGAGTTTCCTTACCCCCCGTAATAATTGATAAATTTGATA
>Ga0208904_1002324_pt1 | contig 12122 bp, 22 predicted proteins | sample AntAceMetag02UKB_FD_184774 | JGI IMG/M metagenome (GOLD analysis project Ga0208904, IMG submission 184774) | Saline lake microbial communities from Ace Lake, Antarctica - Antarctic Ace Lake Metagenome 02UKB (SPAdes) (version 2) | ecosystem: Environmental > Aquatic > Non-marine Saline and... | reverse complement strand
AATATCCCCAGGCATAACTCTAATGCGATACAAGCGCATTTTGCCTGATAAAGTTCCCAATAAAACCTTGTCTTCTAAGCCGGGAACCTCGCTATCAGTGACTTTTATCTTAAACATGGTGTTCGGCAAACAACTCTCAACATCACCGTAAACCATAAAACGGTCTTGATTCTGAGACTTTGGCTTAGTCAAAATAATCTGTCTCTTTTCTTTAGCCGAGCGCTTATGTTGTTGAACTTTACCCATATTTTTAATTTTTTAATTATTCTTCTGTTTAGATTGATTTAATCAAAACAGAGTGTCTGATTATATCAAAAATAATCAAAGATTACATCAGTAACCCCAGATTGGATGACATCAACTTTTTTACAATCCTAATTTCATAATAATTTCTTCGTAAACCTGATTTATCTCTTGTTCGCCATTAACCATAATCAGCTGATCTTTATCTTTATAAAAAGCTAAAACTTCTTCGGTTAACTTATGAAACAGTTTAATTCTTTCACGAATTGCCTGTAATGTTTCGTCTTCACGATCGCCGGTTCTACCGGATATTCTCCAAAGAGCTTCTTTATCTGAAACATTAATAAAAATTATTTTTTCAGTACCATCGGTAAATGCTCCGACTTGAGCAATTGTTCGGGGAAAACCATCAATAATGAAGCCGACTTTATATTCGGGCTTTTTAAGATATTCCATAACTATCTCAATGGTTTTGTCGTCAGGAACTAAAGCGCCAACGTTCATCGTCTCCTTCAACCATCGACCCAGCTTAGTTCGACTTTTAGCCATTTGTCTAAAAATGTGACCAGAAGATAAATAGGGTATCCCTAATTTTTCAGCAAGTAATTTTCCCTGAGTTGATTTGCCGGCACCTTGAATGCCGATGAGTACTATTTTCATATTTTTTTAGTTTATTAACACGAAACTGTAATTTAACCCAAAATTTCTTATATTTCAAGAGAAGCTATAAATAAATCGACAGCTAAATAATCCTATTTATACTTTTCATAATTTTGTCCAACTAATTGGCTCTCTATTTGTTTGGATGTTTCTAAAATTACTGACACAACAATTAACACACTAGTTCCACCAATGGCCAAAGACTGAATCCCAGTTAAAGCTTGAGCTAATGAAGGTAGTAAGGCGATAAACCCCAAAAACAATCCTCCAACTAAAGTTATTTTAGTCACCACATACTCTAGAAAGTCTTTAGTCGCTTTACCCGGTCTAATTCCAGGAATAAAAGCGCCACTTTTTTTAAGTTCTTCTGCTAGATCTTCAGCATTGAAAAAGACTAGGGCTGAAAGATAGGTAAAAGCAAAAACTATAATGAAATAAATCAACATGTAAACGGCCGATGTTTGATCGAACCAAACTATTAATTTTTCTCCAATATTAACTAGGGTTTGATTGGCCGAAGATTGGAAAATCCTAGCCACAAAAGAAGGCACCATCATAATTGACAAAGAAAAAATAATGGGCATGACGCCGGCTACATTAACTCTAATCGGCAAGTGGGTTTTTTGTCCACCTAAAACACGACTGCCTCTAACTCTCTTGGCATACTGAACCATAACTTTTCGCACTGCTTCGTTCATGAACACCACCAAGCCAATGACGGCTAAAAATACTGCCACAAAAACAATCAATTTAAAAAATTGTTCACCCCTAATAATAGTGGTGGTTTGCCCAATTACTACTGGTAATTGACTGACAATACCGGCAAACATAATCATTGAAATGCCGTTGCCAATACCATATTCGCTCACTAGCTCCCCTAACCACATCAAAACCATTGCTCCAGCTACCAAGCTGCTAATTACAGCCACCAGGGACAAAAAGTCGTAAGACATTAACAAATTTTGCGAACGCAATAAAGCAATCACCGAAATACTTTGGACAATGGCTAGCGGCACCGCAATCAACCGAGTATATTGATTAACTTTTGCTTGTCCTGATTCTCCTTCTTTCCGCATTTCCTTAATGGCGGGAAAAACCATGCCGGCCAACTGCATGATAATCGAAGCAGTAATATAAGGGTTAATTCCAACTGCAGCTATGGAAAATCTAGCCAAAGTACCTCCGGAAAAAATGTTTAGCAGACTTAAAAATTGACTGCCGGCAAAAATAGATTGAATTTGATTAAGATCGACAATGGGAACAGGGATATGAGCTAAGACACGAAAAACTAAGAATGTTAAACCTGTAAATAGAATCTTCTTCTTAAGTTGAGAATTTGAAAAAATTTTTTTGATGACAGCAATAATTTGATCAATCACAGATAGGCCCAAGAGTTAATTTTTAATGGTGCCGCCCATTTCCTTAATCACTGCAGCAGCTCCAGATGTAACTTTGAGACCTTTGACAGTAATTTTTTTCTTTAGTTGCCCGCGTTTAACAATTTTGGCTCGTTTAAAAGCTGAGTCGATAATTCGATTAGCTTTTAAAGTATCTAAAGTAATAACATCAAAATCAAATTTATTAATGTTGTTGAAGGTAATCTCAGCAACCGGCCTAACCACATTAAAACGACCCTTACCTCTAAGCATTGGCATTCTTTTAATGATCGGTAACTGGCCACCTTCAAACCACAAAGGCACTTTAGAACCGGATCTGGATTTTTGACCTTTTTGACCACGGTTGGTGGTATGGCCACCTTTACCAGATCCATAGCCTCTTCCAAGGCGTTTTTGTTTTTTGTCTGTAATTTTGATTAAACTGTTTAGTAGACTCATAGCGTGATCTCTTATTTATCTAACTTAGCTTCCTTCAAGGAATCTATTTTTTTAACTGTTGTTTTTTTAATTGTAGGCTTAGCTTTTTTTACTACGGATTTCTTCACTGCTAGCTTCTTCACCATTGATTTCTTTGCCACTGGGTTTTTTGCCACGGGTTTCTTCACCGCAGGTTGCTTACTAGTAACTTTACTGGCAACTTTACTGGCAACTTTCTTGTCAACAACTTTTCCTGCTCTAGTCACAACTTTTCTCTTAAAAACTTTTTTTCTAACTGACCTATTTTCTTGTCTAATTTGAGGTTTTGGTTCTCCTTTAACAACCTCTTGCTCTATCTTGATACCGCGAACCTTGATTATCTTACTGGCCTGTTTCAAAGCTGCAAATGTAGCATAAACGCTGGTTGCTTGGTTCTCACTACCTAAAATCTTGGCTGAAATATCTTTAATACCAGCTGCTTCAACAACTGCTCTTACTGGTCCGCCGGCAATTACGCCAGAACCTTTGGCTGCCGGTTTAAGTAACACATGACCGGCCCCAAACTTGCCTTCAATCGCAAAGGGTAAAGTAGTGCCGTCAATTGGAATCTCAATCATTTTTTTTCTAGCCTGTTTAACACCCTTACGAATTGCAGAAATAACATCGTGAGCTTTACCTAAACCAACTCCAACTTTACCTTTTTTATCGCCAACTACCATGAGCACTGAAAATCCCATTTGATCTCCGCCCTTAGTTTTCTTCGATACACGGGAAACTCTGATCACTTTTTCTTCAAATTCTGATTTCTTTTTTTCACCTCGTTTATACATGTATTGTCCTTAATTGATTTAAAAATCCAATCCTTCTTGACGAAGAGTATCAGCTACGGCCTTAACTCGACCATGATAGCGATAAGAGCCTCGGTCAAAAACTAACTGTTTAATTTTTTTAGCTTTAAGCTTAATGGCCAATTTTTTGGCCACAACAATTGCTTTTTCAGTTTTAGTCCCTTTAAGCTTTTTTTTGTTTCCATCGCTCAAACCAATTAAACTCACGCCCTTATCATCGTCAATAACCTGTAAATAGATATGTTCATTGGAACGTAAAACACTTAGGCGTGGTCTGCTGGCAGTCCCATGCAATTTTTTACGAACACTAATTTTTCTTTTTTGAGCTGACGTGTGATAGTGAGTAATTTTAGACATAGTTTAATTAAAATTGACTGTTATTCGGCAGCAGTCTTTCCTGGTTTCAACTTAACAACTTCGCCTTCATATCTAACACCCTTGCCTTTGTAAGGTTCCGGTGGCTTAATAGCTCTAATATCAGCGGCTACTTGACCGACTTTCTGTTTATCAATGCCAGAAATGTGAATGGTATCTTCACCTTCTAAGACAAAAGTCACATCCTCAACCGGTTCAACAGCCACAAAGTGGGAAAAACCTACAGCTAACTCTAGTCCCTGACCTTTTTTCTTAACTCTGTAGCCAGTGCCAACTAGTTTTAAAGTTTTTTTATAACCTTCAGTTACACCAATAATATTATTTTTAATCAAACTTCTCACCAAACCATGGAATGATTTAGCTTGTTTACTATCTTTTTTGCGGCTAACTCTAACTTCACCTTCTTTCACCTCAACCTCAATTAAACGAAATAAAGGAGCTGTTAATTGACCTTTCGGGCCAATTGCCACTACTTCAACATCGTTAATTTCAATTTTAACTTGATCTGGTATTTTGATGGGTTTCTCACCTATTTTTGACATTATTGTTTCTTTATTACCAAATTTGACAAATTAACTCGCCGCCAACATTTTTCTCTCTAGCTTCTTTATCAGTCAACACGCCCCTATTAGTTGAAACTAAAGTAATCCCGTAGCCATTCAGAGCTGGCGGCACTTTGTTGGCCCCAGCATAAAGTCTTCTACCGGGTTTAGAAATTCTTTTAAAGCCAGTAATTCCGGCTAAACTCTCAACATATCTTAGCTTGATGTTCATTTCTTTTTGAGGTATTTTATCAATAATCTCAACAGCTTCGATATAATTATTCTCCACTAGTTTATGAGCAATAGCCTCCTTCAATTTCGAGTGAGGCATGTTCACTTCTTTTTTCTTAGCCATCAGACCATTTTTGATTCTGATGAATAAATCGCTGATTGGATCGGTTATTAACATAAATTGATATCTTTTTAATTCAAAATTATTTACTAGATTTGGTTACTCCTGGTAATTCACCCTTAGCAGCCAGTTCTCTAAAAGTTAATCGACTTAAACCAAAGTATCTCATGTAACCTCTAGGACGACCTGTAATTTTACAACGATTTATCCCTCGAGTCGAGACCCGATTTCGTTTACTCTCACCTTGGCTCAAAAAATCATCAAAATAAGATTTTCTTTTCTGCCTCAGTTTGTTAGATTTAATAATTTTAGATATTTTTGCCATAATTTAATTATCTTTTGCGAACGGCATACCTAGTAACTCTAATAATTTAAATGATTGCTGATTATCATTGGTGCTGGTGATAATATTAACCTGCAAGCCTCTGATGCGTTCGATTTTATCATAATTAATCTCTGGAAAAACAATTTGTTCTTCCAGGCCTAAGCTATAATTACCATGGCCATCAAAAGCAGTTTTAGAAACACCTCTAAAATCTTTTACTCTAGGTAAAACAATTGCAATCAATTTATCTAGAAACTGCCACATTCTTTTGCCCCTGAGCGTAACAGTTAAACCCATGGGATCACCCACTCTTAAAGTAAAATTTGCAATGGCTTTACGAGCAGTAGTTATCACCGGTTTTTGACCGGTAATAAGCATGAATTGGTCACTAATGTTCTCGAGAGCTTTTCTCCTATCTCTGGGTTCAGCCGGGCTAGATACTCCCATGCTAACCACAACTTTTTTGATTGTTGGTACAGAAAAAGTGTTTGTTAAATTAAACTCTTTTTTGAGTTGCTCAACAATTTTCTGCTGGTATTTTTCTTTTAAACGATTCATTGGTCTTATTTTTTCTTAGTTTGTTTAGTTTCTTTTTGATAATTAATCAAGCCGCCAGTCTTTTTGAAAATTCTAGTTTTAGTACCATCCTGAGCAACTTTGTAACCAATACGATCAACCTCACCCTTTTCATTTAATATGGCGATGTTGGCAGTTGGCAAAGCCCTTTCTTGCCTGATAATTTCACCCGGTTTGCTAATAGCCGGCACTGGTTTGACATGTTTAGCATAAATATTAACACCCTTGACCACCACTCGATCTTTATCAGTTAATAGAGCCATTATTTCGCTCTTTTTACCCTTATCTTTACCGCCTGTAACTAAAACTTTGTCGCCTACTTTAAATTTCATAAAACCTCCGGTGCTAAGCTAGCAATTTTATCAAAACCATTATTTTTAACTTCCCTAGCAACTGGCCCAAAAACACGAGTGCCAACTGGCTGGGGACGAGTGCGAGATTCTACAATCACCGCGGCATTATCGTCAAAACGAATGTATTCGCCGCTAGCTCTTCTTTTTTCTTTTCTAGTTCTAACGACCACCGCTCTAACAACAGTTCCTTTAGGAATATTAGAATTTTTATCAGCATCTATCACTGAAGCTGAAACCATATCACCAACATAACCGAATCTGCGTTTAGATCCACCATAAACTTGAATGACTCGAATTTTTTTCGCGCCACTGTTATCGGCAATATTGAGGACGCTTCTCAGTTGTATCATTTTAAATTTTTCCCTGATCCAATATTTTTACTACTTTAAATCTTTTAGTTTTACTCATCGGCCGACATTCTTGAATTAAAACGTCATCACCAACCGCTAGCTTTAGACCATCGACATGACAGGCATACTTTTTAGTTCGCTTGACATATTTTTTATACAAAGGATGCATCCAACGCCTGGTCACGGTGACGCTGGCCGTTTTATCTTGAGCTAATTTGGTTATTTGTCCGGTTAATATTTTCATAAACTAATCTACTCTTTTGTTTCTTTTGTTTCTGTTACTTCTTTTGCTTCTATTGCTTGTTGAGCCTGTACTTTTGCCTGAGCTTTTTGCGCTAATACTTTTTGATGTAGAATCGTTTTAATACGAGCAACATCTTTAGCTAATCTAGCTGGTTTAGAAGTATCATCTAACTTAGAAGCAGCTAGTTCTAATTTTGTTTGAATCAACTCTTTTTGAGTCTCTTCTAAAAGTTGATTTAACTCATCAATCTTTTTTTGGTGAAGAGCTTTAATGTCGTTAGTTTTCATGTTTATACTTTAAATTTAATCTTATTAAATATGCTTATTGGTATTTGGCCACAAATCTGGTCTTTACTGGCAACTTATGAGAAGCTTTGGCAAAAGCTTCACGAGCTGTCTGCTCATCTACCCCACTTAATTCAAAAATGATTGTGCCAGGTCTAACTTTAGCTTCATAGTGATCAACGGCACCCTTGCCACCACCCATCTTAACGCCCGACGGCTTACTAGTTATTGGTAAATCCGGGAATATTCTTACCCAATATTTACCACTTCTTTTAGTAATATAAGTAATCTTCTTACGAGCTGCCTCAATGGCAGCAGCTTTAATCCGACCTCTTTCAATAACTTTTAAACCATATTCGCCAAAATCGACAGTGGTTCGACTTTTGGCCTTTCCTTTAAGTCTGCCTCTAAATTCTTTACGGTATTTTCTGCGTTTCGGTTGTAACATGATTTATTATTCCTGAACAATATCCCCTTTATAGATCCAAACCTTAATTCCGACGTAGCCACTTCTGGTTTTTGCCGGAGACTGATAATAATCAATGTTAGCTCTCAAGGTTTGAGTGGGAACGCTTCCTTCTGAATATTTTTCCGTACGACCAATTTCCGCACCGTTTATTCTTCCAGAAAGCTGTATTTTAACACCTTTTGCGCCTGCTGACACTACCTTTTCCAGAGCTTGCTTAACAGCACGACGATGAGGATAGCGGGCGATAATCTGTTGGGCCAATCTTTCTGCAACCAGTTTAGAACTTAAATCCGGATGCTGAACTTCTTCAACTCTCAAATTGATTCTGACCTTTTTTCCCGGTTTATTCCGGGCCTCAACAGCAATAATTTTTTCGATACCCTCTTTAATTATCTGTAGATTAGAACCACCTTTACCAATAACAACGCCTGGACGACTAACCTTTAAAACAATCTTAATCATAGCTAATGATCTTTCGATCACCACTTCGTCTAAGCCGGCATGGCTCAATTTATCATGAAGATATTCTCGTAAACGATAGTCTTCGACCACTTTATTTGAGTAATCATGTTTATTAGCAAACCACTTAGACTTCCAAGAAAAAATGGTGCCAAGTCGATAGAGGGTTGGATTAACTTTTTGTCCCATAGTTTATTTTTTAGTTTCTTTTTTACTAGTTGTCTTAATTTTTTTTGCTGTTTTTTTAACAGCGGCTGCTTGCTTGACTGTCTTTTGCTTTTTAACAGCACTCTTTTTTACAATTTTTTTAGGTTTGGCTGTTTTAACCAACTTTTGTTTTTTAACGGCAATCGGGTCAGCTTGATTTTCTTTAGTTTTCAAAACCACTTCTACATGGCAGGTTCTCTTTAAAATTCGATGTGCTCTGCCGCGAGAAACAGCCCGAAAACGCTTGTAAGTAGAACCTGTTTTAACCAAAAGTTTATCAATCTCTAAATCTTCAATCTTTAGTTGATGATTATTGACTGCATTGGCGATTGCTTGCCTAAATACTTTCAAAAGAACAATAGAACTTTTTCGTTCCATTAAAGCTAGCTGCCTTAAAGCTTCAATTAGTGACAAATCTTTAACTTGATTAGCCAACAATCTAACTTTACGAGCCGTCTGTCTAGAATTCTTTTGTTCAGCTCTAATTTTCATAATCAATTTTTTTTGTTTAATGTCTTTTAATTATTAAGTTTAATATTATGTCTTAGAAGCAATTCTCTTGACCATTCGGCCATGACCTCTAAAAGTACGCGTGGGAGAAAACTCTCCTAAACGATGGCCCACCATACTTTCATTTACAAAAACTTCAGCAAAACTTCTGCCGTTATGAACAAGAAAGGTGTGCCCCACAAAATCAGGGGCAATCATACTAGCTCTACTCCAAGTTTTTATCGGTTCTTTATCACCGGTTGTTTTCTGTTTTTGCACCTTGGCCAATAAAACTTGGTCAATGTACGGTCCTTTTTTACTACTGCGTGACATAAATAAATTTTTTAATTTTTTATAATTTTATAATTTTTTAATTTTTTATTGTTTGGCTCTTCTATCTTTAACAATCCATTTATTACTGTGCTTATTAAGTCTGGTCTTCTTTCCCGGAGAAGCAATCTTACCCCAAGGAGTCTTGGCATATTTCAGACCAACGCCACTACGACCTTCACCACCACCATGTGGATGGGATCCTGGATGCTGAGCTGTTCCACGAACGCCTGGTCTAATACCCATTAATCTTCTGAGTCCAGCTTTACCAATCTTTCTATTTTTCCAATCCTTGTTGCCAATTTGACCGATTGTAGCGGAACATTTCAAATTAATCAATCGATGTTCCTTTGATGGTAATTGAACGACAGCATATTTATCTTCTTTTGATTGAATCAGAGCAGCCGTCCCGGCACCACGTACTATTTGGCCGCCTTTTCCCGGTCTAAGCTCTAAATTATGAATTGGCATGCCAACTGGAATCTGAGCTAGAGGCAAACTATTGCCTGTCTTTAATTCAGCTTCAGCACCGCTCATAATCTCGTCGCCAACCTGTAAATTGTCCGGAGCTAAAATATATTTTTTTTCACCGTCTTTATAAAAAATCAAAGCAATATTAGCACTACGCATTGGATCATATTCAAGTTGTTTAACTACGCCTGGTACGCCAAATTTATTTCTTTTAAAATCAATTAGCCTTTGTTTTTTCTTAACACCACCACCACGATGACGAACAGTAATATGACCTTTAAAACCACGACCCTGTCTCTTTTTGTGTCCTTTTCTAAGTAGGGATTTCTCTGGATCTCCTTTATGTAAACCATCTCTAACCACTCTAACTTGATGTCTGACTCCAGCTGATGTTGGCTTTTTCTTTTGTAGCATGTTAATTAATTTTCACCTCCAAGATCGAATAGATCAATTGTTTGACCTTCTTTAAGTTTAACCAAAGCCTTTTTCTTAGCTGGATATAATTTCATCTTTCTCTTTTTTCCAACTCTTTTTCTTTTACTTGGTCTAATCACGGTGTTAACTGATAAAACTTCAACTTCAAAAATTTTTTCAATGGCTTTTTGAATTTGAGTTTTACTTGCCTCCCGATCAACCTCAAAGGTATAGGTATTGTCACGATTAGCTTGCAACAAGCTTTTCTCAGTAATAATTGGTTTTTTGATTAAATGAATCTTCATAGTTAGGCGCCTAATCTGGCTTGTAACACTTCAACAGCCTTTTTAGTCATAATAATTTTGTCGGCCTTGGCGATATAGTAAGCATTGACTTGACTGGCTGCAATTAGTTCCACTCGAGGAAGATTGCTCAAAGCCTGTTTGGCTGTCTTTGTTTTTTCATCAACAATCACCAATAATTTTGTCCGGTTAAAACTTAACTTTTTGTCACCGAATTTGGCTACAGCGGCAGTCAGCAGCTGATGAGCTTCTTTTGTTTTGCCGGTCAAAGTGTCAATTTCTTTGACAATAGCAATATTCTCAACTTGGGCGGATAAAGCCGCGATTAAACTTTTCTTTTTCAAAACGGCCGTTAGCTTAAGCTTCCAGTTCTCTAATCCGGTTGGACCATGGGAAACACCACCGCCAACAAAAATGTTAGCATCTCTGGCACCATGTCGAGCATTACCTGTTCCTTTTTGTCGATACCATTTTCTGGTAGTTCGATTAACTTCAGATCTGGTTTTAGTCTTACTTGTACTTTGTCTTTGATTAGCCCGGTACACTCTAATAGCCTGAGCTAAAATAATTGGGTGTAAAGATCCAAACACTTCATCTTTGACTGTTAAATTAGTACTTTTGCTAGTGCTGTTAAGAACTGTTAATTTCATTATTTTTTCTCTGATTTTTCTTTACTGACTAAAGTTGGACCATCACCTTGGATTGCTTCTTTTATCTCTGAATCAGCCTTGCTTTCAGCCTTAATTCCAGCTGCTTGTTTATTTAAATCAATATCTTTATGTTCACCAGTCTTAGTAATCCTTAAAATCGAGCCCAGATGACCAGGAACTGGCCCATTTAGCCAAACTTCTTTAATTTCTGGATCAATATAAATTACCACTAAATTAGAGACTGTTTTAGCCTCATTGCCCATATGTCCGGGCATTTTTTTACCCTTCCAAACTCGACCTGGATCAGTCGTAGCGCCGATAGAACCAACAGCCCTTTGACGATCACTTTGTCCATGAGTCCTCGGACCACCATGCATGCCATGACGCTTCATCACTCCGGCAAAACCTTTGCCCTTGGTTGTACCTTGAACTTTAACTACATCTCCAACATTTAAAATCTCGGCTAATTCAAGCACAGAGCCAACCTTAGTAGTTAGTTCTTGATCCTCATTCTCAACTTCAATAAAATGTTTTAAACCTCTTACTTGTCTTACCCCAAAAGAAAAACCGCTCTGTTTAATTTTTTCACTGAGCGGTTTCGAGGTATTTTTGATTTTCTTTTTACCATAGCCAACTTCAAAAATGACGCATGGCTGAGTTTTAAAATTAGTGCTTTGGCGATTAATCGCCATACATTTTTTCTGACCTATAACAATATTATCATCGACCAAACATTTAGTCACAGGCATTCTCTTGCCCTGTTTGGTCCAGACTTGAGACATGCCTCCTTTGGTCGCAAAAATACTGTTTAACATTATATTTAATTTTCAAATTCTTGTTTATAAGTTTAATCACAACCTGTAAGCTGTTATTAATAGTTACATCTTAACCTGAATATCAACACCAGCTGGCAACTCTAAATGCATCAAAGAATCAATGGTTTTATTAGTTGGCTCAACGATATCAATTAGCCTTTTATGAGTTCTAATTTCGTAATGTTCTTGTGCGTTTTTATCAGCATTTGGTGAGGTTAAAACGGTAAACTCCTTAATGTGGGTGGGTAATGGCACCGGCCCAACAACTTTAGCCCCGGTAGAAAGAGCTGTTTGTAAAATCTTGCGACTAGCCTCATCAATGACTCGGTGATCGTAAGATTTCAAGCGGACTCTAATTTTATTCTGATAGTCTTTTTTTGTTTGACTCTTTGCCATAATAATGATGCGATTTTCAAACTTTTTTGTCTACTTTATTTAAATAGTGACAGGGCGTGATTATAATCAATTTTTGCGTATTTGTACAGATGTTATTAGGATTCAATTGCGTATTTTTTTAATTTAATAAGCTTGACTATTAATTAAATGTTAA
>Ga0208904_1002322_pt1 | contig 12135 bp, 25 predicted proteins | sample AntAceMetag02UKB_FD_184774 | JGI IMG/M metagenome (GOLD analysis project Ga0208904, IMG submission 184774) | Saline lake microbial communities from Ace Lake, Antarctica - Antarctic Ace Lake Metagenome 02UKB (SPAdes) (version 2) | ecosystem: Environmental > Aquatic > Non-marine Saline and... | reverse complement strand
AATGATCCCCGTCACAGAACCGGCACATCCAATCAATCGCATCCACAGGCTCGTAATGCAGGCACTCAAGCTGCTTGTCAGCTGTATCCGGTGGACACATGACGTAGCCGCCGTGATCCCAGGTGTACCCATCATAAAACTCATCAACTTTTTGCCCTAGATATTTCATCCCTCATCCTCCTGACGGTTATCAAAACGAACAAAACTCTCTACAAACATAGGGGGGGCTTTTGTCGTTATTCATAAAACGACTTATCATGTCCGAATAACAGCTTGATATCATGCTCATAGTGCATTTGCTTTAGCGAGTTGAACATGAGTACACAGGCACGATGGTGTTTTGCTTGTCGAACACAAAGATAATGAATCCGCTCATTGAACCAATCCACGAAATCCCCTGTTACCTCGTCCAGTTCTAGGTGTTCATCGTTAATCATTTTATCTTCCCTTCGGCCTTCAATTTATTGTACGTTTCCCACGCCTGTCCCACCATCTCAGGCGGGTAATCTTCATCCACTTTTTTGTCATCCCGTGTGTTCCACACCTTGGTTGCAATTTCCATTGTCTCAAAACCATGTGCCGTTGGACTAAAGAAACAAAGATCTTCTTCGCAGCCAATTTGAAATTGATATTTGCCATCAATTTTTGGGGAATGTGTTGTAACTTTTGGATAAGTTCCACAAAACGGGCATCGTTTAAGTTCGTATGCGCTCATCTTTATGCTCCATGGGTTCATCTAGCAACCGACATCCACACCACGGGCAGTACACAAAATCATCCCCGGCGTATTCGCCGATTGCGCTCATGTTCAGCGTGTACGGTGCGTTAAGGATGTAGATATTATCATCCCACTTTTCGCATGTGCAGTTTCTCATTGTGCATCTCCTGGTGGTTGAGGGTGTTTAAACCGTTTATCCCAACAGACGTCACAAATTGTGAAAGTTGTACCGCCCTGCGCTTTAGTCCTCATTTTTCCGCAATCGTCACAGGGGTATAGTCCATCCCTAATCACCTCTGGTGTATATTTTGGACAATCATTGATTGATGGAGAAACACCACTGTTAATACCATTACAGTTCTGCTCTGCTTTCGAGGAATAGAGCATGCAATTTTTCGTATTACAGTTTACTTCGCTATCCCTGGCTATATTAAATAAAACCTTGCGTAACGGTTCAAGTTTTTCAAATGTCTCTTTTCTGGCAGCCGCAATGTAATCGCCTTCATCGCGCTTTCGTGGCTGTTTCTTTTCATCCTTATCAAGTTTAAAGATTTCAAATCCAAACGAATCATCAAGGCCGTTATCCAGCACTGCATCTTTTGCTAATAACTCGGTTTCAAACATTGCTAACTCATATTCGTTTCCCATGAGTGGCATTACACCACCAGACGGGCTTGTCAAAATCACAAAATATGGCTCCTTTACTCTATGCGCCTTCCCTATCATTCGTTTCACTGCTTCATCCCCTTCAAGATAGTTCATTTTTCATCACCTCTATGTGTGGACACCGTGTACCATCCAAGCTAATTCATCTCCATCCCCTATCACCTCAACGCAGCAATCACGGACTTTGTAACGTGTTCCACATGCAAGGCACGTAACATATGCACTGCTCGTAATTGATAGCAGCGTCCCACATTTATGACAGCGCTTTCCATTATCCATAATCTACCTTACCTGACCTTCCCGATGTGAAGGGCAGCTCATCTTGAATAAGCTCCTGGGATTTAACGACTTTGGGATTAGGATGAGCGGCATCGTTCTCAAAACTACTCAAGTCCCCATCATTCCATTTTACGCACACAATGCCCTGGTAGCCGTCTTCGTCAATCAGCATATCTCCAATACTATATTTCATCCCTCACCTCCGTAGTCAAAAGTAATAGGCGATTCTGACGTCCACCGATTGTTGAACATCTGAGCCAAACACATGGAACATATTGGCCCTTCAGCAACATATTGAACCTGGTTGGCCGTTGATAAATCACAATTACAGAAGAAACATTGTAGTGTGTTACTTGATGTATAACTCATCTCTCATCTCCTGGTGGTTGGGGTTAAATCTTTTTACACTGCCTAAACGCAGCATCCCATCCGCGTTCGTATGCCGCCTGTGGTAGCCATGCCCTTCTCCAATCTATCTTAAATCCTGGTATGAACAGCGATGAAGCGTTTGCCAACCGTGAGTACATGGGTTTCCACATACGTTTCCCTTGAAGTTTAATCAATCCAACGTACTCAACTTTCAGCCACGGTGCTTTTGGAAATTCCTTGTCGATCATCCCTCTCATCCCTCACCTCCTGGTGGTGTTGATTAAAGGTTATATTTGGCTTCCATACAAAATGAGCATGGGCCACCCTGGTGATCAGCGCATTCACATCTATCATACCCCATCTCCGTATCTTTAGCCCCCATGACATTTAATAACGAATCAGTCAACACCGCTGAAACCAACTCAGCTATTTCATGCCTGGACCGCATAGTACGTTCAATTACGGCGTAAGGGGAGCAAAGCATTCTATCCATAGCCCCGGCTTTGGGTGAAGGTATATCTAATGGCCTGAACGATTCATATACTATTTGTTCACTAAGCTCTTTCCGGACAATCCTAAAATCATGAGGAGCTATTTCAATCTTAACAGTGACAATCGGGTTAAACATTTATTCGCCCTCCTTTCCTTTACACTCCAGCCCAGAACCACATACTCTCTTCATTATTCTCAATCAACTCCGCAATCGTATCCCCGTTGCCCGGTACCGAGGCTTGGTTCGGCGGTCCCAATGTATCTTCTCTACGTTGAATCATATCTGCAAGCTCTTCTTTTGCATCGTTTCTATATGTGCTTGCGTACATATGGAAAAGTGCATCTACCCATTTCATTTTTTATTCCCCCATTTTATTTTTCAAACTTTTTACTTAATTCCTTAAACAACTTACGCTCTTCTTGTGTTTTTCTTTTTTGTCTCCTGGCTTCTTCTAATTCTTCTCTTTCAAGTAACTCTGATTTCTTTTTTTCAATAATGCTTGTAATATCATATTTCTTTATTTCTATTAGTTCACATTCAACTATAGAGCAATTCCTGTATACGTCTTCGTTTCCACATTGTATTATTCGTGTGACATGTGCCATAAGATGACGCATCTCTTTCCATTCTTTACCTTTTTTACTAAAGTGAGCGTTTTCTCCACCATCAGAAAATAGAGAGTCTTTGTTCATAATTTTATATATTATTATCATATCTGACCTTCCATTGTTTATTTTCCTATTGCATAAATATATTTGGTTAATACCTTGCGATATCTTTGTCGAAATATTCAGGATATGGATATAGCTCAGTTACAGCTTGCTTCATCGCAGCTTTAAGTTCTTTTTCAGGAGAACCAATGTACCTATTACCATCCATCCAGATTGCGTACGTATTCATGGCGGCCAGGAAACCTTCTATGAACTCGACATCTCTGTGTCCATACATGTTTTCAATGTATCCCATTATTATTCTCCTTCCATTATATCCATCCTTCCATTGCAGCGATTATAAATCCATTCCAAAATTCTACATCTGCTTTTTCTGGAAGTGTGCTATTCTGTGATAATATCTCAACTTCATCCATAAGTGCTTCAAGCTTTGGTGCTACTTCTTCTATGTAGTTTAGTTTGCCTAGCTTAACTTCTTTGAGAAATTCTGCTTGTTTCAATGGAAACACGATTGTGTTTGTTGTCAACAGCTCACGTACTTGGTATGCAGCGCGTAATGCGTGAGAGATAGCCTTAAAATCTAGATTTTTGTTCATAGCGGCTTGTCTTGCACGTTTTCCGTATTGTTCCACAAACTTTCTCATAATATCCAGAGTATATGTTATTCCAGCTGTTTCCTGAAATATTTTTCCGCATATTTGATATTGATTAATTCCACTTTTGTTTGGTCCTAGGTGATAACAATAATCGTCGACTTGCAACAACCCCCAAATATCAGATAGCCTATCATAGTTTTGATATTGTTCAAGAAGCGATACAAATTCTTTGGCAACGTTCAAACGGCTTGATTTTACTCCATATTTCGCACACTGCCGCCTAGCATATCCGATGAATGCTTTCAGGTTTTTCGTGTAAAATTTGTCCCGGTTTTTCACAATTTTTGTCCAGACATTAGACGTTTCCAAAATCATGTTTTCCGGAGCATGAAGCATGTCTATCGCAACAGTTTGCCCTTCACATGCTAGCTTGATAAAATACTGGAGTGAGTAGTTTTCTATGTCTACATCTTCTGATGTGTTTTTTTGATTTTCCGCTTTCTTTTTGGCGTTGTTTCGTGATTTAGGAATGTTGCCGAGGAACGCATCTTCACGTGACGGAAGAAAAATGCTCTTAAAATCTTGGTCAGAGGCTTCGGAATTCGTACCATACAGGTGTGATCCGAATTTCATAAGTACGATTGTTTCTTCGGGCATCTTGTGCCTCCTTGTATTGAATAAATTATCCGGCAGGTTGGGCGCTACTCCAACTAGAATGATATTTTATGACTTCACGATCTCAACGCAGCGTTAACCGCTCAATCGTGGGCAGCTTAACATCTATTCAGGGTAACTGTGTACCTTCCCTGCACCTGGTGTCAAAGGGGTCTTGCCGGAGTGGACTAGACTCTAGCTCAATCATTATTCACCGCCGCTTTAGGCTAATTGTGTGTCTGCTTTCCACACCGCTGCCGGATTTTTTAAAAATTGGTCTGAGCAGGAGGGTTCGAACCTCCGATCCCCTGAGCCCAGGTCAGGTGCGATACCAGACTTCGCCATGCTCAGATATTTACTTATTGATATTTACTATTTTTATACCAGATCTTTCATCATTTATACTGTGCGAAAGCTCCAGCATTAATTCTCCGTTGTGTATTGCTGAATGGCAATTCTTACATAACATGATACACGATTGTATTTCTTTTTTCAGTCTTTCCCATGCCCACCCATAGCAACCCCTAAAGTGCTCATCTTTAACGTCTGGATCTAAATGATGTGTTGCTAACGCAGATGAATAGTTGTCATAACCACAATTCAAACATTTACCACCAAAATAGTCAAGAAGTTTTCTACGATTTTCTTGTGCTCGCATTCTGTTGTATTCAGAATGACACTTCGAACAGATATTCATCTTCTTGCCGTAAAATTTTGATGGATCTGTTTCGCCGCATGGACAAACCCTCATTCTTTTTCCATTTGGTAGTGTTCGTTTTGCTATTCTTCTCTTGTGTGGATCGTGATTAGTCGTTAATCTATGTTTTCTTAGATAGTATCTTATCGTTGAGTAAGTGGTATTTTTTCGCGCTGCGATTTGTCTTATGGTTAAATCTTCATTGATCAAACATTTTAATTCTTCAATATCCACAATGTAGTTCTCCAAAGAGTTTTTGGACACATTGTAGATAAATTGAGGGTTAACTGTCAAACTGGTTGATAATTATCGTTAAAATAGATTATTTTATGGAGCCGGTTACAGGAGTTGAACCTGTGGCATCGACTTTACAAGAGTCGCGCTCTACCACCTGAGCTAAACCGGCTTAGATAGAAGACCTGGAGAGATTCGAACTCTCGTTAGCGATTCTAGAGACCGCCGCTTAGCCGCTAAGCTACAGGTCCATCTATATGTTACAACAACACTTCACGGTCAAACAACGCATCGGTTTCACATATAACAGCAATTGCAGTTGCCTGATAATCTAAATCAGGTTCGCTAAATACTGAATATGGTTGAATCACTTCTAAGCGAGATAGTTCGTCTCGCCATCCCATGAAATCGTCAGGATGTATCGACAAATACACCATTATCCCGTTGTCCCAATTTAAAGTCTTATGTTTTAGCAGATATTCAGCAACAGCATGTCCACCTTGTACCGCTTGTTGACTCTTAGAGAGATCGCTTCGCACAAGTACATACATTTTTGACATTATGCGGCCTCCTGCAGTAGCTCCTCTACCTTTTCTTCAACGGTGTACTGCTTGATAAATCGATCGATCTGCGATTGCATAGGCTTATTGCGTTCCGCCGGCACTTCGATCTCTTCCATTTTTCGACCACGCATTAGGCAATAAGCAATGTGCATATGTCGAAATTTATACTTGTTCTGGTATAGATGCCTGAGATCTACTTTGTTTTCATCGGTGTAATTCTTAGGCTTTCTACCAGATTTGCCATTTCTTATTTTGTCGGACAACTCTTTAAGATCTTTTCTTATTTTACGATTATACATTTTCCATTCTCCCTAAATCTAAATATGTTAAAATTCAGCGATAGACACATGAAAAAAGAAAAACATGGAGGTGCGCGAATCTACAAGAAATCTTTCATTGTATTCTCCTTTGTGTTTTGGTTATTTTGGAGGGCGGGAGTGAATTTGAACCGCCAACGTTTCTAATGTCACGGATTTACGGTCCGCTGCTTTCAGCCAATTTAGCGTACCCGCCCTTGTATATTATTTCTGGTGCATCAAGAAGGAATTGAACCTCCCGTCTCCAAATTATCAGTTTGGCGCCTTGCCAGCTAGGCCATTGATGCATTTAAAATTTCATTTTTCTACCAGCTATCCAACCTTTATCTATCCATTTTTTTAATTTGAGATATGGTATCTTTTTATTTTTCATTAATTTCATATTACATATCCAACAAGTACCATATTGAGAGTTTCTTTTACCCTTGGAAGTTATTTTAGCGGATTTGCTTATTTTCCTTTTATGTTTTTTAGAAAGATAAATGCCTTTGCTGTATCCTACAAGTTCACCAGATATATATCTTGGATCATCTCTTGGAATTTGAAACTTATTATTATTTTTATCTTTGACGACAATTAATCCTTTACTGCACCCTACTAATTTACCAGATAAATATCTTGGATCTGAAGTGCTAACAAACTTTATATTTCCATCCTTGTCTATCGCTGGTGTCATTCCTTTACTACATCCTACTAATTCACCATTTAAATATCTTGGATCATCCTTGGAAACTTGCAATATTTTGTTATCTATATCTTTAACAACAACAAGACCTTTACTGTATGCAACTAATTCACCATTTAAGTATCTTGGATTATTTGCCTTTACCCTTGAAGTGTTGCCATGTTTATCTCGAACTATTATAGTTCCTTTAAGATGTGCGAAACCTCCATATCCACCGTTAACGATGTTGTAGGTATCTAATCTTGCAATAAAATCTTCATTAACTAACTCAGCCTCCATTTTTGACATTTCTTCAGAAGTATCAAAAATAGACAAATATTCTTTACTAAAATTCTCTACCCCATATTTTTTTATTGCGAGTTTTATATATTTCCCTGATCCCATATATGAATCATCTAAATTTTTTGTTTTATGCATACCAATATAGATTTTTCCATTAATCATATTTATAATTTTATATACTGTATATTTCATATCAATTATAAGTAGTTAGCGGTCAAAGGACGGGGATCGAACCCGCACATCCTTGCGGATACCAGGACCACAGCCTGGCGCATATACCAATTTCGCCACCTTTGACACAACCTTGGTGGACCCTCGGCGATTCGAACGCCGGATCGCCTGGTTATGAATCAGGTGCTCTGAAACCAAACTGAGCTAAGGGTCCATCTTACTAATCATATCCAACTTCTTGATACAACTCTTACACGTAACACGCAACACATCATCTGTCAATCGTTTAGCGTTCGGCTTATATCTATCCTGAAACCACCGGCCACAACTCGATATAGTATGTCGGCCACTAATAGCGCCCATTGCAGAAGTACCTCCATCATAATGTATCACTTACTTTTGCCATGAATATACCCCTAATATTGTGTCAAAACCCCTGAGTCAAGATCAGCAAAAATAACATCAGGTAAATCCTCAAGTCTTGCTACACGTCGTACATCTGGATGTGTGTTACGATTCGTATTCCAAGGCCTGTTGATAAGGTATGTCGTAACACCAATTCCGGCTGCGTGGTTTGCGGTTCTTAGTCTATCTTCAACCAACACATCTATTTCTTCTTCTAGTATAAATTGAGCTTTATGTCTAGAAGATTTATTACTAAATGCAAACGATACTGGAAAATGTCTTCTTAACCAAGCTAATGTTCCATCATTAAACTCATCACGCCTAGCAGTAAGGAACACTATGGACCCAAGATTATCAAGTGTTTTTATTACTTCTGTAGCATGCTCGTAAGGTTTTATGTAAATGTCTTGATGCGATAAAACTATTTTTATCAATGCATTTACATATTCTGCCTGTTTTTCCGGACGTATACCGATAGGTTCAATCCGATATGTATCGCCTTCTAGCGTAACATTGCAATCATTTGAAACGTCTATCATAGGCCTCATTATATTTGCCACGACACCATCAATATCAACTGCGAATTTCACGAAGCCCTCCTAACATTAACTGAAAGTTTTTTGTATTTTAAATTTCCACGTTTAGCGATACGACAAGCACATGTTGGTGTTACGCCAAGCAGTACACCGATATCTTTTGATGTCATATTCTCCAGCTGACCCGGGTCTACCTCTCTCAGCTTCGCCAGGTTATTAGGCTGTACATGACTATCGTACAATTTTTCACGCATTAGCTTTCTTCGCATTGCATGATATGATACTCCAAAAAATTCTGCCAACGCTGGAAGATTATCGTTATGCTTTTTAACAAAATGAACTATTACGGCATGTTCAGTTTTACATTTTAATTTATATTTGGTTTTACAATACTTACACAAATCGTACCACTCAATATCGCTTTCCTTAATACGTTTCACTGGCGTTGCTTTCATCTTTACCCCAATTCCTGTGTTGGGTATAGAATTGCGTCAGCCAGCTTATTAATTTTGATACATTTGTCTGTTGATATGCCTGTGATTTTTTGTATAGTTTGCCAGTCGGTACCGTCCATAATTGCCGCTAAGGCATCCTCAAGTTCTTTAATCCTTGCATCTTTGTTTATAAAGTCTTCTTCCATTATATTACTTCTCCTATATTAAATTTAACTTCATCTGCTGTATACGATGACCATCCGCAGATTTCTTTTTTTGCGTTATTCTTGTTTTTGAATTTGATTGTCTTGAATCGCCACTTGGCTTCACATAAATAGACATATGGCGTTTCAAAAGTATAATCTTTATCGTTTTCGTCTATGTTAAACAGCGGACACCAGTCGCCACATAGGACTCCGCTGTCTTTTGCACACAACATTTGCTGTAGGTGTCCGTCACGCTCTATCTCAAAAAGACCTTCGACTATAGCCGCGCTTGTTCCAGTATATTCTTGTCTAGACATTCGTCAAACCTCTTTAGTCTGTAGTTGCTGCTACGCAGATACCATTTGCAGATGCATTGATAGTCGTTTTTTTCTTTTCAGTTTTCACCTTTTTTTCTGACAACATCATATTAATATTGAGATATGTAGCAAGGACATCTTTCATGTATCCCTTATGCTTGCCTCCTACGTATCTTTCAAGCGCGCTTTCTGTTGTTTTTTCAGTATTCAAATATTCTCGTAGGATACTGCAGCCAAGTTTTGTGCTATTATCAATATGCATTGCTTCGTAATTATTAATTCCCATTTTTTTCATTTTGTCTTTGTGTACTTTTGTCATTACCTGCATTAAACCTTTGGCGCCCATGCTGCTGATAGCCATAGTATTGAAACCAGATTCACGATTCATTATTGACACAACAAGCGAGGCCGGTAGATTATATTCTTTGCTATTTTTGATAACTGATGATGCAATTATATCGGCAATTTTTGGATCCAATTGAGGCTTAAGTACTATAATGATACGTGAAATTTTTTCTTGTTCTGTTTCAGTCGGCGCTATTTCTTTAAATTCAACAACTGTTGCGTTTGCATGTGACGCGTTATCAAGGCTAGCACAATTGTTCCATACATACATACCAGCAACAACAATCGTGGATATTAAAAGCAATAACGCCAATATTCTTATTACTTTTTGAGATTTAGCTTGAACATTTTTTGTTATTTCGTCCATTGTGTTCTCCTTCTATCAACCTGAATGATTTTCAATAGTACAAAACAACAAATAAAAAAAAACAAACAGATATCAATTTTCTATCTTATTCTTTTTTCTTGTAAATATTTCCCATATTTTGGGATTGTAATTCTTTTGCATTCCTTGCATGTTACAGCAGTAATATCATTTGTTGCTGATGGATGTGTTTCGGTATCCATTTCAAGAAACAATCGCATACCACATGGCATGCGCATCATTTCCCCGTAGTTACATTTTAATCTAACTTTTGATGAATAGTGCAATACTCCATCAAGCAATGCATCTATTTTTTCAAATACTTCTGTGCAAGAATTTCCATGAAGCCCTGGAATATCTGTAACACAATTTGGTCTTTCTAGTATCTCAGTTCTAGGCCTATATTCAGCAAATACTAAAATGCCTTTATACATCCAATGCTTAATGCCATTCTTTGAAAATGTCCACAGAAGCAATGGTTTTGGGTGTCCGATTTTCCAATATCGACTTGTTAATTCAGTTTTTATTCTCATTTTTCCATATCTTTTCTACGCAGTATGATTGTAATGATTGCATAATTGGCAAGATCAATAAGAGTATCTTCTATCGACTCATCTTTCACTTGACCTTCTCCGCCAACATTAACAAGGTTTTCGATGCGCGACCATTTATCTCCCATTCGTACAATGGATCCCTTCCAGGCTGGAATTCCGATTTTCTCACACTGTTTAAAATTACTATATGCATCATCGCCAGCATAGTCAGCGTTTTTAGCACGATGGATTTCTTTCATTTGTTCAAGAAGACCATAAAAACCATCGGAAAATGTATTGTCTTTGGCAGTATCAAATTCTAGCCCATTCAACTGTGCATTAATCTCGGATCTGTTGAAGTCTATGATTGATTTCATATGTTCTTCATCTTTTTTTCCATCGTCTAATGCTTTTGATAATTTTATATTGTAAGAATCAACGGCTTCTGCAAAATTAGGATTATTCATTACATTCTCAGCCTGTTCTTCCTTTAATTCATTTTCCATATGTTTTTCTAATGTTTTTCCACCAATCATGTTTTTCTCCTTTTAACTAATTTTTTAGCTTAAACGGTAACTTATCACAATGAAAACCAGACGCACCAGGATGTCCTCCACCTCCATGCTTAACGGCAATTTTTGACACATCAGCATGATGTCCAATGCTAAATAATGAAACTTTCCATTTTGTTTTTGCCCATGAAAATAAAATCTGTATATCAAAATCCATCGCTTCTTGTATTGAATCAAATATTTTGCTATTAGTTAAGCCGCGGTTAATTGCAAGTGCGCTGTATCCATCAAGCTTTGTTTCAAAAATAGTAGCTTGTGCATATGCTCGGTTGTCTCTGTTGATATATTCAAGAATTGTTTTTCCAGAATTTATTATATAGTCTACTTCCGACGTATTCCCCAATCTTTCCCAGATCTGTGATGTTTTTGGATCTGTGTCAAAAGTCAATAAACCATAGTGAAATGGAAGAATATTTAGATCCATATGATGTTGCCAAGTGTCATACCAACTTACCAATTGCACAAAACGTGGGACAGGTTGTTCTTTGAAATAGTATCGCCATATTTTTTCGCAGGCTGCTCCTTCAGTAGTTCCAGCAGAAATAGTCCACAGATTGTATTTGCTTTCTATTTCACCATTTGAAAGAGCTTTATTAAATGCATCCATTGATGATTGGTGATGATCGCACCAAATAAAACGTCCGGTACCATCGGAAGTTATTAAATTATACAACTTTATCATATCTGAAAATGGTTCTAAGCAAAAATCAACCATTACCACATGATTGCCAGGCTTTATTTCATCCCATGGAAATTTTTGACCATAATCGATACCATACAAATCGACTTTCTTCAAATAGGCACTTTTAACTATGCTTCCTGATAACCTACCATCATGATCTGCGCTATGATAAAAGCACTTTACGGTTTTTCCAGGATCTTTCATTATTTTTTCCTCGATCTTGTATATGCTTTCTTCTTGCAATCTGTGTGTTGCCTTATAATATTCAGCGAATCTTCCCTGCTATAAAAGATGTCGTCGTTTGTGATCATCTCTTGACATTTTACACATTTAAAATTTCCAAATA
>Ga0208904_1002321_pt1 | contig 12138 bp, 18 predicted proteins | sample AntAceMetag02UKB_FD_184774 | JGI IMG/M metagenome (GOLD analysis project Ga0208904, IMG submission 184774) | Saline lake microbial communities from Ace Lake, Antarctica - Antarctic Ace Lake Metagenome 02UKB (SPAdes) (version 2) | ecosystem: Environmental > Aquatic > Non-marine Saline and... | reverse complement strand
GGGGTATACCAATAAAGAGTAAGGGGGTTTCAATTTTCAGACAACCTCTATCTCCCCTCTATCTCACCTCTATCTCACCTCTATCTCCCCTCTATTTCCCCCTACTTTTCCCTACTATTTCCTCTCTCAATTTTCCATACCCTTCCTACTGACTGACCTACTGACTCTAAATGGGACTCACCTACTGACTGACCTACTGACTCTAAATGGGACTGACTTACTGACTTACTTACTTACTGACGTGGGACTCTAAAGTAAGTTTTGGTTAAGCTTTTCTTAAAAGCTTTTGGGGACTCACCTACTCACCTACTGCCCGCACTCCTCGCTGACTGACTTACTGACTTACTTACTGACTCTCAATTTTCCATACCCTTCCTCAACTACTTCTTTGCCCCGCCGTATGTAAAATTGATGAGAGGAAATCGTGAGAGTGCGTTCAATCACTTAAGTATTAATTCGTTGTCTATAGTATAGACCACAAAACACAATGATTACGTTTGAAGACCCAACGAGAACCAATCTCCAACTCAATGGACGACCCATCTGGAGTATGAGGTTTGATACGACCGCGCCTATCACGGCGAGAGATGTATAGGAATACATTAGAGACAATGAGGAGGACGGCGAAAACCCCTTTGATGAATTCAAATTCATGATTAATCTAAACTTCTCACAGCAAGGGTGGAGAACCCACTCGTAGTGGATTACGACCGACGATTTACAGAACGACGCCAGTCTTTGGTAGGGATACGAAGACGACATCGATGACGATCAATTGAGGACACTTGGAAGCTTTGAATTGTTGCTCATTCGTAAGCCGAACTAACCAACATTCATTATGTCAATACAGACGGATTCGTGAGCGATAAAGAAATAGCCTTATTTAAAAAAGACTTTTGGAAACAATTTATTTAAATAACACACTTTCTTCAAAATGAGAACCCATAGTGAATTAGGGAATCCATTCCACTTTGATTACGGTTGCCTCGCTGAATGCTCTTTGGTTGCGGTCTATATTGTTCTTGGGACTACACGGGAGCCTGTTGTAGATCATCTTCGTATATATAGCGGACATTCGGCTTCTTCCTGCGTTTTACCACTATAATCTATTCTTCAGGTTCGCTATCACTCTCTTCGACTATTTTCCTTTTTTTCCGTTTCGGTTTCTTGGGGTAGTCATTTGGGGTCGTTGGGCGGACGTAGGTATTCTCTTCGTCGCTCTCCTCGGCGACTGTTTGTTTCACCTTTTTCTTCGGTTGTTTCCGTGGTTTGCCCTCACTCTCTAAAACAGGCTCAGGTGATGGTTCAGGTGGCTCAGGTGTCTCTTCAGGTGTCTCTTCAGGCGTCGGTTTTTGTTCCATTAGAGCCTTCTTCGCCTCCCTCTACTCTGCCTACTATCGCCGTCTCTTTTCCCTCGCCAGACGCAACACTTCCAACTGCTTTTCGCTCATTTTCCGCTTTGGCTTCTTGGTTTCCATTTACTATAGCTTTTTGTTTTTTGACGAGCCACATGAACTTATCGCTTAGAATCGAAAAGCGTTGGGCTTGTTCAATTACTTGTTTCTTGTATTGGTGTTTCTCCCTATCCAATAGGCGTATTTCTTCCTGTAGCGACTTGACTTGTTGGGCGAGATTGTTGTTTCTTGTCAACCACCAGCACATTTCCTCTTTCTATAGACTTCTATTCTTGATATTGTTTATCTAACTCGTTTTTCATCTCCAACAGATCGTATTTGTAATCGCTGTCGAGTCGCTCTTTCACTGGGTTGCCGAAGCATAGCTGGGGCATCTTCATCAGTTCGGGATCATCGGGGTTGAACTGAGACACAACTTGTTCCATATAGCGGTCGACATCAACCTGACTCTTGATCACTGGGGGCTTCTTGATCGTAAGCCGTCCTGCGTAGTAGTCCATTTACTATATCCGTATATAATAACATATTATACTAAACGAATGTCATTTCTTGGTTCAGGATTTGTAGGCAATGATGACGCATCTTTTTATCAACCCGAACCGACGGGGGTCAATGCCTCACGTTGGTCGAGGTTTCCCGCCATTCAGGAAGTCGATATGGATGGTAATGATATATTTAATGTGAATAACCTAACTATCAATGGAGAAGTGGATTTGGAGAACTTGGTGCTGACCGACTTAACCGTTGAGAATAATGTGTCGGTTGGGAGAGACTTGACAGCGATACAAGGAGAAATCGTAGGATTCACTGGAATCACATTTGGAACAAGTGCGTTTGGTGCGAATCCACGTATCAATACGAACGGACAAGGAAGCGGTTAGGGAATTATGTATATAAAGGACTCCACGGATGAAGAGGGAAAGTTACGAGTTGGTGAGAATAGTGCCGAATCTGGGGTTGAATTGTTTACGGCGGGAGATGGCAAGATTGGATAGGTTCGTATTAGGAACAATACTAACAACGAAATCAAAGCGGATCTGAATGCGGCAAACACAGCGGTTCCGTGGTAGTTCTATGGGAATCTTACCGTTCAAGGCGAAACAGAAGTGGAATCACTCACGGCAACTGGGAATTTTACCGTTCAAGGCGTAACAGACGTGAAATCACTCACGGCAACTGGGAATCTTACCGTTCAAGGCGATACAGAAGTTAACTCACTCACGGCAACTGGGAATTTTACCGTTCAAGGCGAAACAGAAGTGAAATCACTCACGGCAACTGGGAATCTTACCGTTCAAGGCGATACAGAAGTTGACTCACTCACGGCAACTGGGAATCTTACAGCATTCCAACCGATTTCGCTTGTAGACCCGTCCGAGCCGTATAAGTTTAGTTTAGAATACAGTTCATTTAATCTTGTTCGCAGTATGGTGTTCACAAGCACGGACAGTGGAGGTCTATCACAGGAATATATAAGACTCTCAGATACAATACCAGGACTCATTCAGTTGAAAACGCTGACAGAAGTAGAGGACACTCTTACTGCTAAACAGGGCGTGTATTCATTAGCATCAGGAGGCGGTTTGTATGTGGGGGAAGGTTCTTTGGCAACGCAGAAAAACGCAGGATTGGAGTATGATACGGTTTCGGAAACGGGGAGTTTAGTGATTAAACCTGGAGGAGGAACCATCACCGCCTTGGAATTTAACGCATCCCTCTTAACAGCGAGGAAACCATTTACAACTGCGGAGAACATCACGCAGACGGCAGGTGAAACCACGCTAAAATCCACCATTGTGGATAATTTACGGATCAATACGATTGGAGCTTTGGAGCTGTATGACGGTGGGACACCATCGAATAGAATTGACAGCAGGTTCGCTTCCGTTCAAGCGGGAATTCCACAAGCAATCGTGAGGTCGTCGTAGTCGGCAACTGGAACCATTCTACAGAGCTGGAAGACACCTACGGAGGATTAGCAGAATTTCAGTTTCGGAATAAGTCTTAGAGCAGTGTGCACTAGTCGCAGTCTAATATTAGGAGGCAGTGGTGCCACACAAACGCTCACGATTAACTTATACCAACCCCTCGCATTTGGAGGAGAAACCGCTAACTTTGAGCAGAATATATTCGCGGAACACCGCATCGCATTATACCGTATAGGTTAGGGTTGGAATGTGATTATACGACTGATTGATAGGGACGGCAACCCATCGCCCGATAAATTTATGTATTTGGATGCATCATCGGGTTCAATCGTGGGTCGCAATTTGGTTCAATCGCAGATATTCGCAGTGCCTCAGCCATATCACCTCATTCACCTGTGGTCTACAGGTAGGTCATCAAGTCGTGGCGGGACGGGTGACCCTGTCTACGTAGTGGAATTCAGGTAAATCTTTTTAGAAAAAAGATTAATCAAAAACCTTAGTCATTTTGGTCAAGCTTTTTTAAAAGCTTACCGTATCCACTCTCCCCGCTTGATCCGTTTCTTTTTGATGATTGGTTCATATCCAATGGACTTGTAATATTCAGCTAATCGTTGATGTAGATGTTTCCACACCAACGGTGAAATGCTTTCCTCAATCAATTCCCTCTTTATTTTATTCATTGACATCTCTGTAATTGAATTGCATTCATCTTGATGCGTGGATTGAATGGAACCAAACATACCTTCGGTTCGAATCATAGGAAGCACGGTCTCTGCCATCTTGATGTATTATTGGTTCACATTTTAATTTCACCATTGGAACTGACACAGGTGGACAGAGTATCCCATATCCTTTTATGGGGAGGTAATGTATAATTGAGAACAGCAAAATTAAATGGTTTTCGTGCGTGAATGCCGTTGATGACAGATTTAAATTGATTTGTATCCATACCCGCTGGTGTGTGGTCGATTGCCACTACATCCAGGTCATTCTTGGAGATGGGATAGATGACAATGTGGGAACAATTAATGGCACGTTGATTGCGATTGAGAGCAGTATAATACTGGGTGAGAATCATAACGGAAACGTGGTAGTGTCTTGAAATCTAAACAAAGAGTTTATCCATAATAGCCATCTTGTGTCGGTTGCTGATACCGTCGCATACCAGGTCATCAAAGACTAAGAGAATGCGGTTTGGGTGATCACCGTCGCCCACGGCTCTTGTGTGTTCACACTCTATTTGTTCCAAATATGTTTCCACTGCCTACCCATCATATTCATTGAACACTTGTGGTGAATCGCCTTGGTGGTCTTTAATTTTATTCCAAGCAGAGTTGCTGTCAACCGTGCCACTGAAGATTACTATTTGATCGAAGTATCCTTTGTAATATTTCTTTAGCATAGAGTAGACAAACGAAGACTTACCTGAACCCGATTGTCCCAACACGATCATGCGAAAAGGGGGAGCAGGTAAGTCTGGATACTTTTTATGTAATTTATCCCATCTATTATCGGGAATGTCTTGAGCCTGTGGTATGCCACTTATTTTGATTTCCATTACTATAGTATAGCATTCTTAACTCAAGCCATTGTGGGAAGCGGTGCACGTCGCTGGGCGGCACCGATTGGTTCATCAAGACGGTTATATTCGATTGAGAGTTCAATGTGAACATACGATGTGGGTGAAAGACCGATTATGTCTCCTTCATCGTCGCGCAACACAAAGGAGAGCGTCTGTAGTCCACTGATCTATTCACTGATGACACGGTCGTTGCTACTGGAGAAAGAAATCACACCTCCATACGTGCTTGTGATGGGAACTACGACACCAATATCATACCTGTCTTGATTGACGCTGGTCAATACGTCTCCGTCTGCCAAGTTGGAGTGAATGCTGACCATGGAGGTTCGGGCAATGGAAATGTTGTTGGTTCCCTCCACTGTCGATACTCCAGTTGCCCCCTGTGCGAACCCACATTTTGTCCAACCACGGGGTGTGGCATCATAGTTGATCGAGAAGGCAACGAGGGAGTTGCTGATTTGAAGAATGGCTCCAAACTCTAAACTGAATAGCACATCATATCCACTGCGACCCCCTGAGTTCAACAGTGCTTTCAAATAGTCGGCAAACGCGTCCCCGTCTTGGAACACATAGCTGGAGTCAATGGTGATGGTGAATGCGGTGTCCGTTCCACCCACGTCATGAACCAGTGCTAATACATTGTTTTGGTTTGCCCCATATTCGGCACCCTTGAATGGTTTCATACTGTTCGAGAAGATGATGGTATTGAATGCGATACTCTTGATATTCTAAATTGTATTTGGCAACTACACAGTGAAGTCATCATTGGTTTCTCCCACGGACTGTTTAAAGAAGGAGTTGACCACTAACTTATTCGGTTGGAGTATGTTGGACATTCTTTATTATAATATTACTTTTTAATAAAAAGTAAAATCAAAAATCACTGGTGTATTATTGCGTCTCCTTAGTCATTTTGGTCAAGCTTTTTAATTAACATAAAGCTTCACATAGACCCTCCTGCGGGATCACTTGTTTCACCTCTCGCTCCAGCGGGTCTCGCTCCAGCGGGTCTCTCTGGAGCGTCCATTTCACCACGAAGCCGTCGTGCTAAATCAGCCTTCGGCTTTCCTCGCATTTGTCTCTTTATCCTACCGAAGAATGGTGATTGGGTGAGTTGTCGTAATTGGTTGGTAAGTTGTCTCAATTGCGACATATTCTCTTCTACCTCTCTCTGTGTAAGACCCTTTCCAGTGAGCTGTTGTTCCACCTAATCCATTCTTCCTTGAATGGCTTGTATTTCTTGATTGAGTTTCTCATTCGTCAGTTCATTACGTACGTGTTCCTGAACTGCTCCCGAAGCCTCTTCTACGAGTGATGGTTCGGCACCAATTGAGGTGCGAAGTGTGTCGGCGAGAGCACCCGATGCCCGACCCACGGATTCGTCTTGATCCAACTAAGCCATCGTTTCTAATTGACTGGCGACATCCAGCTGACGTCGTGGAATACCCGCACCACCCATGGACATCTCAGCCTACATTTCTGCCTGGGGCTGACTCATTTCGACGGCATTTGGAGACTGGAATGAAAGACTGGGGAGACCCGTGGGGATCGATGAGCGGACAAGAGAGTTCACATCATTGGTTGCCATTGCTGACGGATTGCTGATTCCGCCTCCTACCGACTACAGAGCCTCTTGTTCCGTGAGTCCCCTCACATCATTTCTAAGACCCCTCGCCTTTTTCAATATTTCATTACGTTGTATCATTTGAAGCGTTGCGTCATTCGCCGACATTTGCCTTGTCAGGAGCTGTTGAACAAGCCCGATGCGACGCAAGTAGCGTTCTTTCGAAGAGAAGTATGCCTACACTTTTAATCCAAATGTGTCTTTGGGTTGGACGATCAGGTCACTGGGGCGGATTGTGAGAGCCGAGGGAGGAGGCGTGATGAACCCCACATACGAGGCAGTGGGATTGCGTTTAAGAGCTTGGGGTAGAGGACGAACAGGGAACGTATCGGCAGGTGTGTTTTCACGGATGAATATCTTTCCTTTCTAAGCAGGTTCAATCTGTCGGTCATAGACTGGTAGATTGCGGGTGAATCGGGGAATCATTGTTTACTATAATATAAGCTTTTTAAAAAAGCTTGACCAAAATGACTAAGGTTTTTGATTAATCTTTTTTCTAAAAAGATTTTTAGTTCACAGAAGCACCGAGGTTGACTCTGGTGTAGTTCCATCCCCGCATCGACTTGGGAGGCACTTGGGAGCGGAAGGCGAGAGGGTTGCCAAATAGTTTCTCATTGATTTCCGATTGTAGTTTCAAGTTGGCCTTGGTGGGTGGGAAGGTGGTTGCTGGTTTCGTCGCATAGGTTGGAGCAGATCGAAGCATTAAATCCATCTTCTTTTGTGCTTGGGAACGCAGGTTGCTGTCGACTCGCTTCAGTTCGGCTTCGATGTCTTTCGTGCTTCGTCCTTGGGGGGCGAGTTGTAGTTCCAAACCGAGAGCCTGGAGTTCAGCCTGTTTCATCTGGATCGTCTGTTGAATGGATTCATGCGGGGCGAGGCGGTCAGGGAGGTCTTCTGTGGCGACTGGTTCTGGTTCAAAGTCGCCCAGTCCCAAGTCTCTTGGTTCTTCTACTTCAAAGTTTGCCATATTTAATATAAGCTTTTATAAAAAGCTTGACCAAAATGACTAAGGAGACGCAATATGTATACACCAGTGCTTTTTGGTCAAGCTTTTTTTAAAATCTTCTATATTAAAGATGGCATTCGCAGGAGGAAGCACAACTGGCGGATTCACAGGATCCACACAAGGCACCACAACTGGTGGATTTGGTGGTGGAGGAATCGTGAAAGGATTTGCTGAACAAGCAAGAGAGGTTCAAAAGAAGAAGTAGAAAGAGTTGAAAGACAGAACAGATGCCATTCTTGAAACCATTAAGAAGAAAGAGGCGGTTGATGATAGTATCACGCCTCTGGATGATGACACGAAACAATTTGCCGACGACTTCTTAGACCGAATAGGAGCAGGGGATATGGATGACCCCGCCATGGATGCGATTTCTAAATTGATTGCCGATTCGGTTCTATTGGATTAGTTAGATGCTTTGAATGATATGTAGGATTAGGATTTCATTGCCACCTCTCTTCGAAAATACGGAATCAATCCATTGGATGAGGGCGATGTCCAAGATGGGACAAGTATAGAGGAATATAAAAAACAAATTGGAGATGAGATTCAAGTCGAGTTCAACAACCTCTTTGACGGGATCGGGAAAGTATTGAATGGACTGAATATTGATAGCGGGGGAGCCTTGGACGATTTAGAAGCATACACCGATGTGATACGGGCGATTGTAGATGATGACCCACGCTACTTAATCCTTGCGGTGGAAGAGAAACTTGGCTTAGAATTCGATGAAAACGGGGATTTGGATGTTTCCGCAACGCTTCGAGACAACCTAAGTCCCATTCTGGGTCGGTATATGTCGAACAATGTGTTCCGTCCATTGATACGGAAGATAGGCACACGACTCTCGACCACCTTTGGATTAGAGTTAGAAGAGGGTATTTTGGCGGCGGAAATAGCTGACACGGAAGCATTGGCAACCGCAACTCGTGCTTTGACATCTTCCTTTGCGGAGGTGATGGGGGAAGGCGTTGGAACGGAGGCACTGGGGTCAATTGTCGCATCAAGCACAGAAGGCTTCGCACCGTTGTTTATAGCCGTAGGCGTCTTGGAATCAGTGGGAGCCATTGGCGAACTAACGGCGACTTTAATGAGTAAATTAAATACGAATCATCGAGCCTATACAGAGGGCAATCATCGATGGTTCGGCGACGGTAGCGACTGGTTGGCGTATACGGGCGCGATTTATTCAGCGATGAAAGGCATTGCGGATGCTACGATGGAAATTCGAGACTACCAAGACTGGAAGGCGGGAACAACCACATATCAGCAATATTTGGAAGACAAATTGTCCCACGACTTGATCCACTCGGCATTTTAGGAAGCCATGGAACACATAGCAAAAGGCGAGGAGATGACGCTGGATAAGACAATGAAGATGGCAAGAGAAACCCCCGCACAGGGAGGCGTAGCCAAAGACAAGTGGGAGCAGTTGTTGGTGAATATAACTCCTGAAAAGGGTGAAGATGTGAGTGACTATATCGGTTCTTTCTTTGGTGGAAAACGGGCGGCGGCGAAACTGTTGGATGGGACAGCACCACGAACCCAATCGAAGAAAACCGAGGAATATGTGGCAGAAGCGACGGAACTCTTGAAGTTTATGAAAGATGTGTTAGACGGAACCGTCGACTTGGATTATACATTTGATACGGTAGAAGACTCCAATACATTAAATATGGATACATATATGTAGCGTGAATACGAAGGTGTCAGTTTAGACCAATATAATATGTTGAGCGATATGGTACAAGACATCGATGATGAAATAGTAGCCATCAGGGAACTGTAGAATGATACTCGTGCTCTGGTTGACAAGTATTCATCGGCAATGTAGCGAAAGCGGGATTGGGGGTTCTATTTGCCTGGGTCTGGGGGGAACGCCGCGGAAGAAGAGGACAACCAACTCTTGCGGGACACTCGAGACGAACTGAAACTGTTTGAAGATGCCGAAGAGAACCTCTTACAAGGACGGGCGGATATAAAGGTGGACGAACAGAACCAATTTAAATTATTGGAAGCGATGGAGATTTCCCCCTTCTATGATGAGGCGAGAATGCTAAATGAATATAACCGAGTTGTTCCACAGGCAAGTGTTGGAACCCAAATCGACAATTTGCGGTGGTAGTGGGTCGCCCAATTAGTCGACCAGGGATAGACCCAAGATCGAGCGAGACGCTTGGTGGGGGCGGGACAATATGCGGGGAGTGGAGCAAATGATGATATGGTTCTCTCTCATTTCAATATGAGTCGAGATGATTTAACTGTGAAACCATTTGATACATGGCTAAGTGAATATATGGATGGACTTCGTCAGCGATTCAATTTGGACAAAAAAAGCTTTTAAAAAAAGCTTGACCAAAAAAAGCTTTCACTATAGTATACCACACAATATGGTTCAACCGATAGGATAGAGCCCATTTTAGCAGATCCCAATCGCAGAACGCTTACCAGCGGAACTCACTCCGTCGAAACAATTAGAAGCCAACTCAGTCGTTGAGAGGCGGGAAAACTCGGTTCGCTACTTCCCCACCAGTTCGCAGGATTATATCATCGGTGCTGGTGCCACCCAGCGAGTCGTATCAATCCCAATGTCTTCCAGTGGCTACTTGGATCCCCAGACTGCCGTTTTATCCAGTGAGGTGCTGGTGAGTGGCACTTCCGCCTCCGCTGGCGACCTCGGTGTGATTGAGAACGGTGGATTACTGCCACTCATTGAGGAGGCAACCCTGTTCATCGGGGGACAGATGGTGGAGCGAGTTCGCCAACCTGGAGTGGTCTATAACGCCCTTGCCCTCGCCACCGAGACGCAAGGACACCACGATCACGCAGGAACATTCAAGGGAGAGTGGGTCTATGGCAAATACAGTGAGGGATAGGACAACGCCGAATTCACCGGCGCCGCCACCAACTGTCTGACTTAGAAAATCACCAACAAGGCCACCGCCGCCAAACTATACAGTGAATACGGTTCCTCCACCGAAGCCTTCACTGGAGCCAACGGTTCGGGTGCGTCCACCGCCAACGATAAGGCTTACCGTGGGTCAGCCAATGGCAACCTCGTATATTACACACCCCTCGCCTCTTTGTTTGGATTTTTCCGCCTCGCAAAATACCAGCCCCTTCGAAACATGGGGAACATCGTGGTATAGCTCCGCCTCCACAGCGACCTGCGGACGTGCCTCGTGAATCTTCAGTCGGCCGCCCTCGCTTCCCAGGCACTCCCTGCTGACACCAAGATTGAACTGAAGAATATGGTTCTATCCACGGACATCGTCTATCCCGCCGCCGCCCTGGTGTCTTCGATGGACACGATGCTACAGAGCGATGCGACTGGAATTATCCAGAAGATTGATACTTACAGCACCCAAGACCAGAATTTCACGGGTCAAACCGAGGTGAATGAGAAGTCGATCAATTTCCAAATCGGTAGTCGTTATTTGAAAGCAGTTTACTTTGTATTCAGGAGTTAGAACGACCTGGTTTCTCCCTGTAATTTCTCATAGTCTGCTTTCCCGTCGATGGGATACAGGCGTCATCGTCTGTTCATCAATGGCGTCTCCGTGCCAGAGGGACAGCCCACTGATAATCCCACTGAGTGTTTCGTGGAGACAAACAAGGCACTGAATATGCTGGGCGACGTGGACGCAAGTGGTCTAATCCCATTCGCCCACTACGTCAGCGATGTGTCGAGGACAGGAGCAGCTGGCAACACAGAGGATGTTGCCTACGTGGGGCGGTTTGTATGCGGTGTCAACTTAGACCAAATGCTTCAGTCTGGCATGGCACTCCAGGGCATTAACACCCTCGCTGGGCAATCCGTGATCCGTCTCGAATTGTCCAACCGAGGCACACGCAACCCTCTTGGACGGGAATACACATCAAACCAGTGTATCGCAACTGGCATCTTCTCCCACTCCACCATTCTGTAGGTGCGAATGTCAGCTGTCGAGGTGTCGTCTCAGTAAGCTGAAGCTTTTTAAAAAAGCTTGACCAAAATGACTAAGGAGACGCAATGAGATTTAAAAGCGTTCTATATAGTAAACAATGCGATTCGGAAAGAAACTCGGCAGATTTTTTGGTGGCGTAGGAAAGAAGTTGGGACGAGCCTACAATTAGGTTCGTTCCTTTGGAAAGAAAGCAATGAAGACCGCCGATGACCTCGGTGTGGGCGACATTGTGCGTGATACTGGACGAGAACTGGGGGCAACCGCAAGAGCTACGGCTGCACAACAAGGTGTCCCCGTCTCGCAGATTGAAAGTGCGGTGCGTTCGGGTTAGACTGCTTAGGGTCGTCGAGGAATGTTGAGACAGGGTGTATAGGCGGGAGCCAATCGATTAACGGGTCGCCTCCGTTCCATGCGTCAGTAAGCTTTTAAAAAAAATACGTGAAAGTCTATACCAAAGATGAGTGAATTAGACATAGTTGGAATGGGTCTTGGTGGATCAAGTATCCTTGCCTTAATTCTGTGGTTTACTTACAAAGCCATCACCAAGAACTGTAGTTCTCACGTATAGCTTGGTGAGTCTTCTTTTTCACTTGATTTCAAAGACATCAAAGACATCGTGGAAAGCGTGAATACTCCTGA
>Ga0208904_1002320_pt1 | contig 12138 bp, 5 predicted proteins | sample AntAceMetag02UKB_FD_184774 | JGI IMG/M metagenome (GOLD analysis project Ga0208904, IMG submission 184774) | Saline lake microbial communities from Ace Lake, Antarctica - Antarctic Ace Lake Metagenome 02UKB (SPAdes) (version 2) | ecosystem: Environmental > Aquatic > Non-marine Saline and Alkaline... | reverse complement strand
GCTGTCAAAGAAGCGCAGTTTATAAGATGTTCCCAAAGATTTCCCGCTAGATCCGCTACCCCGTAAATAGAAGCGCCGGTCTGGGCCTCAGTCCGACCCAGGTCGCCGCTTAAATAAAGGCCTACGTTTACCGGCCCGCCCGAGGTATTATTGTAACAAGCATAATACTGGCTAAGGGTTGCTCCATCAAAGGTATAGGTAGTTGTTGTTGGCGCGGTATCTCCCCAGGGATATAAATTAGTATTAGCTGTTCCGCCGCCGCGGCCGGCTTTTTCAAACTCCATCTCAGTCAAAGGCCTTAAGCCGCACCAGGAGGCATATGCCTTGCAGTCGTCCCAGGAAAGATAATTCTGGCCTCTGCTCGGAAAATCGGCCGCGTATTTTGAACCATAGGGGGTGCCGGTATTCGATACTGATTGTCTGTAAGAGTTGTAGGAGCCGGTGTATCTCACCGCGGCGTTTCCCGCCGAAAGCATGTTCAGGAAATCCGCGTACTGCCCCTGAGAAACTTCGTATTTCATTACATAGAACGCGGAATAACCGTTGGGCCAGCTTGCCGCCGCGCCTTCGGGAATATCTCCGGTTGAAGAAACCGTTATTTGCGCGTCCGCGCCGTAATTATTCTGAGCGAAACCGCCTATTCCGTCCGCGTTATATACAAACGCGCCTTCAGGAATATAAACCATCTCCATAGCGCAGACTTTTACCCGAACATCAGCTCCTACTGAGACACCATCCTGGACATAGTTCCATTTTACGGTCTGAGCCGCGCCGATATTGGCAATTGCTCCTTTGCCGTCAGAAACGGGAGTAACCATCCCTCCGGAAACAAGAGTAGCGTGGTGCCAACCGGTAGTTTCAGAATCCACGCCCACTACCCAGTATTTGACAAAGATCCAGGCCCGGTCATGAAAAGCCGCGCCGTTGGAGTCCGTACCGGAGAACGGATTCTGCCAGGCAAGATCGAACTTCACCTCTACGGTACTATTCGGCACATCCTGGTTCTGCAATACCGTATTGCTCACGCTTATGTTGTTAGCGTGGGCGGTAGTAGTCAATAGAAGCAAACAACAGAGAAGTAAGACGAAAGCACCTACACACTTCCGTGTGTAGCATACTTTCGCGTGTCGTATCGTCTTTTTCTTTTTGAGTAACATGGTAACCACCTTCCTTAGTTTTCCCCACACGGAAGTGTGGGGTCCATTTTTCTACACGCTTCCGCGTGTAGTATCCTTTTGGTTTCGTATATACTCTCGTATTTTCTCCACATCGTTTTCGGCAACTTGCTTACAACCATATCTCCTTGCCCAGAAATGCCGAACATTCCCCTCACGGAAGTGTGGAATCGCCAGTATCTCTTTTGCCGATACCGCTTTTATGGTTCTTACTATCCCGGCAACTTCTTTTCTGTCCTTAGCTTCTACCAACATATGCGCATGGTCTTTATTCGTCTCTATCTCCAGCACACTATACCTGTGCCTGGAGATACATTCCGCAAAGATATTTTTTACCATTCTATCTACTTTTCCTTCCAAAGTAGCTTTCCTGTATTTAGTTACAAACCATATATGGTAATACATTTCCCTCCCTCCTAGCTCTATCTGCCGTTCCCCACACGGAAGTGTTGGGTCCGTTTCCCGTCGTTTCGTTTCTCTACACGCTTCCGCATGTAGTATCCCAAACAAATCTTACTGCAACACCATATCCACGCTCTCACTACTATCCCAACCGTCACCGCTACCGCCGATAAAGGGACCGAAATCGGAAGATTTGATCTCGATATACTTACTATCGATAAACTGGGTTATTCCGTTATTATATAGTTCCAGCTCCAGCTTGTCCATCGTCGAGATGGTGTTAAAATTATTAAAACTAAGGCCGGAAATAACAATGGTATCCCCAGCCGCAAAATCCGTAGTTACATCCAGAACCAACACTTTGTCCGATCCCTCATAACTAACCGCGGAGGATATTTTACCCGCCGCGCCGCCGGTAATATCGGCAGTAGTAAATAGGGTGTTCCAAGTCATATCAAAAGAGGAAGGTATCCTTATTCTTATGTCGTTAGCGGCAGTAATATCCCCGCTATTATAGGTAATAGTGATCGGAGAAAAACTCAAGCTATAATCTTCTAATTTTACCTCCGCGTTGTTCCCTTCGCCTGAAACAATGGTATTTGAAGCTGTTCCGGTCCCGAACTGCGCGTCAGTAGTCTCACCTATCTCTTGATGATACGCGTTCTGTATCTTCACTCCTATACTCGGTACATCTCCGGGATTCGCCGGTGAAAACGCGGAATCATAGCCGACGGTCCATTCGTATGTTCCGTCATCCGCTTCACCCAAACTTATCAGGTTTGAATATGTGGCGCTCGAGGTATCACCAGTCGCGTCGGTCGCGTAATACAGGGAAATGTCATCCGTTATCGTCCCGCCTCCGGTCCAGGTAATATTGTATGTCTGACCAACATATATGTATTCGGTGCCCGCAGTAGGCTGGAGTATTTCAAATGCCGGGATAACTATATTTATGCCCGGTACAGCTGTATTCTCATCTATCAACGCCCCGCTTGTGTTCTTTGAACGTATCGCGTATCCGGATGTTGTTCCGATCTGTTCCGGGTTACCTATACCCGTAACTGTGATACTTGCCGCCTCTGCGTCACCCAATGCGGGTACAAGAGTACCGTCAACATCAATGGTAAGCGTCTGTCCCGATGAGGATACGCCTACTCCAGCACCGCCTCCATTAACGGATAATGTACCCGTAAGGTTGTATTCAGCGGGGAAATCCATCTCTATCGATCCGTTCGTCGGGATAGCGGTGAACGTTGTGAACGTGATAACCGTATCGTCATACGCTCCGGCAAGGTTGTTGTGCACGGTCCCGTTAATATCCGTTTCGTGGAGGACTGTCGGCGAGCCAAGCGCTAATTCACCTATAATATGATCCGCCTCTACAGCCGCGTCCTCATCTATCACCGTACCGGTAGATGTAGTGGTCTTTAACTCGTATGTCCCTGTCGTGCCGCCGGGTGCGGGATTAGCTATGTAGGTAAGCGTTATGGTTTGACTTCCGGTATCTTCCTGCGTGCCGTCGTCATTTCTTGTTATTGTGACAATTCCTCCGGCTTCACTTACCGTCAAAGTACCGCTCATCGCGGATGTTGCCGCCGTTGTTCCGCCCGAATCTATTACGAACTGGCCGCCCGCGGGAGCCGGTACAGGTTCCCGCAGAGTTACAACTATCTTACCGTCGGCCGGTATCGGGTTAACTGTCGTGAACATTATCGTCATATTCTCGGAAACTCCCGCGTATCTCGTCGCGGGTTCTACATCCGCCAAGGTCAACGCACCGCCGACCGTCATATTATCGCCGGCGATACTTGATATTGAATCTATGGTCTTATCTTTCCATGTAGTCGTCTTTAAACTGTATGCACCCGCCGCACCAATATTATCGGGATTCTTTATCCCGGATAAGGTTATACTTACAGCTTCATCGGCGGTTATGGCCGCACCTAAGGTTATTTCCGCGTTCTGTCCGATAGCCGCGACTGTCGCGCCCGAGTTACCTGAAACATAATCCGCCAGAGTTATGTCAAAAGCAGCAGGGAATGTCACTACAACTTTCCCGCCTATAGCTACCGGGTTGATAGATGTGAACGTCACTTCATAATTACCGGTTATTCCCGCTACCACCGTTTCCGGAATAATATCCGCTACGATTATACTCGCCACTTCTATAGTGAAATTGTCTTCAGATACACCGGAAACCGCGCTGTCTCCTGCTACATCACTCGCGAAACTTATCCTGATATTATCAAGCTCCGGCGTATACTCCGTATCCGCGGTCTGTAGAGTTACCTTATACCGTACATATCGCAACCCATCCAAAGAAACATCTATATCCCATTTCGATGTAAAATTGAATCTGGCAATACGATGATTGCCGGCGTCCGCCGCGTAGACTTTAGCGTCGATCGTTTCGACAAATATTCCGAAAGGAAGGTTGAACTGGCTGTCTCCGGAACCGTTGGTCCCGAAAGGCGTCTGCCAATTCCCGCCAAGAACTGTATCGGTTGTTTCGGAATCAAAACAGGTGACGCGGCTATTTCCGTTATCTACCGCATAGACTTTATTCCGGACTGTGTCCACAAAAACGCCTGTAGGACCGTTAAACTGATCATCACCCGTTCCGCTAGAACCATAAACTTTCCAATTAACACCGGTAAAAGATTCATCAGCGGTCACAGAATCAAAATATACTATGCGGCTATTACCTGTATCCGCTACATATACTTTATCATTGACTGTATCCACAAAAATATCAGTAGGGTTATCGAACTGATCGATCCCCAGACCGTTAGTCCCATGTACTTTCCAATTAGCGCCCCATGTTGTTCCGCTGCCTTTAGAATCAAAACAGGCGATACGGCTGTTAGCCATATCTGCTACATATACCTTGTCGCCCGCTGTATCCACATAGAGTCCCGTAGGAGTGTTGAACTGATTACTTCCGCTACCGGACGTACCGACTCCCCGAATATCCCAACTGGCCGGATCCCCGAAAGTAGTCGTACTACTTGCCGAATTACAGCAGGCAATACGATGTTTCCCTGTATCCGCTATATAAACCTTATTGTTGACCGTATCCACATACACGCCGCGAGGACCGCTAAGATCATCCTCGCCAGGACCGCCTATGAACGTATCCCAGTTAGCGCCCCACACAGTCCCGCCTTCACCGGAATCAAAGCTGACTATACGGTTATTATCTTTATCGGCAACATATACTCTATTATTGACCGTATCCACAAAGACGCCGCCGGGAGCGTCAAGTTGATCGGTTCCGGGGCCCTGCACGCCAATTTCCTGCCAACCTCCGCCTACAGTTACATGACTCTTAAAATACGTACCTGCCGTTCCGTCCGGACCGCCATACGTCCACTCACTTTCACTAAGCGTACCCGGTTCTTCCACGCCAGCCGTACCTATAGCCGGTTTGTCCGCGGCATATTTGCGTTCAAACATCCAATCCACATAAACATTTCCCGCCGCTGTTTCTTTGTCGGGATTACCGAATATCGGTATAACCGTCCAGTTATTACCCGCATGGTTCGCCTTTTCTACCCCGTTAACAAATACAAGAGCGTCCGTTCCGGTTGATATAAACTCGTACCTGTTATAACCGATGTCTTCTAACGGTACTAATACATCGTTACCGTAAAGCGCGCTCCATAAGTATATATTGGTGTTATTTCCCAAAGCTCCACTGTCACCGGAGAAGAAGTCGCCCCATTTCGACGTCGGGTTGATCCTTTGTGTTTTTAGACTGAATTCCACGATAACGCCTGTCTGAGGTCCACTGACAGCGGTAATATCCGCCCTGTCATATATCCCGGGTATGGACATATGTACTTCTCCGCCCGAGACGGTTACGCTTCCCGACCCGACCACAGTCTCATTCCATTTATTCGTGTCGAGAGACGTACCCGCAAAATCATCAAACAAGATAAAGGTATCATCACCGCTTGTTGTGGTATCAATGGTAGAGTTCCCGTAATACATGTATATCGTGGTTTCCGCGGGAGAAGCAAGTATCGAGTCCACTTCTACCCAAAAAACAGCCGAAATCCCGGAAACATAAGATTCTCTGTAATAATCAAGCTCTGTCGTACCGTCAGATGTTGTGAACCTGATATCGTCAAAATCATCCTGCATATCTGAATCATGAGTAACATCGATCTTAACCTGATAATCGGTAAGATCACCATCAGTTGACCCGGTGATAACTATAGGTCTCCGTTTCGCGAATATCGCTCTCTCCGGTGTATCCAGCGTCCCGACCTGTATCTTCACGGCGTCCGGCGGGCACGCGCCGGGTACTGTTTCCGTCCAGCTTATTGTCCCATACTCGGGAACGGTAACGCCGGTATCAAACACGCGCGATTCATATGTGCCGGTAACGCAATACGTATCCTTCATCTCCCACCAGGTAATATTATTCGCAACCTCCGCCGCGCCCAGGACGTCCATATCCCCGTCACCGTCTATATCCGCGGCGTATACTGATCTCGCGCCGGTAAAAGCGGCATCTATAACGTTAGCCGCGCTGAAATAACCCAAACCGTATTGCCCTTTTTCGTTTTCCCACCAGGCTATTTCGTTAATATCCAGTGCCGTGCCGATAACATCCATATCACCGTCACCGTCAAAATCCACGGCAGAGGATGAAAATGCGCCGGTAAAAGTTCCATCAGCTATATTTTCTCTCCATACAAAAGCACCCGCGCCGTCAGTGTTCTCCCACCAGGCAATAGTATTGTCAGAGCTCAACGCACACAGGATGTCCATATCCCCATCGTTGTCAAGATCCGCGGCAGAGACATCAAATGCACCGTTAACACCGCTTATGGTCTGTCCTGTTACAAACGTTCCTACGCCATCGGTATTCTCCCACCATTTGATCTGTCCCGCGCCCATTGCCGCGCCCAGAACGTCCATATCACCGTCTCCGTCCATGTCCGCCGCGCACACTGAACACGCGCCGTCAAACGCGCCCGCTATGGTCTCACCCGCTATGATCTGTTTCAGGACAAAAGTACCGGCGCCGTCAGTATTCTCCCACCAGGCGATATCATCCGCAAGCGCTGCCGCGCCCAGGACGTCCATATCACCGTCTCCGTCCATGTCCGCCGCGTACACTGAACACGCGCCGTCAAAAGTACCGCCGGCTATACTATGCCCGCCGCCGGTGAAATTACCCGCGCCGTCAATGTTCTCCCACCACATAATATCATCCCCGCCATAAGCCGCCCCCAGGACGTCCATATCACCGTCTCCGTCTATGTCCGCGGCATACACGCTTCGCGGGCCGTTAAAAGCGGCGTCTATGATCTGTTTCAGGACAAAAGTACCGGCGCCGTCGGTATTCTCCCACCACGTGATGTTATTTGCCCCATAAGCCGCCCCTAGGACGTCCATATCACCGTCTCCGTCTATGTCCGCGGCATACACGCTTCGCGGGCCGTTAAAAGTATCCACTATATTCTTACTCGCAACCCCTCTCGCCGTCATATCCAGCCGTAAGGACACGGCATTACCCGTACCCTTAACCACAACATCCGTCGCTACAGCGTCACCGTCTCCGAAATGCGTACCGCTTTCATCTTTAAGTTCCTGATAGAACATATCCGTGATCTTTACTCTACCCTGCGTTGTCAAATCGGCCGGTACCGTCCATACGAACGGACCGTTATTCGCTACACCCGTCTTTATGCTTCCTATATAACCATCCGCGCCGGCGTCTATAGAATATGAGAACGTCAGATTATCAGAGATAGCGCCGTCATACGTCCATTCTATATTATGCTGCGTACCTATGGACCACACCTCTCCGTTTTCAGGGACTATGATATCTATCGTCGGCAGGAGAATGTTATTCGCATCCGCCGTTCCTTCATCTATAAGCACGCCGTCTGTACCTTTTGTGCGAATATCATACGTTCCTGTCGTACCGAGCACCATCGGATTTCTTATCCCCGATACTACTATACTCGCCGACACGGGACTGCTGAGTTGTGTGCCTGTAGTTATAATAAGCATCTGGTCATCCGCGATAACTGTCGCGCCGGGATTCCCGCTTACTATAGCGATCGCACCGGACAGATCATAATTATCGTTAAAATCTACCTCAATCTTACCTCCTACAGGTACCGGGTTGACCGTAATAAACGATATTGTCGTGTTTTCCGACGCGCCCATTATATAAGAACCGTGCGCGACCACCGGAGTGCTTAAAGGTCCCGGTCCCGAGAGTACACCAAAAATATAGTCACCCGCTACGGCATTATCTTCATCTATCAAAACACCGGCGGCTGTCGTGGTCTTTACCCCATATACTCCCGTAGTCCCGCCTGTTGTTACCGGGTTAACTATACCGGTAATGATAATAACTTCAGTTTCGCCCGCGGGCTGCAGAGTACCAAGCCCGTCACGAGTTATCGTGACTACCTGGCCCAGAGCACTTACCGCCAAAGCACCGTCAATAGTCTCAGAAGCCCCGACCGCACCCACTCCGCTTACGTCAAACCCCGCGGGGAACGTTATAACTATCTTACTATCCGTAAGTATCGGGTTATCTGTTACAAAACGTACAGTTACATCTTCCGTCATACCCGATTTCCGGGCTTCAGGTTCTACATCGGCACGAATCAATGTACCTTTACTGAAAGTAATAGCGGTACTTGTAGCTTCGGTACATACAGGCGCTGAACTGGCAGTTAAAGTGATCGCTTCCGCGACACCGTAAATAATGTTGCTAAATGTAGCCACACCTCCTGCTGCCGTGACCGTAGTCGTACCTCTAAGCGCCGCGCCGGCACTCCCACCGGTAGCGGATAAAGTAACTTTCGTGGTATTGTCAGATGTTAAGAGCACATTACCCGCGGTCTGTATCTCTATCACTACTGCAGGACTTATCGCGTCCCCTGCCGTACCTGTCGCCGGCGGCTGTGTAGTAAACACCAGTTTCGGCCGCATGATAGAGAAGAACGCGTCAGAATCATCTTCGATAATTGTGGCGGAAGAGTAATTTAGAGTGATATCTTCAAGAATCGGTGTTTCAGTAGTATCTGCCGTAGAAAAATAGGCTTTATACTTTATATACCGCTTGATGTCTAGCGAAGACGGTATCTCCGATCCGGAAATTAAAAAATAACTGTCAGATGTACCGTCTGAGCCGACAAAATCCGTGCAAGTTTCAGAAGTAGCAGCCGCGGCGACCTGGAATTTAATACTACCGTATCGAGGCTTATATTTATTCGTTACCCAACCCGCGGATTTAATTTCGCCATATAGCTCAATATCCCTTATGGTCCCGGTAAATCCGGTGAAGCCGGTGGAAGTTATGGTTATGGGTAGAGTCGCCCCGGCTGCGGCGTTTTTGTAAACAGTCCCGCCTGTTTTAACGTAAAAATTCCATACGCCGGTTTCCAGTATCCAGTAACTCTGGGTTTCAAAAGACGTCTCTTCAATAACGAAGTCCTCGTTATCAAAAGTCGCGCCCCGGCAATTGGACACGCAGAACAAACCGGTTAAACCCAGAACACATATAAGCATAAGTGATTTTTTTAACATGGCTTCACCTCTTTGTTATATAACTGTAACTAACCCGCTTAAAACGGATCAAATTATCTGCTCCTTCATCCTTGCGAAGAACGAGATTGCTTCGCTCGCAATGACAGGAACTTGTCATCGTAAAAATCCGTCCCCGTCCGCGTGGAAAACCCTCTGCCGTCATTGCGCCTGTCCGCCGAAGACTCGGCGAAGTTGTAGACGGGGTTTAAACCCCGTCTACTGAGTCTGTTTCCATTATTGCAAGAACCCGTTCTCATCTGTGCGAAAACCCCGCCCCCGTCATTACACTTGTCCACAACTTCGGCGGCGGAAACCCTGCTGCCGTCATTGCGAGCCGGCGAAGCCGGCGCGGCAATCTCTTCCAATATATTTATCATGTACCCTAAAGACTCCGTCTGTTTCGCGTGACCCAGAAGGGACATGATTGATTCCCGTTTTCCCTTATCAACAGCCTTCTTAAACTTATATAAACTATATTTACGGATCAACCGTCTATCTTGCCATGTCCTGTAGCCAACGAAATTAACGCCCCGTTTGATCTTTTGAACCGTCGACCTGGATAATGTCAAATTCAGTTCCTTTCCGAGAAACTCAACGATCAACTCCTTGTATTTCCGGCACTTTTCTCCGGATAAGCCTATTAAAATAAAATCATCCACATAACGAACATAATGTTCAACCTTTAGCTCCCGCTTTACATAATGGTCCAGCGGATTCAAATATATCAACGCGTAGATCTGGCTTAGCAAATTACCTATCGGAATACCCGACGGCCCGTCTTCTCCGGCAGACCCTGCCGAAAGATCCTTCAACGGGGCGAATAACATCATTATTTCGATAAGCCTTTTATCCTTTATCTTTTTTTCGATCTGTTTTCTTAATATATCCCTGTTTATTGAATAAAAAAATCTTCTTATATCCAGTTTCAATGTATATGCTTCGCTGCTATAAGCCCGCAGGGCTTCCTGTGTGTATTCACTCGCTTTATGTGTTCCGTAGCCTTTCCGGCAGGCAAAAGAAGTATTTATAAAAGTCCTGTCAAAAACATCATATATAATCCTGTATATCGCGTGCTGGACCACCACATCCCTGAAAGCCGGCGCGTGAATGATCCTTTCTTTGGGTTCATGAACGGTAAACTCAAAGTAAGGTCTCGGCTTATAGCTTCCTGTGTGTATTTCTTCATACAGCTCAGCCAGATTCAGGCCTAAACTTATCTCAAACCGGAAACACCCGTTCTTCTTCCTCTTGCCTCTCCGGGCGTCGAGATAAGCCTGATAAAGATTCTCTTGGCTGAATACCATATTAAACATGTTACCCGTCCTTTTCATCGATCGTATCCTCCTGGTCTTCGGCCCTTTTGCCTACCAAAAAGAAGGATTAAATAATATTTTGCTCTGAGAGCGGGACAGCATATCCCTGTAGCTCCACTTTCTCCGTTCCGGAGTTTGAGGTAAATTCCGTTAGAAAAACCTTTTCTAACGGGGTGAAGCCGCAGTCGGCGCGAAAACCCACGTTGTTGTTCGTATTCGTACGGTTGTTGTTCCAATTCGCGTTCCAGACCCCGGCATTCGATGTATTGTTCCAATTCCCACCGGAGATCAAGCATTTTTGTATACTGCCCTGTAATCAACATCTTTCCGTCTCCTTCATTTTATTAACCCACCCGCCGATCATCCTTCCCATTTCGTCGTTCAGTCTGCTTATAGCCATGAACCTGTGTTCTTCCAGGCTTCTTCCCGGAGAATCAATATAAGTCTTTCCGTCTTTAAACCTGAAATACCCCAATTCATAAGCCAAATATAACTGCATCCTTAACTTCTGATGAGTTATATCCATATTGGTCAATGTAGTCTTTTTATGATACCTCTTTTGAGCTTCGGTGATCAGATCGTAAAGCCCGTAAGCCGTATCCCTCATCCTGTTAGACAAACCATACTTCTCATGCTTCGGGAAATGGTTCAGATAAACATTCAACAACTTTATAAATTCCATAAACTTCCTGTTTAATGTCGCTTCGCTATGAACACTCATCTTTTCATCTCCTTTTTTTCACCGGCATCGCTATCGCTCGCCTATTCAAGGTAACAGGCGGCGCGAAAACCCACGCTGCTGCTCGTATACGTACGGTAGTAGTCCCAAAACGCGTACCAGACCCCGGCATCCGATGTATTGCTCCAACCCCCACCGGCGATCAAGCATAGATTACTGCGTAAATACCTGTACAAACCATCTACTCCGAACAGGTTTGTCCCTCCCGCGCTTAAACCGGCCGATTCCTCGGGTATACCTAACGCACTCAAGCGAAATCCGTCCCCGGAAATTGCCTCAGATAATACCTGGTTTTCGCCGTTCCCGAATTTTATCCATCCGTCATTACCGGTTATACAGGGTATGGTTATCGTATCGTAAAGGCCCTCCAGATGAGCGGCATCACCCCATGCGTCATTCGCCCCGTTCAAACCGGAAGTCAGGTCTTTTAAAGCGACCGCTTCTTTTAACATATAGAACCCGGTATTTCCGCTGTCGCGGGTTATGCCAAGATCTATTTCATACATCAGACCGTTCAGGTCGGCGACACCCGAGGCTTGACCGTTATGCGTCGTCCTGGCAAAGGGAAGCCCCGAACCGGTTTTACCGCAATTTGAGTATCCATCGGAAATATAGGTTATGGTTGAGTCATTGCAGTCCGCGTTCGAGATAACGCCTTCTACCGGGGTCCGGTTGTTATTCAGACCCTTGGGGAAATTGGTAATCCCGGCGGCGTCATACCATGCGCAATTCGCGGCATCAGACGCGGCCTGACCGTGAGCCATAGAAAGCATCGCGAGCGCCGACCGCATAAAACGCGAGGTTACGCTAAAGTTCGCGCCCCTGCCGCCCGCCGCGTTAATAGCTTCATAATAATAATTTCCGGTACACGCGTCCAGTCCCGATATCGGGTTGTGAACAGACGCGGTGGATATCGGATCACCATCCTTAATACTTGACGCAATGC
>Ga0208904_1002318_pt1 | contig 12141 bp, 31 predicted proteins | sample AntAceMetag02UKB_FD_184774 | JGI IMG/M metagenome (GOLD analysis project Ga0208904, IMG submission 184774) | Saline lake microbial communities from Ace Lake, Antarctica - Antarctic Ace Lake Metagenome 02UKB (SPAdes) (version 2) | ecosystem: Environmental > Aquatic > Non-marine Saline and... | reverse complement strand
CCCCAATCATTTGTTCTGCCTCAGACTCAGGTATCTTCCAACTCATACTTAGATATTCAGTTAACTCAACTTCGCTTATGCGATCCTGTTCCTCTAGTTTACGTTTACCGAGTCGTTTAATAACAAGGGGGATGTCTTTTAGCATCTGTAGTTTACTTCGTTTAGCTCCATATAGCATTACGCTTTGATTAAGTTTTCCTGTGGTTGGGTCTATTAAGGTGTTCTCTAAACTGCTTGCCACTACACGTTTAGCGTTCTCAGCGTCCTCTATGGTTGTCTCTGTTCTTCCATGAAGGCGCGTAGATGCCTCTGTAATTCTGGTGAGGTCTGGGGGCTGCCTTCGGGTAATCATAAGGCTGTCATCTAAAGCTGAGGCGTCGAATAATACCATACAGAAATCCTCTAACACTTTAGCTACATCAACAGTGGTTTTAACTTGAAGTGTTCTAGCATACGCAAAGATTTTACGAAGCACATCTATTGTGTATGGTGGGTTTAAACTATCTGGGTTACTGTTAGCCATCATAATATGTTGAATTACTTTTCTCTCATCTTCACTGTTCTTGTTTTGTCTAAAGATGAAGGTTAACGCAAACCTATCAATAAGAGGTAAAGGTAATCCCTTGTTTGCTTCATGAAGATTTTCCGGTGTGGTTTTATAGTCATTCCAGAAACCATCAATAGGGTTGCATGCCGCCAAAATTGAGCAACGTGTGTTAAGCTCCGCTGATATGTCGGCTTTATTTATTTTAATTTTCTGTTGCTCCATACCGGGGTGCATGGCTCCGCTGTCGTTGGAGTTCATTTTTTCTATTTCATCTATTCCAAGGAACCCGTTATCTGAGAGTGGCATAGCGCCGGCTTTAAGGACAAAGGTTTCTCCTTCCTTCACAACAGCCGCAGTTAACCCTACTCCGCTGCTTCCTCTGCCTATAGCTTTCATTCCCTTCGGGTGACATAGTACCATGAAGTCCAACATTTCCGATTTACCGCATCCGGGGCTACCAGCAAGTAATATGTGGAACTGTCCTCGCCTCCGTGTTTTTCCGAACCATCTGACTTGTCCTTCACACATCTGATACGCCAAGGCTTCCTTAACATGTTCAAGTCCATAGATGGATGGAGCTATACTTTTTATGATGTTCTTCAGGTAATCAGGTTCCTTCATAAGTTGTTTAACGTAAGCTATATCTTCATCAGTTAAAACAGTGGTTGATGCCTCTGTGTCGTTAATGATGGTGACTGCTTCAATGTAGGTATTCATTTCAAGGTGAAGGGTATTAGGTGACTTCTCAGTTGTTTTATAGAGTCCAACCACGGTAACTGTTTCACCGGGAAGACATGAATCTACTCTATGGTTTCTAAGTAAAACCCTGATCTTAGCCGCGCTTCTTCCATTGTCCACGTCGTCTACTGTTTCCTGTATCTCTATCCATTGATAATCATCGTACTCTGTGTTAGTGTAATCCTTCTTGAAGCCTTTACGGTTATCACATGAAGGAGCACAACACTGAGCTGGGATTATACGCCATTGTTCATCTTGAACCACTGGGTTATCTTTTCCGCACACTGGGCAAATATAATTTAGCACAGTAGGTCTAGCTACCTTCACTGTTCTTAGAACAACGACGCCTTTCACTTCAACAAGTTTACCGATGTTTTTTTTGTTTAAATCCCTAATTTTGTTTTTGAGTGGAAGATTATATATCTGTATTTCAAGTTCACGGTCTGCGAACCCTGACGCCGCTTTTCCTAATGTCTTAGTTTCATTTTCAGGTTTCTTTAGGAAGAGGTCAGCGTAATCAGAGTCAAATTCTTTAAGTATAGTATAATCTAAATTTATTTGGGTTTCATAGCCATCCATTTGTTGAGATAGTTCTTCGTTGGTGTAGAATAAATCAAACATTTTATTTGATATAGCGGGTTTAATCAAAATAGGTTTCCGCCCGTTCTAATAATGTTTCAAAGTCTTCGTCTATGATTTCTATTTCAACTGCTTTGTCAACCAGTTTTCCTAGTTCTTCTTTTACTATGTCATAGTTTCCTCGTCCAGATATTTGTATAGCGTCTAGGTTATTCATTTTATCTGTCATTAACTGGGTTAATCTTTTATACATCAATCTTTTTTGTGCTCCTTCTCTCTTAGTTTTTATAAGGTTTACAATGGATAAGTTAATGTTATTTAATGGATTATTCTCCATGAAGGTTATAAATGCTTCCTCAACTAACTCTCCGCCATACTTATTTGGATAAGCCCTGCAATACACTCTAAACGCTTTGCTGATACTTGGTCTAATGTGGAATGACACGCTCTTCCTACCTTCTATACTTTCAGTTAGGTTAGTTATGTTAGTTAAGTTAGATTGGTATTGGTAGGTAGGTAGGTAGGGATTAGGGGAATCCTTAGAGTAAGGAATAGCTGATTTGATAGGTGAGTCTTTCAATATCGTCACATACCCTTATGGGGAAGGTAGTTTATAAGGTTATTCTGATGCTTTTAGGGGGAGATAAAAATGTGTGACGATAATGTCTCCCCCAAGGGAGCTACCCATCATACTATACGCATGTATGGATATAAATATATCGAAGAACTTAAATATTGAAATATATAAATATTTAGATTATTAAATATTCAAGAACCTAAATATTTAACTTCTTAAATGTTGTTAAGGATAACCTTCAGGAAGACTCGCATAAAACTTATCAGTCACCTTATACATGTACCGGCGGTCACTCTTCTTATACCTGCTCAACAACCCATCAGTTGTGAGTGTTCGTAGCACAGGGCTAAGCTGAGGAACAGTATACTCCTCTCCCCAGAGACGTGCGATCCATGTTCGCATCATCTGGTTTGTCCAATCTGTGTCTGGGTTTACTTCGATGAGGGTTTTACATATCATGTTTTTGATTTCATGTTTGGCTTCTCTTGTTGCATATAGTTTGGGTAGTTCGTAGTATCTTTCACTGTTCTTTGGTTTCTTTAACGTCAAATTGTTACCACCGTGTTTTTATGTCTACTTTCTTTCCGGGGTGTATAACTGCGTCTCCGGCTATTTTAATGTATCCTTTGGTGCAGTGTAGTCTTTCATCTGCTAGAGGACAGTTGACACAGGCGGTGAATTTCATTGGGCATTCCTTTTGTTCTTTCATTAATTGTCACCTATCTTACTTTAATCACAACTAAGAACTCCGTCTTTATATTCCTCTAAGCTACAGGACTTGTAGACTCGTTTATTAACCCAGCGAGCAAAGTGTCTAATCCAAGGGTCATCCTTACGGTTATTATACACCATGATGAATGGGTCAATGTTAAGTTCTCTGAGCTTAGTGAATCTGTATAAGTCTTCTTGATGTGTGGTGTCGTAACCTACTAACACGTAACTCATTATGGTGTATGGTTTGATTCCTGCATCGATTGCGTTATGGAATCCTTGAAGAATATATTTCTCATTTTTCATATAGTCCCATGCGAAGTAATAGGTCTTTGATTTGAATGACAGGTTATAACACGGTAGGTCAGCCAGCATCCCAGCCACTTCAGGAGTAGTTAATCTTGCGTCTAGTCCTTGGTTTAGTGACACCTTTAACCCGTGTTCATGGATGTAATCAAACTTCTCTTTAAGTGTGTCTCTACCGACTAAGATGTTGTTATCCCATAGAACTAATTTGTTGTGATCTGGGTGGTGGAACTCTGATATTGGGGCATATTCCTTGTATCCTCCTTCTAGTATTGGAACGATGCAGAATCCGCAGTTGTTACAGCATCCTGTAGAGGTCTTACCATAACTCTTTCCCTCATCAGGATATAAAGTATAGTCAGGCATCAAATGTTCTATATGTTTGGGTAGACTGTTTGGTTTCCATAGTCCTGAACCTCCTAGCATAGAGTCTGGGTAGCTGTCATTAATAGTGTTAGCGAGTCTCATGTTCTTGCTGAAGACACAGCTAACATACACTTTATCAGGACGCATCATCTCAAATGGTGGTGTGAATGTTTCGTGTTCAGTGTCAGCTTTCTGTAATACCACTCTGTCTCCTATTGATTTATGGTAGGCACTGATCTTCATAAGTGCTAGGTTTGGGAGTTTACCGTCAACTTGAGCGAGTAATATATTCATTATATTTGTTCTACCTCAACTAAGATAAATGGACATTTAACTTTCTCACCGTCGTAGCCATCCTCATAGGCTATCTCAACGGTTTTCATCCAGCAGTGGATTCCGTCTGTCATGAGTTCTTTACATTTCTTAGGATTATCTGGATTCATGATCTTTCATCTACAACTATAAATTTTAATGTAAGAGACACGAACTCTCCTCCTTCTTTATCAAAGATATGACCTAACCCGGTTGGGGTTATCATAACTTCTCGACTATCAAAAATTTCTTGGAATAAGGATTGATGTTTTATATCAGCCTCTATTATCATATATGCTCCGTACTCAGTTCTTCTTACCGTTGTTTCCATATTTATCACTTTCTTATACATTAGGGTAAACTAATACTTCTTCAAATATCTTTCTAAGAATCTTATATCTTTCCTCAGCGCTTGGAATAAGAAAAACATATTCTTGTAAGTTATCATATTCTCTGCGAAGCATGATAAGTTTTTGTTCGTTTACTTCAATTTTCATTTTAATCAATCTTTGTTCTTTCTAAACTATTACATCGCGTACTTGGCTAAGTGGGAGTTATTTACTGGGTCTTCATTGTAGGCATCTGATAGTCTTTGTATATGAATATCATATGGGTCTGTTTCCATGTCTCCGCGCCCATTTGATATATCGAAGTCGCAGTCCCAGCAAATCTTACCTTCACGTTCTTCGCCAATCTCATCTGTCCAAGTTATAGGGTATGTTCCCTCAACTAATCCGCATCTATCGCATTTCATTTTGTCTTACTTCCGTTCAAACTATTATTCTGTTCTTCTACCGCTTCGACATATCTCTCAAATAATCTGAGAAACCTAGTTACTAATTGAGTCTCGTTACTCCCTAGTTTTACTCTTATGGCTGTTGTCACTCTGATACTTCCTCCTGAAGTATCAGAGTTTGTTCGACTGTTATCTTGAGTCTCATAATGAACTCGACTTCGCATTTGTTACACCAATTCTTTATTTCCCAGATTCCCGGTTTAGGGTTAAACTCGCTTCCGTCAACATCAACGTCATCTAAACCATATGATTCCGCTGACTCTGTGTGATTACAACTAGGACAGGTTACACTGAAGTCTCCGAACATGTAAGTCATGTCAATGTTACGACCCACTATGATTTCCCCTCTTTCTTACTTGTTACAGAACTATGATATTTTAGTATGTGTCCTTGGAGAACCATTTTCTCTAACCTCATATCCTTGTCTGGGTTAGCCCTATGCCACGCTTCACGAACATCATCACAGTCTACCCAAACTATCTTTTGACATAGATCACAGAATACTCCTGCTGTGTAGCTACAGTTACATTCATCTGCCGTATCTTCACAGTCGAGACACTGGAAATTCATAGGATGTTTTCCTACATGTTCACAGGTTTTACTCATCATTATTATCTCCGTTTATCTTACTTGGTTTAGAACTAATATATGGGACACTGCATTTTAGCATAACCTCAAGCAGTCTTCCAGATGACGTGTCTATGTTTTTCTTACATTCTTCCACAGTTATGTTACATGGGAATGGTCTTAAACAATTCTTACACCATTCATCTATTTCATCGTTTTCAAACCTACGCCAAACAACTCTATCTTTACTTACATCAACAGAAATTGGTGTCCACCCTGTCTTCTTGAAAGAAGTTTTTGCATAAGATTTTAGAATTAGTGAAAGCGATTCATCATAGTATTCAATTCCCATCACTCATCATCTCCATTTATCTTAGTTGAATATGAAGTATTATACTCTTGTATGAAATGTTCCTCTGTTAACCAGTCTACGGTTTCGTCTAGGATTTCAGGTAAATCTTTGTTTGTTTTAAATCTTGCTTCCATGAGTCCGTTATAGATTATAGCTTGAAGTTGAGTTATTTCTTTTTCAGTCATTTTCCTTTTCTCCATTTTTTTATCCGTGGCTCATTATATATAAGAACTATGAATATAATGAACACAGCTACCCAGAAACCAGTGAACCCCAACGGCTTCGTGTTCCCTATTACGCTATACACCATGTTATAATCTGAACAGTGGTAACTATAAAAAGGTGTCGATAAAACTAATAGATTTGCTCAAGAACCACGTCAACCATATCCGTGTTACCCACATCCTTAAACGGAGTAATCTTAAGCTTCAAACCACCAATAGCCACAGGAGGAAGCATCTTCTTACTGATATAAGTTGACTTATCAGGAAGGTAGCCCTTTTGGTATCCACCAGTCATCACGATGAATTGGTTCTTAGCTTTCACGCTCATAGTTTTCTCATCTGGTTGTACCCACTGCTCACGAATCATACCCATTCGATGAGTGTGACCAACAGCTATAATGGTAGCTGATCGGTGCATCTCGACTGGGCGAGAGGATGCGTTAACCGCTGCTCCACGGGTTCGTCCTCCACCGCTTCCATGCCACAACACTACGTCGATGTTTCTACCTCCGATACCATGTTCACGTTCTATTTTAAACCTTACAATGGCTTCATAGTTACCGTAATTCATTCCAAGTTCTGCGCACATCCATGAAACAAAGTCTATGTTCTCAGCACGCCACCAATCTTCATCGTGGTTTCCTGTGAGGGTACATATATTGGTGTCAGCTATTGGTCTAAGCATGTCACGTATCCTAGAGTAAACTTGTAACGGGTCAGGAAGTTGATTGACTGGTGCCCTACGTCTATCCCCAGTAACATACACTGAAGCATAATCACCCATGAGGGCGTTAAAAGTTTTGCGTCCACGTTCCTTATTCTCAACGACCGCTTCTATCCACCTTCTGAAGGCTTCTGTGTCTGAACCTGGGTCTTGGTCATGTAAGTCTCCTGCTAAGAATAAGTCAAAGCTTTCACGGTGGGTGTCAAGTGTGATTGGGACAATGATTAGTCTCGTCATTATATCTGTTAAGGTACAGTTATATTAAAAGGGTTTCGGTAAAAAAATGGGTTATAAGGGTTTATTACCAAGTATTATTTTCTTCCCATCTTCTTCAGGACTTTGTTAATATGCTTTGTGTCCTTACCATATGGGTTCTTTTTCTTCGGTAAGGTGAAGAACATGGATTCAGGAAGGTGGAATGGAAAGTTTATGCCGGGTTTGATTGTCTCAGTCTGGTATATCCACTCCCAAGTCCAAGTGTTATTTGCAGCCGTATCGGGAAGCTCTTGATCGTTACTTGTGGCGGCACTCACTCTCTTAGTTCACCATCAACTAATATTCCTTTATCCATTCCTCTCTGAAAGTTTATCATAGCTTCTGACATTATCTCTTCAGGCATTTGTAGTAAGGCAAATAAATTAAAAATAAGTTGTGCCTTGTTAGGAGTTGGTTTATCTAGTGGGATTACTACGAATCTACTTCCACGAAGTCTGTTTATTGTTTCCATGTCAACCATTCTTTGTTTCCTCCTCAAATTGTATGTTATCTGAAACTAATGATGTAATTCCTTTATCAACAACTTGCTTAAAAAGCTCCCACTCCCTTTTCGTTATCACGTCATCCATCCTGAGTAGAGTTAAAATGGAATACATCCTTTTTCGTAAAATACTGGGGTTACTCATTATTTTTTTCCTCCGTTATATAACGTATGATTTCTAAAAGAGAAATACATGTCTCTTTAGTTGTGCCGATAAACTCCTTACCTTTATATGGGTCTAATAGGGTTCTGAGATACATCAGTTTAGATTCCGCGTCACTCATTTTGTTTCATCTCCTGTCTTTGTTTGCTTTGAACTATCATAAACTTTGTTTCGTATTTGTCTAAGTTCAGTGTATCCACAATCCTCGTTATTACATATCCACATCTCGAAGGAATAGGTGTACGGGTTTTTGATTTCTCTGAACATTGGGTTATTATGAGCACCCCAAAGAAGATGAGCGTATCCCCTGTCACTATCTGTTTCAGGGTCATCCACTAAACGCATTTCTGTTTCACATCTAAGACACTTCATGTCTTCACCTCTATTATTTTTCCTGTTGATGGACGCCAATGACAACCACATTCAATGCAATGTAATAGAAACATGCCTTCATACCAAACATATTCCTGATAACTCACATGGTCGCTGGCATTATCAGTTAATCCACATTCAGGACACTTCATTGTTTTTCCTCCTCTAACAGCTTCAGCTTTTCCTTACATCTTTTGAGGTTTGTAACCAGCGACTTATTTTCAGCTTCGAGGTTATCTATCTGTTCATGCAACTCGTCTATATATAATTCATCTCTAACACTCATCATGTTTCCTCCTCTGATTGTTTAGATACAACTGTGAAATTCCACGTATCGCTCTGCCCACCGGGACTTCTACGCCTGAGTGTTTTATCACAGTTACTACATCGTTCCTCGTTTCCGTGGAATGGTGCTATATGCATCATTTCGTCTCCATTCTTATATATTCTCAGTCCGCAATCTGGGCAGAATAAATGACCATTAGCTTTCATTCTTTGTTTCCTCTTCTTCTGCTATCATCATATATTGTAACGCCAACCTACCAACTAGTCGTAGAGTAGGGGTTAACATACGACCCGCCTCCTTCTCACGTTGACACCACACCAAGAAGTCAAGAAGATTATCTGGTCTAAGAGTCATTTTATGATAGTCTCCTCTGAAGTAATATATTCTTTGACTATCTTCACAGCCTCGTCATAACATGGGCCAGTGTGCAATCCCTCATGAGGAGATTCATTAAACATAACCAAGTCCTCTCCACAGAATACACAGATACCCCACTTCATATAACGACTTAGTTCAGGCTTCCCATTTATGATCTTTCTTGACAAAGTATCATAGAACCTCCTCTGAACTCATCTTTACTGAGACCCACCCAGTATCTCCATTTATGCTTCGTTCATCTAGGGTGAACCCCTCCTCTTTTAAGACCATGATTATATGTGATGCAAGGTCATTACTCCAAACCCTATTTGGGGGATTCTCGTCGTATGAGTTTGCTCTAATCTCTATTTTGTTAACCATTATTCCTCAGTCTCCTTTCGGTGTAAACTATCATGAATCCCCCACGCTTTAAAGACTAGTTCTTGATGGAAGTCAAACCCATCCTGCTCGTCTACGCTGAACCAGTCTATCTCTGGTGAGTTTCCTATGATTGTCAGTGCCTCAATTAGACTTCTATCATCGTCGGTTAGAATATGGAATGTCGTTCCATGTGACCCGTCAAAATATGGTACTATCGTATGTATCTCCATTAGCTTTCCTCCTCTATCTTACTTGACGTAGAACTATCATAAGTTTTGGCTATCATGAACTCTACTAGAATACATTCATCGTCTTCCGCTGAGTTACAGATGGCAAAGTCTTGGATGTTAAGTGCCTTCATAGCTCTCCAATGTTCTGGTTTGAAGGTTTTAATCTCAAAGCATCCATAGCCTTCTGCACATGCCTCGCCCCTTATCTCTATGTTTTTAGCGTCTGGGATTCTCTCTGTCATAACCCCCTTGAATGCGGTCTCTAATGTTTTTATGTAATCCATTTACTCGTCCCCCCCTTGGTCATTGTCCATAGAGATGGTTACTATAACCTTGTCTCTCAGTTTAAATCCGTGTTGTTTGAAGAAGTGTTCTCTCAACACCACCTCACTTCCGTCATCGAACTCAATAACGATAGTTGGTAGTGGGTCATGCTCCTTCAGTCTAAACCCAACGATTGATACAAATTTTGCTGTGCTATACATTAGTTTCCCTCCTCTTTTATCTTAGTTTGAGATAAAGTATTATACTCAATACAAACATCATAAGCTGGTTCTGGAGGGTCGATACATTTTGAACAAACCATCTCAGACACGAATCTGCCGTTTTTAGGACATCTATAACTCATTGGTTGTATCTCCTATGCAAGTCGCAGTTACTACATGAAGCGTCATGGTGAGATTCTATCTCTGCATCAACTTCATCAATCAACTCGTTATATAATACAACGTGTTTTGTTGCGTTCCATAGTTTCATGTTGAACTTTGTTGAGGTGTAGTTGCTTGTCTTCTTTTCAGGTAAGTTCACTATGGTTGTCCAAGGACAATACTTACATAAATGAACCTCTGTTGAAGTATCTTTTGTGTTCCAGTCAATATACATAAGTCCACCACAGATGGGGCATTTGTCATATCTTAAAGTCTCTTGCGTGTTAGTCATTGGGACGACTCCGTGTGGGATTGCTTCGTTGTCACTCATTTTTATCGCCTATCTTACATATCTTTCCTATCCAATCCAACTCCTCACCATCTTCTACTGTGGGGAATGTCATAAGTTCTACTCCGCATTTCTTACAGGTGAATGCTTTGTCTAATGGGAAACTCTGTGGTAGGAACCCCTTACATTCTGGACACCTACAGAAGTTGTTTGCTGGATTATCGTAATCCCATTCTCTCTCATCCACCTCATATCCAGTGCATTCCATTAGGCTTCTTCCTCCGTTGTCTTAGTTTGTGCTAAAGTATTATTCTTTGAGTATGAATTGTGTTTTATACAGTTTTCGCATCTCTCAGCAGCGGTTCCAGTGGACTCCCCACCCACACCCTCACATACAAGCGTTGTTAATTTTATGGTTCCATGCTCCCACCCGCAATCTAAACTTGGCATGTTTTCTGATATTTGTATGGTTGGTTCTCCGTATTTGTTTACTCTTGCTCCATCCCACTCGAATCTACAACTTGGGAGAACGTGACAGGTTCCTTCCTTTTTTTCTATTCTTTGAACTGCTTCTTTAAGAAGTCTGTATGGTATATCAATCATTCCTTTTTTCATATTTATTTCTCCTTGTTTATGATAGTTGTTTCTGAAGTAAGAACTCTATTGTTGTTGTGTTCACAGTAGACAAAGTTACAGTCATCTGGGGTACATTCTCCCGCCCACTCGAACTTACATTCTTTTCCTACTATGTATATGTGTCCGTAAAAATCTGCTGTTTTCATTGGTCTTTCTTCTCGTTTAGGATAATCCTCTGAAGTATTGCTCATGGTTGAAAAGAAACGTAGATAATATATAAGGGTGTTGGTTAAAAAATGGGTTAGTTTAGTTTAGCGACTTTATAGTATTTACCGCCAACGATCTGAGGCTTACCATCAAAAGGAGCATTCACCACGAACAATCCCTCGAAGAACAGTTTATCATCCTTCTGGAAATCCATAACTTCATTTCCATCGTCTCCCCAGAAAGTTATCTTCGCTTCACCAGAGTCATCCTTAATATACACTGATGTCACGTTTGCTGGGCCCTTTTTAGTGTTAACGTCTTTCTGTATTGGGTCTGAGGTTAGTGTTCCTTTGATGTTGAGTGGGTTATCCTTGCTTGACTTTTCGCCTTCCTTTAGGCTGCTGATGAGTCGTGCTCCACCTAACTGTGTCTGTGATGTCTCTGAGTTAGTTGGAGTGGATGCTTTCTTTGTATCTCCGTCCTTCTTATACCCGAATCTCCACTCATAGGTTTTAGATGGTTTATCACTATAATATCCATACCCAAGCTCCACTAGCTTATCGTCATATCCCTTCCATGTATCTTTGAGGAATTTGCGTGTCTTCACTGTTCCTGTTGAAAGATACTCCAAGTCTGTGTCAAACACTTCCCCAAGAACCGCTATCAAATCTTCTTTTGTTGGCGGGTAATCATACATAGGGTTTGCTGGACTCTTTTGTTCTCTTTCAGGAATATCCATCTCTACCTCACCTTGAGGTTTAGTTGTGTCCCTCATATAGTTAATCAGTTTCTCTATTTTGCATTTATCTGTCTCTTTATTGAAGAGTGGGCAAGCATCATAACTGCACTCAGATTCATCTGCGCATAGAAATATTTCTCCTGTTGGATTCAATTTGATTCACAGATTATTGGGGAATATGTAGTTATAAAGATATTGATTTAATTCATAAACCAGACGTAACCAGTACGGTAGATACCTGAACCGTCCTTCATCTCAGAGATGATTTTGTTTGTCTGCGGTTCATATAACCAAACTTTATGGTCGAGGTCTACGAATAAGTTATAGGCATGTCTGCT
>Ga0208904_1002317_pt1 | contig 12142 bp, 14 predicted proteins | sample AntAceMetag02UKB_FD_184774 | JGI IMG/M metagenome (GOLD analysis project Ga0208904, IMG submission 184774) | Saline lake microbial communities from Ace Lake, Antarctica - Antarctic Ace Lake Metagenome 02UKB (SPAdes) (version 2) | ecosystem: Environmental > Aquatic > Non-marine Saline and... | reverse complement strand
TCGGTGATTCTTTTGCTAAATCGTTTACTCATGAAAAGGAGTTTGAGTTCATTCAGGTTGATTTGAATAAAAAACTTAAGGAGCTAAAAGAGGAACTTTCTGTGAAATTAAAGAACAAGTTTGACGGGATGGAGGTTGCTTTGTCTATTGCTTCTGGTGACGGGAAAGAACATATGGCTATCGTGTCTGCTTTGATTAATTTGCCGGTTGGCGTTAGGTTTGCCGCACTGACAAAAGATGGTGTTATAGATTTGTAAACATGTGTACATAAATTTATAAGATGAAGAATATATTTTTTTAAAATGGCAAATGATTTATCAGAACTCACGGAGGCACATGGTGAAAAACTTTTCGAATGTCTTTATAGGCCCCGTATGGTCTCTGGAAGAGAAAGAGAAGTTCAAGGATATGAAAAAGCTGGGTTTCGATTTATACTAGAAGGCAATACGCCTGATTCCCCTAAAGGATTTCAAATGCCGTCTGGAGATATTTTAAACAGAGCCGAAATTTTACGAAAATTGAGGACAAGTAAATTAGAAGTTGGAAATTTAGAACAAATAAACCTTCTTGAGGCGTTAGAATATTCACGTATGGTCTTTTATAATAACCCCAAAGCCGAATTGAATTATTTGTATTGCATGGGATATGGAACTCCCGTTGCAGACAATAAAGAAGTTTGTTTTACAGATGGTACTGCAAGAGTAATTCTCCCAGGCGGGCTTGTCGTTACAGGAAAAGAAATTGAAAGACACTTTAAGGAAGAATATCAAACAGGAGAGGAGCAAGTAGAAGAGACCTGGGAAGAGGCAAAAAGGTATTTAGAACTAGTTAAATCATAATTTTCAAATCTCTTTTATCTTTGCCTAAAACAAATGCACGTGAAGTTTCGTGTGAATCTAATAATTTAAGTCCAGATAATTTGGCTAACTTTTCTGAAAACTCTAACATCTCGTCATAATCTGGCATCATGTCGTAACCTAATCTTTCTCTTGCGTGACCTACTGCCACATAGCCCTTTATTTCTACGAAACTCGGCTTTGCTATTTTTATCAAATCGGCGTATTCTTTTAACTGCTCGTCTGACATGTTTGTATTTCTTACCAAATTCATTCTAAAAACTGTTCTTGATTTTAATGTTGACATAACTTTTAGAGATTCGTTAAGTTTTTGCCAAGCGTTTTTTTCTGAACTCCTGTGAAATTTCTTGTAATCCTCTTCGTTTGAAGTGTTTACTGAAATATAGAGTTGGGTCGGAAGTTGCTTTTTTTCTTTTAGCTCAAGAAGTTTTTCTGGGTAAAGTCCATTTGTTACTAGAAATGATGTTTTTTTTCTACGGGAAAGTTCAGAGATTAAATCTCCAATTAGTGGGTAGAGTGTTGGCTCTCCTGTTAGTGAAATTGCAAACTGCATTGGTTCTTGGGCCTCCTCGTATTTTTTTTGATTGGCCCTCGAGAGTTGAGTTTTTTTAGAATATTTATCTATTTTAAAACCTGTTAATAGTTTTTGCTGGGCTTTGATCATTCCATCAATTATTTTTTTGGGTGATTCTGGATTTTCTACGTTATTGGAATAAGTGTATTTTAGATCCCTCCAACAATGGACACATTTGTTTTGACAATTAAAAAGGGCGGGCGTCATTTGACAACATAGGTGTGACTTTATACCGTAAAATTTTTCCTTATAACAAACGCCTTCATCCCTTAGAGATTTTTTTGTCCAAAGACATATCTTTACTGCGCTATGTTCTCCAACAACACAATAGCCTTCTTTCGTCAATTGCTTCTTGATTTCTTCACTTACCATAAATTAATAGAAATAAACTGGTTTATAGAAGTTTTGGGTTGAGACTAATAGCCAACGCCGGACTTTCTTTCTAGAACTTCTATTCGTTGTTGAAGAGCATAAATCTGATTTGAAAGATCCTCTACTTTTGTTGTCATATCAATTAATCTTTTGGCTAGCTTTTTTCTTTTCTCCGCTGAATTGTCCTGAGATGTTCCGATAAAATTACTTTCTGAGTGCCCTGTCTCTTTTGGTTCTGGAGTTTGTCCGAATATTCCAAACATTGGTGCTGCTGGCTCCTTTTCTTCTTCTCGAGCTGGAGTTTTATTGGTTCCTAAACCTGGATAGAAGTTTTTTTTCAAATCTCCATCTTCTACTACTTTTTCTTCGGCTCTTTCCTTTGCTAGCTCTTGCTGCTTTCTAAAATGCGCCGATAAATCTACAAAATCGTCCTTTTTTTTGAATGGATTGAATCCCATAAAATGTGTAAGTCCAATGTGTTTTTAAATTTAGTTGTTAAAAATAAGCCTAGAACTCGAATAACTTTTTGTAGTTCATTTCTATTTGTTTCTCGACTTCCTTTAAGCTTAAACCTTTTATCTCGGCAATTTTTTTGTATGAATAAATTACATTAGCTGGCTCATTATTTCTCTCTTTAAGCGGGTGTAGAAATGGCGAGTCTGTTTCGCAGAATAGTTGTTCTATTGGAACTATACTAATCATATCTTGAAATTGCTCTGAATTGTTTACACTTGTCGGGATACTCAAGTACCATCCGTTATCTCTTACCCTTTCTACTAATTTTCTTTTTCCTGAGAAGCAGTGCATTACTATTTTTTTGTGTTGGGATTTTTCTAAAAGTTCTATGCATTCTAGTTCGGCCTTTCGTGAATGAATTACTATTGGCTTATCTAACTCCTTAGCTAAATCGATGAACTTTTGAAATGTTTTTCTTTGAGACTCTAAGTCGTCTGATTCTTTTAGGTCAATTCCTACTTCACCTATTGCTACTATGTTATCCTTATTTTTTCTTATAAGGTCTATCTGGTCGCTTAATTCGTCTTCTGATAGCTTTAACGTGTCAATTGGAAATATTCCAAGAACGGCCCTTACTTCTGGATATTTTTTAATTAAATCTAGTGTTTTTTTTAGGGATTCTACATGAGAGCCGGAGTTTAACATTATTTTTACGCCCGCCTTTTTCGCAGTTTCCACTATCTTTTCTGTTTCTTTTTCTTCAAAATAGTCGATATGACAGTGTGTATCTATAAAAACCATATATATTCTTGTACATATAATTTTATAAAATTACTTGTTGGGATATTCTCATGGGTGCTAGTTATTTTGAAAGGAAACGTGGTAGTTCACTGATTGTGGCTATTATTTTGGCTGTTGTAATTTTTATTGTATCTTGGAAATTTAATCATCGGGTTGGGTTAAAATACGAGTTTATTATTTTCTTTTTCTTGGAATTATTTATATTGTTTTACGCTCTTGAAGGTAAGCGTAGAAAAATTGGTATTCTTGTTTGGCCTATGATTGTGGGAGTAGCATACGCTGTTTTTGATAAGTCGTATGGCAGGGTTATTTTGGATCGTGTTTTCGAGTGCACATACCTATGGGCCAATATTACCGCTATTTTTCTTGCTACCCTAATTTACCTTATTATTATTGCTTATAGAAAAGATGTCTTATGGAAAGGAAAGGATGATGGAACTCATGAGAAAGAAGTCATTGAACTTGCTGAAGAGAAAAAAAAGGAGTTGAAGGAGTCTGACATAGATGAAATCGAAGATGCTATAGAAAAGATTAAGGATTCTATTAAAGTTGAAATCGAAAAAAAGGATTCACCTAAAAAAACATCTAAGTCTAAAGCTACAAAGAAAAAAGCTTCTACTAAAAAAAAAACAATAACAAAATCTCTGGATAAAAAATCAGAAGAAGAATCTTATTTTTACGTCGGTGATGACGACGAAAACAAAAAAGAAGAAGTTTTTGAAAAAGATTTAAGTGAAGAAGTTAGCGAAATACTGGATGATGTTGAGAGTGAGGATGATGAGCTCGAGGGTAATAAAAAAGATTTAAGTGAAGGTATGTCTATTGATTTCGAGAAAGAAGTTGAAGAAGAATATTAAGACAATATCGTCCTTTCGTATCCTAAGGAATACGAAATTAGAAAAGCCTACCACCACATCCCAATTTTATAAATAAATAATTTATTAAGAATAAAAAGCAAGATTCATTATATGTAATTAAAGTATATCTTCTCTTTTGTGGTCCTTTAAACTTTTCTGGAATGTTGAGGCTATATCAATTATGTACTTTCCTTCTTCTAGTTTGTATATTACTGGCATGTCTTTTTTGAATAAATTTACTACGTCAATTTCAAATTTTCCTGGACCTGTTACTCTTACTGATTCTATGTCAAGAATTACTGGGGCCTTATCATCTTTAATTCCGGCCATTTCCCTTATGTCCTTTTCTACTTGATCTTTTTGTTCTTCTGGTATTTCTATTAAGGGTGCATTTTTTAATTGTTCTAATTGTTCATCTTTAATGTAGAAGAAAAAGTGTCCGCCACATTCGCCACATCCTTCTAATAACTCTCGGCTTCCTACCTCAATGATCTTGGAACACTTTACGCATTGGTGTGGCATAGAAAGAACAGGGAAAGTGTCTTTAAAAAATTAATGGGATTTCGTTTTCCATATCTGTTATTATCACACAATGACAAACTTTATAAATACTTAATACCCTGATAAATTGCTTATATACACCTACAGTCTGATCCGTTTTGCCCTTTGGCATTACTTTTTATCTGTGAAATTGTGAACTCTTGTTTGCAATGTGATTCAGAAGTGAATTACAAGTTATTCTAAAAGTTAAGGAAACTTGGCTTTAAAACCCTTAAGATTTTGTGCTAAACTGGCGAAATACCCCGAAATACCTATCTTATACACGCATGCGCGTGCGAAATAGGTATATTTTGGTTTACATATATCGGAAGAAAAAGTCCCTAGACTATCTCTTTGGGCTTGGTTGGATTTTGGGAAAAAAGACTTGATTGAGTCGGAAAAGGAGAATGAAGAGATGACAGAAGAAGCTAAATGTGTAACGATTTTCTGTATGGCCGTTTGTGTTCTTGTTCCTCTTGCCGCTTTGAGTGATTTTCTTTCTTACGGGGGAACGACTCAGGTCGAAAAGGTCGCAATCCCGGACGTCGTTGGAATGGATATGGTCTCTGGGGTACGTGAACTCAATGAGGCCGGGTTTGGGGTTTTTCAGATAGAAATCTCTGGAAGTGGCGAATGCGAAGTGATTTCTAAAGTTACCCCGAGCCTGGCGGAATGCACGTCCCTGGAGACTACGTCAAGCTCTTAGTCTTATTTTACGATGAGGCGGATTAGCTTTGACTTCGAAAAGAAAATTCCCCTGACTATCTCTTGGGAATTAATTGGATTTTGGATTTTGGAAAGACTCTTGGTTGAGTCGGAAAGAGAAGGAGAATGAAGAGATGACAGAAGAAGCTAGATGTGTAACGATTTTATTGATAGCTGTTTGCATCCTTGGTCCTCTTGCCGCCTTGAGCGATTTTATTTTTCCCGAGAGAATGACTCAGGTCGAAAAGGTCGAGGTTCCGAATGTCGTCGGAATGAGTCTACAGGAGGCGGCTCCGGCCCTACGGGAAGCTGGGTTCGGAGTTGTGGGGTCTTTCACCTTCAGCGAAGAGGAAGTTGGAACCGTGATTATTGGTACGAATCCCCGGGCAGGAGAAGTCAGGTATCCAGGAACGCCCGTACACATCATAGTCTCACTTGGGCCAACAGGAGATTGATGACCTGTAACCTTGCATCAGCGTCAGAGGAATGAGTTCTCGAAATGGTTCGTGGGCTTTTGTGTTTTGAAAGTTAGACTCTTGATAAAAGTCGGGAAAGGAGATGTCATGTTGGATCGTGAAGATATTACTCATTACTGGAAATTTTTTCTTGAGGTTCTTGCTTTCTTGGTAATGATGGGCCTTCTTTGGTTGGCTATTTTCGGTGGACGACCCGCAGATGTAGACAAGGTCGAGGTTCCAAATGTTGTCGGTGAGAAATTGCCGGAGGCGGTAGGGGATCTCAATGAAGTCGGGCTCGAGGCCACTGGTATTCTGATTTCCAGCTTATTGATGACCAAGGGCTTGCCCTTAAGCAGTACGCTGATGCCGCGGGTCTTACGAAAGTTCTGGATTAGATAAAAGATCTCGAAAAGCTTCAGAGACAACCAAAGAAGAATGTGACGGTGAGAGCAAAGGCGAAAGCGAAGACGAAAACAAGAAAGGGCCCAAAAGCAAAGAAGGGTAAAATGCCGGGTCCCACAGAATAGGATGTGAACAAAAGAACGGGGCGGAGATTTAGCTGGAACAGAAGTTCCTGTCAAAAACTAAATCACTGCCCTTGGAACACGAACATTGCCCGCGCTACTTGATTTTTTTATTTGCAATTTGTATGAAAATATATTCATATAATATAATACCAAGTTTTTTATATCTGATTTTTGTCTTTTTTTTATGCCAAACAACAAAGCTATTCGTCAGCCAATCGTAACTGTCTGCGGACATGTAGATCATGGGAAGACATCTATACTTGATAGACTTAGAAGTAGCTGTGTTCAAGAAGCAGAAGCCGGCGGAATCACGCAAAAAATTTCTTTCACACTTTATCCAATTGAGCAATTAAAAAAAGCTTGCCCACTAATTGAAAAAGACTGCGTTGATTTGAGTATTCCTGGATTTCTACTAATTGATACTCCTGGACATGCAGCATTCACAAACCTTCGTAAAAGGGGCGGGTCACTAGCAGACTTAGCAGTTCTTGTAGTTGATATAAACGAAGGAATAAAACCACAAACTGCTGAAGTTATATCAATCTTAAAACAAAATAAAACCCCATTTATTATTGCATTAAATAAAATAGACAATATTTCTGGATGGAGAAAGTCCTTAGATATGGGAATAAAAGAATCAATTGAATCTCAACCAACTCAGGTAAAAGAGTTATTTAATGAAAGATATATGACTCTTGCAGGGGCTCTATATTCCCACGGATTCGAGGCTGATTTATATTATGAAGTTTCTGACTTTGGGAAAAAAATCGCCATGGTCCCATGCAGTGCAAAAACTGGGGAGGGCATACAAGAACTTATTATGATTTTATGTGGCTTAAGTGAAAAGTATTTACACGATGGGCTTAAGCTTGGTAAAGATGCTAAGGGCGTTATATTAGAAGTTAAAAAAGACAACTCGCTTAATTTTGCAGAATCTATTTTATACGACGGAACTTTAACAAATAAAGATGAAATTGTTATTGCTAACATGCATGGAAACCCTATCGTAACTAAGATTAGAATCTTGGAAGAAATTCAACCACTTTCATATAAATTTAAACCAACTAATTCTGCTACTGCCTCTACTGGACTAAAGATGCAACTTGTTGCAAAAGATGATATCTTGCCAGGCATGCCCTTTGAAGTATTAAGAGGTAACTTGAATGAAATAAAAGAACGCTTCAATAAAGAAATTGGTGAGTCAATAAAAACTGACAAGCAAGGTATTATTATTAAAGCTGATTCATTGGGAAGTCTTGAAGCTTTGTTATTTTTACTTAAAGAACAGCGAATACCTGTTCTAAAAGCTGGCATTGGAGAAATAAACAAGAATGATATTTCAAGTGCTAAAGCGAATATAGATGTTAATGAAATTAATTCTGTAATTATCGGATTTAACGTCGACTTAGACGAAGAAGCGAAAGAGATGAAAGGAAAAATAAAAGTTATTAGTGATGCTGTTGTGTACAAATTAATTGATGACTTGGTTTTATGGAGAAAGAGGAAGCAGATAAAAATTGAGAAAAAAAGGATGATGGGACTTGTCACAATTGTCAAGTTGGAAATTTTGCATCAGCATGTCTTTCGTAATACTAGTCCGGCTATTTTTGGAGTTAGAGTTGGGGGCGGTAAAATGATTACTGGGTTAAATTTGATTGACGAAGATGGAGAAAAGGTTGGTAGAATAAAAAATATTCAGTCAGAACAAAAATCTGTTAGTGAAGCTAGCGAGAGTATGGAAGTTGCTACTTCAATACCTGGAATTAATTTTGAACGTAGGTTAAAGAATAGAAAATATTTATATTCTGATATGGGGGAATCGCATTTTAGAGAGTTTAAAAAAAATAAGGACCTGTTGACTCAGGGCGAAATAAAAATCTTGCAAGAGATTGCGGAAGTTAAAAGAAAAGAAAAGCCAGAATGGGGAATGTAAAAACTAGAAAATGCCCTTTCGAAACATTTAAATAATACTAATATCTAGTATATTTGTAGAGAGGTAATGTCTTCGGATATTATTCGGGTTGATCTTCGGATTTTCCCTTTCTCTACACTTTTTATTATTGTTTTGTGCTAATTTAATTAAAACTATATAACCAAAACTTTTATAAAACCTATACACACTATACTATCATAAGTTCTAGTGATTTTAATCTAAAGACTATTAAAATGGAAAACGATTCAAATAAATCTGTGATAAAGACAGGAACAACTATTCTAGGAATTGTATGTAAAGACGGAGTTGTAATGGCTGCTGATAACAGAGCTACTGCTGGATCGTATATAATGGCTAAAAATGAGAAAAAAGTTTTTCCAATAAATGATAACATAATTATGGCTGGATGCGGGGTTGCGGCAACAATACAGAAAGTTCCGAAGTTTATGGCCTCCGAGCTGAAACTTAAAGAGTTAAGGTCTAAGACCAAACCAACTGTGAAACAAGCCGCTAGCTTACTGTCAAACATTCAAACATCTGGTCAGGCAGCGTTTTTACTTGGAGGATTCAACGAAGATGGAACTACAGAACTTTACACAAGTGATCCTGCTGGGCATATTATGAAAGTAGAAGATTTTGATGCTAATTTTGGTTCAGGAATGCCATTTGTTTTAGGTTTACTTGAAAGACAATATAAGAAAGGCCTTAGTGTTGAGGAAGGCGTTGAGCTGGCAAGAGAATCTCTAAAGTCATCTACGAGTCGAGATCCAGCATCAGGAAACGGAATGGATATTTATACGATAACAAAAGACGGATTTAAAAAAGTGGTGGAGGATATAATTCAGCCAGAATACAGGGCAAGATAATTTTAAAATGAATATTTTAACAAGCATAAAAGATCGACTACATACTAGTATAACAGACGCTAATTTTGAAGGAGCAAATATAGTTATCTATACGGATAATGAAAAATTTTTCAAAGAAGGAGAGTCTAAAATAAAAGAAATAGTCGCGGACATAAAAAAAAGAATTGAGCTTAGGGCTGATCCAAAAATATTAATGGATAAAGAAGAAGTCGAAAAAGAAATTAAAAAAATTGTTCCGGAAGAAGCTGAAATTACAGAGATTATTTTTGATATACATCGAAGTATTGTTATCATTGAAGCTAAGAGGCCTGGTATGGTTATTGGCAAAGGTGGTTCCATTCTGCAAGAAATAAGAAAAGCCACTATGTGGACTCCGCAGATTCAAAGAAGTTCTGCGATAAAAAGCAAGATTACAGATAAAATTCGAAGTGTTTTATATGCAAACAATAATTATCGTAGAAAATTTTTACATGATATTGGAAAAAAGGTCTACAAAGAGTGGAATCCTGACAAACAGGATATTTGGGTTAGACTTGGATTCTTAGGTGGAGGTAGGCAGGTAGGTAGAAGTTGTTTACTTTTGCAGACGCCAAACTCTAAAGTTTTACTTGACTGTGGAATTGATGTTGCCTCAGATGGACCAAACAAATTTCCATATTTAAGTGCTCCAGAATTTAATATTTCAGAATTAGATGCTGTAATAATTAGTCACGCGCATTTGGATCACAGTGGACTTTTGCCATATTTATATAAAATGGGGTACAAGGGGCCTGTTTATATGACTGCCCCCACAAGAGATATATCTGCCCTTTTAGCATTGGACTTTATAGGAGTTGCATACAAGCAAGCTTCCGCCCCAATTTTCTCTTCGATAGATGTATCAGAAATGGTAAAACACTCTATTTGCTTAAATTATGGCGAAGTTACAGATATCACATCTGATATCAGAATTACTTTATATAATGCCGGGCATGTACTTGGCTCTTCGCAGATTCATATGAATATCGGAAACGGTCTTCATAATTTTGTATATACCGGAGATACAAAATACGGAAAAACTAGACTTCTTGATCCTGCTGTAAATAGATTCCCAAGAATAGAGACACTTCAGATAGAATCAACATATGGGGCAAAGACAGATATTTTGCCTTCGAGAAAAGAGACTGAAGATAGATTCTTAAAAATAACAAGAGAGACCATAGAAAGGGGTGGAAAAGTTTTACTTCCAGAATTAGGATTAGGTCATGCACAAGAAACACTTCTAAGAGTAGAAGAAGCCATGAGAACTGGAGAATTGCCAAAGGTTCCTATGTATATCGACGGTATGATTTGGGATATTAATGCTATTCACACCGCATACCCAGATTTTTTAAGTAGTAAAGTTCGTTCTTTAATTTTTCAAGATAAAAACCCATTTATTTCAGATATCTTTTCCAGAGTAGGTTCCAACCTAGAAAGAAAGGAAGTTATCGAAGGTGGACCGTGTATTGTTATTGCAACCTCAGGTATGCTTCAGGGTGGCGCATCGGTGGAATACTTTAAGAATTTTTCTGATAATGAAAAGAACCTTATGATACTTAGTTGCTACCAGGGCCCTGGTTCTTTGGGTCGTCAACTTCAAGAGGGTGCTACCTCAGTTATGATAGAAGAAGATGGTATGAAAAAGAAAATAGACGTAAAGATGTCAGTTGAATTAATAAATGGACTTTCCCCTCACTCAGGTCGTAATGAACTTGCTGCTTACATAAATAATATGAACCCCAAACCAAAAAAAATAATTGTTAATCACGGCGAATCTAGTAAGTCTCTTGATTTTGCGTCTTCAATTTACAAAAAAAATAGAATTGAAACAGTAGTTCCAAGAAATTTAGAAATTGTTAGATTAAAGTAATTTTGTTTTGGCATACAAATAATATCAAGGAACAAACCTATACTACCAATATTTCTTTACATGATTTGGAGTTTTGGAATTCTTTGACCTATTGCAATCAAAACAAGCAACCTGTATATTATTCTCTTCAGTACTTCCTCCTTTAGAAAATGGAATTTTGTGGTCAAACTCAATTTCATTATCCAATAAGTGCTTACCACAAATTTGGCAAGTAGAGTTATCTCTTCTTGCAACTTTTAACATAGTTACGCGTGACACAATCCTAGATATCCTCCTCATTTCTAAAGTTTCTGTAAGTGGCTCATTTATAAAAAATACTGGACATATATGTCCAAATACCAAACAACTTCCTTCAATGTCTTTTTGACTATATTTTTCTGGGTATCCTTTGGGATTGAAATTTTTTACCTTGTCCTCAAAATGCTTTTTTCTCCAACCTTTATATGCAGATTTTTTAAGCTGCTTCCTTAAAAACTCATTATGCTCAATTGCTTCTTCCCTAGTTGGTCGCACGGGAGGAAAGCTTTCAACCAGAGGACCATATGGGCAATATTTTAATTCCCAACATGGCTTACATATGTGTTTTCTACGTTTTTCCCAGTCTTTTTTAGATTTTATCTCTTCGGGAGTGGGTTTGTGTGCCCTAGAATATTCATTTACTTCTTTAATCATTTCTTCTTCAATATCTATTTTTTCATCAGTCATGATAATTTTAAGATTAATAATCTATATATAATTTTCTAGAATATCACGAAAATATTCTCAAAATAAAAAAAATCTTAATCTATTTTTAATTAGTATATAATGTTTTTAGAAAATGCAACTTATGGGAATTAAGTAATAAAAATAAGAGCTCCCATAAATTTTGAATAATGATAATTTAGTAATTATAATTATTCTTTTTTAATATTAGCTGCCTTTGGACCTCTGTCTCCTTCTTCAACATCGAAAGTAACTTCATCATTTTCGTTTAGAGTTACTCCTGCTCCTAAAGCAGATTTATGTACAAAAACTTCCTTTCCGTCTTCAGCTATTATAAAGCCGAATCCTTTTGATTCATTAAAATATTTTATTTTTCCTTTCATTTTTACCTCCTTATATACGCGTTGTTTTTTTTAAAAACTATGAATTTTTAGAATTAATTTTCTAAAAATTTCTGCTTACTTCACGCCTTTTTTTCTAGCCTCGCTACTTTATCTGATTTTTGAGCCGCTGCTTTACTTTCTGCAGATATTGTATTTTTATTTTCTTTTGATTTTTCTTTTGCTTCCTTTTGATTTACATCTTCTTCTTATTTTTTTTTTT
>Ga0208904_1002316_pt1 | contig 12142 bp, 15 predicted proteins | sample AntAceMetag02UKB_FD_184774 | JGI IMG/M metagenome (GOLD analysis project Ga0208904, IMG submission 184774) | Saline lake microbial communities from Ace Lake, Antarctica - Antarctic Ace Lake Metagenome 02UKB (SPAdes) (version 2) | ecosystem: Environmental > Aquatic > Non-marine Saline and... | reverse complement strand
AAGCCACTTCCTTCTAAATCGATTGAAACTAAAGAAGTTCCATTAGCACTAAGGACTTTTTCATTAACAAGAGTTAGAACTCCAACAGCGTTGTCTCTCAAAATGGCTAAATCAACGTGGGTAGTTCCTTCGTCAACTGAACCGGTAACAGTAAAAGTTCCGCTTCCAGCATCATGAGCAGACCTAGTAAGCATCAACACTACTTTTTTGGCATATTTGACTGGAATAGCCTCTGAAGTTTTTGTTGTTGCGACAGCCGCTATAACATCAACAAGTCTCGACAATCTCATAAATTTTTATTAAAAGTTATATCTATACTATATTATACATCATAATCGGACATTTGTCATTTCTTTGACTATTTTTTTTCTTTCTGTTTTTTTTACGCCAACCAGCCTTTTATAGTCGTGGTTTAACTTAGAAATCAACGAAGTTGGAAGATTAAACCCGAGTAAGGCCAATTTCTCAAAATTACTCAATATCTCAGTCACTATTATAAATAATCCGGTATATCTGAAAACCCACCCGAACAAGTCAGGTTCTACGGCAGAAAGCACCCAAACACTCATCATCGCAAGGCCGTATTGTCCAACCTTGATCATAGCTTGTCTTAGACGACTGCTTTTAAAATTCCTATGTTGGAGGGAAACTAAAATACCAAGAACAGTATCCAAAATAACGATAAAAATGATACCAAAGGTTATGTTTTTTTGACTTTGAGTAAAGTCAAAAAAGCAAAATGGTATCACTGCTATCACCTTAAACCACAAATAGTTTCCGAAACTTATTATTTTATCCATATCTTAATAATTCCTTTCGTCTAAAAGTAGTTTAGAGGTAGAAATGTTTTTAGTTATTTTTTAGCTTCAACTTTTTCCTCAACTTTCTCGTTAACGTCTGCTTCAACCTTAGGCTCTTCAATAATCCCCAAAATCAAGTTTGATAATTGAGTTTTGTTCTTACATTCTTTGCAGTCAAGTTTTTTCTCAATGCAGATAGCTTTAAGTTCTTTAGCGGTTTTCTCCATAAGAGCATCGAACTTAGTAAGCGGTTCCCCTTTTTCTTCTGAAACATCAGGCCTCTTGTTTTCCTTAATTACGACTTTTTCTTTTGGTTCCTCTTTTTCTGCATCTATCCTCTCTTGTTTAATCCGGTTGATCTGAGCAAGAGTAATGAATCTTCCCTCAAAATTGAATAATTGATCTGGCATCTTTTGAAAGTTAGTAATTAAATATTCTATAGAAAGGCCCGAAAGCCTCTCTAAAAACATTCAAGACTAAGTAGCCTGAATTCCGATAGTAGCAGTAGCAACTCTTTCTGGAGTTCCGTTAAAGATTCCAGTAGCAGTTCCAACTTTAGTACAACCAACAGCGATAGTGCTTCCAGTCAAGATAATCATTCCTACTGTCAAATTAGCAACATCAATCGCTACGGCAGGAGCAGAACCTAAAGGATTTGCAACAAATTTGCAATCTTCAAATTCCATCAATCTCTCAATGTCAGTAGCAGCACCCTTGATCATAGCAGTAGTAGTTCCGCCAGCTTTCTTCCAGAAATTGCATCCAGTGAACAAAACGTCCCTTGAAACTTTTCCGGCAGCTACAGTAGCTTTCGTTAAAAGAATCGCAGGTCTGATTTTGTCTCCAGAAACAGCTGTAGCCAATGAACCGAAAGTACATCCGATAAATTGAGCTGAATCTCCATTCAACACCATTTCGGCGTGAGTATCTGAAGTAAGTTTAGCGCTATTATAGAATTCACAGTTTTGGTAAACAGTGTATTCTCCACCCTCTCCAACAGTAGCAACTGCCTGAGTCAGAGTGTTTCCTGAATCAAATTTCAAATTAACAAATCGATTTCTAATACCAGTAACTTTAAGCAAGAATACATCGGTAATGGCTTCAGTAACACCCATTGTGATTCTAGCGCCAAGTCCGTATTTGTATCCTCCACCAACTCCAATAACAGTAATTCTGCTCTTGGACCAGGTAATCATTGCAGTTTCAGCAACACCAGAGTATCCATTTACATAGATAACATCGTTGTTGTTTGAAGTACAAGCGGCGTAAGCAGCTGATAATGTTTTGAAAGCTTTTTCGGCAGATAATCCAGTATTAGAGTCAAGCCCATTAGCGTAATCAACGTAGAAAGTATTCCCATAAACAGCTCTTTGAACAATGTGTCCTTCGCTATCTATAACATCGATAGGATTACCATCGTTAGTAACACTATACTTAAATTTAGTAGACATCTTATTTAATTTATTTAATTAAATGGAGGGGCTTACACCCAGCCAGTAGGAGAGGAATTTCACCTCTCCGAGTAATCTAAGTTTAAGTCTAAACAGCGCCTGTGCTTCCGAACCAGTCATAAGGCATATTAACGATTCCTTGTTTCCAAATTCCAAGACAATTAGTTCGAATTGCTTCGTTATTTTGTCGGATAGGATCTTGCAAAGAAGGTTTCATTCCGAATCCAAGTCTCAAAGAGTTACCTGAAGGTAAACTAGAGTCATGCGCGAACCAGTAATTTTTATTGGCAGAAGTAATAAACGGTACAGAAACAATCGTCCTTGTTCCTTCGTAAAGATTAATATCTCCAACGGCAACTGGGGCAATTTTTTCAGCGAAAAGTTTTCTAGCTTCTCTTTCATTGGCAGACCCTTTTTTAACAACAACAATGTCGAAGTTAAGAGGATATTCCTTTCCATCAGCCATTTCGAAAGCTCCTGCGTATTCGTCTAAGTCTTCGATTGCTCCTAAATTCAACTTCGCAGTTGAGGAGTTGTCGAAACTATCAGAATCAGCAGTATTCCAAGCATGGTCAGAAGCGATAAAGGCTTTCGTATCCGGAGCAGCGTAATAAGTAGTCGCGAAAGCATAGTTGAAAAACTTGAACGCTTCATCAACAAACAACTTAGTATTATCAGCCATCAACGCATCTCGCTCACGATTCAAGTAAGCGTCTACTTTTAAAGTAGAATCCTTTTGCCATCTTTTGTAGTCTTCAAATGGAACTTCAATAGCGCCTCCAAAAGTATTTTCTTGGATTTGTACTGAGTAACCATCTTCTAAGCTCAAAAGAGGAGCAGTTTCTCTTCGCGCTAATTTCTTAGAGCCGGTCATACCTTCAGTAGATGTGAAGATTTCAAAAACCTCGTCAGTTTCATACATTTCGACAATTCTATTATCTACATACAAATTCAATTTGTTCGCCATCCCATTGTCGAATGAATAAGCGATCCCTTTTACTGCCTGTAAGGCAAATTCTTGTGGTGTCATATATTTAGTCTTTCAAATTAGTAACACTTACTAAAATAAAGGTTTGTTAATTCTTACCTCTACTCCAGTTGCAACGCCGACTACGCCTGCATCTTCATCAATACTTACTGTCAAAATATCAAGTGTGCTTGCGCCAACATTGATAGTCTGAGCAGTATCATTGATATCATATTCTCCGCCCTTATAAGAGACAGCAAATACAACATCCATTGTTCCTCTTAATGTAAAGTCATTACCGGTACTCACAATACAAGTAGTTTCTCCATCAGCTGATCCATCTCTGCAATAACCAACTTTGGTAGAAGCTGCAACGGCTGTGATTATCAAACCAGTATCGATCGCTACTAACGCTCCAGCTGCAATAACTGTAGCAGAAGCAACTGCGCATCTTCGACTTCGAAGTTGCTCTCCATCTGTTACTTTATAGTTCATCGTGATTAAAATTATTTCTTAGTATCAAACTCGTATCCTTTAGGCATTTTTTGTGCCAACCGCATAGCCCTTTCATCTACTTGTTTATCATTATCCTTCTTCTTAGCTTCGTCACCTTTGTTTGAAGATTCGGCTGCCAATTCGGCTTTCTTCTTTTCTATTGCTGATTTATCAGCAACAGGTTCATCTATCAAACGATGAGCTTTACTAAGTTGTTGGAAATAACTGTCTTTCGAATTAGGGTTCAGAGAGTTGTCCATTTCATCAAGAAGTTCCTGCCATTTTTCAGAATCTTTTAGATATTCTGGGTGGGCTTTGAAGAACGCTTTACGCTGTTTGGTTTTATCCTCAGCTTCTCGCGCATCTACTTTTTCTCTAAGTTCTTTTAGCTCCTTAGATATTGGTTCGATTAGATCTGGTTTAACTTCTTTTTTGTCGTCTTCTTCGTCATCAAAGAAATCATCATCATCCTCTTCCTCCTTTTTAACAACTTTCTTTTTAGTATTATCAAGTTTAGTGCCTTCAGCAGTTCTGAGTTTTTCTTCTAGTTCCCTCTGTTTCCGCAAAGCTTGATTATACTTATCTGAAGATACATTTTCTGATTTTTTTTCAAAATCATCATCATCTTCTTTCTTAGATTCGTCTTCCTCAGACTTTTTCTCTTCTTCGGATTTCTCCTCGTCAAGATTTTTTTCGTCTTCATCGGTTGACTCAATCTCCTTTTTTTCTTCTTCCGTCATAATTTTTTTTATTGCTTAGTCCTGTTTTTAAACAAATGGTGGCTCCATTGATAAGCTTTCAAAAAATAAAAACTCCATTCTGTTGAAGAATGAAGTTTTGCCTGAATATCCATCACAATATTCAAACAAAACTTCAATCTTCAAGTTTTATCGTTGTGATGGAAATTAACTTTTCAAAAAACTAATAACCTCTGCCTTTCATTTTACTGACTTCTTCGGCTTTTGTCAACTCCGCTTTAATTTCTGGAGATTTTTTCTTAGTAATTTCATTCTTCAAATAAGTGTAAGCCATGATAGAACCCTTGAAAACAGGATCGTTCGTATACAAATATTTGTTTCTAGCATTGTTCGCGAGCTGATCTAAATACAGTGGTAATAGTTGAAGATTTTTGTCGTTGCAGAGTTTCGCCAACAGACGATCTTTTTCCAAATCAGTAAGAGGCTCTTTGTGCTGATCCTTGAAATAATACTTAAAAAATAGATTGACTATGAAATTTCTCATTATTGTGGTGGTAAATTTTTAGGAGGAATACCCTGACCAGCTTGAAACTGTTTAGCTTCTTGTGTTGGTTTGTTATAGAAACGCTCAGGATCGCTTCTCATGGCTTCTAAATAATCGATAGTAGACTCATCGGCGTTTATAAGAGGATTGGTCTTGCTCTCATCTAACCTGGCCTTAGCCAATTCCATTCTAGCTGATTGAGATTGAGGTCGTTCATAGTCTTCGATAAAGCTGACATTCCAAGTTGTTCCTTTCATTTTAGGATTAACCTCGAACCACTTCGTATTTTTTCCACGTTTTTCTACTGTTATTTCTCTGAAGGTTTCTTCTCCCTTAACTGGGTTTCCTTTATCGTCTACCACTTCTGCTCCGTTATCGTCCAACAAAACTTCTACCTGCAAAGGAGATGTGTAAAATTGAACAATGTTCGGTACTCGCAGTTCAGCCCTATCTCTGAGCAATTTATACATTTGGATAGAGAAAGGCCCAGAGCTTCGTTTCGCGTTTTCGTCCAAGATAACAGATTCTCTGGCTGTTTTTCTCCCGGAATGAACTCCTCCGGCGCTAGGGTCTATTGATGTATTTACATTTGAATTATTTTTCACCATTCCTAAAAGTTGGAAACCTGATTGGTTCGCTCCGCTTATAGGTTGCTCCATAATCTGATGATCGATTGGCAAGTTTGGATTTCCTCCGGTGATGTGATTTACAGAACCCGGGTATAATTCGTAGCTGTCTATTTCTACTCCGCTTCCAAGAACAAAACCTCTGTTCAATGAAAGAATTTCTCGATCAACCATTAATCTTTCAACAGCATTCACTGGATCTTGCTCTCCTTTGGTCAAGTCTGGCAAAGATTTTCCATAAAAACAGTTTTCGTCTGACAATTCATAAACTCCTTTAGCAAAAGGCAATCTATGATGATCGAAAGGAATAGGAGAGATCTTATCTTCTTTCTGCTTATTCAACCAAAAATTATTTGCTAAAATAATATGTTCGTCCCAGTCTTCGTTATAATAGCTTAAAACAGTGATATTATCACTTTCGTTTATTGGCTCTTCTTTATAAGCTGCCTCAGAATGGTTGTAAACCAAATTTCCGGCAGTAACATATTCGGCGTTAGGATATTTTCCGTATTTATTTAAAAAAGCTTTTTTGGAATATTCTTTCAGTTTTATGCAATCTCCTTTTATGTAGGCATAATTTTCGTTCGGATAAAATTCCAATAAATCCATTATCTCTGATTCTACTTTTCCGGCTCCGTCCTTAATCACTTCTTTCTCAGTATAATCAACCTGACCAGTTTCATGATCGATGCTGGTGATATCTTTACGCATAACTTTTTCCTCGGTATACATTTCTTCAACGACTACTGTTCCTTTATTGCAAGCAGCTAAAGCCTGAAGAAATAATTTATAAGAACCCTGCTCTTTTCTCCAGGAATCTTCATAAACTTCTAGCATATCAGTAGCGAATTCGTTCGATTTTCTGTTAGTTCCTGTTAGCGAGATGAAAGGTCTAGAGCCTACTATCATAGCGATTGTAGTATTAACTTTACCTCTAGTAAGGTGATCCCAGCTGGTAGACTGCCAATCTTCTTTCATGGCTTTCATTTCGTCAGAAACAATTCCGTTATACCGGTCCATGGAGTCATTAACGTATTGCTGTAAAGTCATCCAGTCAAAACATCTTCGAGGTTTATCTCGTTCTTGTTGCATATCCAAAAAACGCTGATAAACACGCTGAACAGTTTCGACTTCTTTTTTGGAAGGTCGAAACAATTTGTTTTTTTGATTTTCCTGTAACTCGTCTTGTTTGTATTCCATAAAATTATTATAACACAACAAGTATTTTCTGTAAATTAATATCCAACTGTCGGCCTCCTGGAGCCAAGTTTTTTCCTCTTAACCGCTCTATCTATTGTTTTGCTAACAGGGACGATTATGTCGATAATAGCTGAAAGCGCATCACAAACATCGTCATGAACAGCTTTTGGAAAACGTAAAAGTTCTTCTTCTAAGATTGTAGTATTTTTGTCGTCTGAATTATGAAAAATATTTAAAATCGCATATTTAGGTTGAAGCCCTCTTATTTTGGCAACTTTGTCGGTGGTATGTTTTTTCTCCAAAATAACCATAGTTTTTACTGAAGAAGATTCCTCTCTCTTTTTTTCCTCAATAAAATATTTCAAAGCTTGCTGATATGAAATGGCCTCGATCGCTACATAATAAGGATGCCATCTTTCGTAGTGAGCGAAGATAGCTTTACAAGTCTCCAGTGGGTCCATCCTTTTTCTGGTAATCTCTAAAACGTAGATTCTGTTCAACGAATCTACCAAAACTGTCACAACAGCTGTAAAGTCGGCGGTGGCCTTTTTAGAAATGGCCGGATCTACTAGCGTGTAAATTCTGTGGTCTTCCTCCATCAACTTCTTAATTTCTCTATTATTGAAATATTGAAACATTGTTTTTCTGAAGATCTGGTTTTCTTCGTCCAAAGGCTGATTAAAAAATTCTTGATAGAAAGCGCCATCGCCTTTTCCTTCGATTCTCATTTGCATTCTTTTCTCTTCCAACTTCTTAACAGTCCAGTTAGTCGGCCATAAAAGAACCCTGTTCTCGTCCCAAGCACCATAAATAGTTCCGTTATTATTATTGATCAAAGTTTTAAGCAACGAATCATCATGGAGAATTGTTCCAAACATTTTTATCACACCGGTGTCATTATCAACAGCCGGGATAACTCCCTTGATGTAATTATTCAAGTATTTTTGTCGTTGCTCTACGTTTTCTATATGCTCGTCTGACTCGATATCATCCAAAATAACTCTAGTCGGCCTGGAATGCCTAGATTTCAACCCTCGAATCGGGCTGTCGAATCCTCTTGCCCTCAAACGAACACCATTAACGAAATAATCTCCGGTGGAATCCCGGATATTGTCTTGCTCGTTACCTTTGGCGTTAATTTTTGTGAGTTCTCCATAAACTCTGACTACTTCGTCATTCAATTTGAATTCTTCTCGAATCGCTTCTAGAACTTCAGAGGCTTCAGTATAAGTTTTTTCAATCAAAACAATGAATTCATCCATTCCATTCACGCAGGAATAAGCGATCCCAAGCTGAATGCAAGTAGTTTTAGCAAAACCCCGGGGATAAGCGTTATATTCGTTCTCTCCATTAAAAAACTTTTTCAAAAGTCCATAATGAAAGGCTGGGGTAGCTTTAGAAAAATATTTTGGCATAAAATGATGCCCCCAAATAACACATTTTATCACCAGGGCATCCATATCAAGCTCTTCGTCTTTTATCCTGAAAAAATTTATTATAGATTCAGTGTCCTCTTTTTTTTCGAGGATTTTACAGAACTCTGCTTGTAATCTGTCTAATTTTTTTTGCATTATACCTTTTCGCTAGAGTTTTTAATCCTTTCTTGCGCTATTTCTCTTTCGGCCTCAGTCAGAGCGCCTTTCTTTTGGCTTGCTTCTATCTCAAATTTATCTTTCCAGCCCATATTCTTCAAAATAAATATTGCTCCGGCTGGATTTTGCTTTTTATGAGCTGCGAATTCGTTAAACATTTCTACAAAATCGCTAACTTTCTTAATAAAATGGTAAGCTGGATGTAAAATAGGGCTGTTCCTCAATGTTAAAAGAGTTTTCGTATTAATTCCAGCGAAAACTGCCATTCCTGACATTGTTATAGGCTGTCCGCTTTTTAAACTGACATCAATATAACAAGAAATCCCTCGCCAAATATCCAACGGCATGTATTTAAAGTTATTATGAGCATCATCAGGAAATCTATCCGGTATCCCAGGCTCTATTTGAGCTTTGAATATTTCAAAAACAGCCATTAAATACTCGCTTGCTTCTTTTTCTTTAGGATCTAGTTTTACTATTCTGTTACCGGCAGCTTTTCTGGCTTGATCTATTCTGATAAGTTCATCGTTCGATAAGATTATTCCACGCTCGCCTTTCAACAAGTTCCCTCTAGAACCATAAACGATTGGCTTTCTTTTTTTCGGTTTATTTTTTGCTCCTTTGGTTCTTGCCATGTTGCTTTTTAAAATTTAAGTCAAACTCACCCTTACCCTTCCAAATAAACCAATCTTTTTTCGGAGTAGAAAGTGCCTGGTCGATAACATAAGCAAATAAATAAGCCGAAGCCTCTTGTCCACTATCGCTATCATCTATCAAAATGCCTCTCTTCTCTGTTAAAAACATTATAGCATGGATCAACTCATGGATAGAAGTTGTGTACCTTGATTTTTTTTCTCCTATATAACAGTAAATAGAACCATCTTTTCTTTTGTCAGCCCAGCCATCAGTAGTTTTACCAGCCTTATATCCTGTAAATTCCATAGCTTTCTTTCTGTTCCCCCAAATAACATTAATAAAATCTTCGTAAATATCAAGATTTACTGTGATTAAATAGAGTTCTTTCACGATCTCCAAGTTACTGCCTTAACAGCCCACATTTGAGCTGTTTGAGCCTCAGTAATAGCGATGGAAATTAATCTATTTTTTTCAGTTCTTCCTTCATCCCTCATGCTATCGAGATTATCGATAATGCAGGCGTAGGCTTTTTTGATAATATCCACTAATCCGTTGTTCCCAGGATTAAAAGTCAATCCAACCGCACTCTCGCCATAAGTCAATTCTACTTCTTTTCCACTCATAAAATTTTATTATTAATTATACAGTATTTTAAACATAATTATAAATTTTTAAGTCTCTCCAAAACATCTTCTGAGGTATGGCCGTCAAATTCAGGGGCTTTTTCTAGTGTTTCGGCAAAGTTGCACTCTTCCCATCGGTCCATGGAAATATGATAGGTCATCTGACCGCCTTGAAATTTACCTAATCCTAAAATAAATTGAGTCCCTGTCCCAAAACAAATTTCTCCGTCTGAATGCTTTTTAGATTTCCAGACAAAACACTCTCCTTCGACCTGTGGCAAACTAGCGGCTTGTCTCGCTATTATTTTGCCCAAAGCAATAAACAAACTAATCCGATGATCATAAAGCTCTCCAAACGTATGATATCCGTCCGAGACTTTGTTTGAATCTTCAACATCTCTAGTGAAATCTGGCCCATCTTTCCTAGGCATGATAATCTTGTCCATTTTTGTAAAATTTTAATGATAATGAAACCTTTTTTCTTTTTTATACTTCCCCGATGATTTGAACACTTTTTGGCTTAGGTATCGCATTCTGTTTTTTGAAAATATTGTAACATTTTGATACCTTGTTTTGAGAATTGGCTTAATTGAGGCCTTTTTGAAAATTTGAAAAAATTTTGGGGGGAGAGGTTTTTGGGAAAAGAGGGGGGGCTTTTTAAAAAATAAGATGATTTGAGCGCTTTTTAAAAAATAGTGTAATTTAAGGGAGGTACCCCTAGATTTGTTCCCGAAACCACCCGGGGGGGTGCATGGTATACCCCCCCCATTCCTACCCTTAAACAATAACACTACTTTGCCACTCTGTCAACACTAAATAAACAAGCCTATACCACTACATCTAGTGGTGTCTGCTCAAATAAACTGCTGGTGTTTGTTTAATGGCTTAGTTAAGCTGTCGACTATGTCGCGAAATGTATATTGTGCGACATGATTACAAGATAAAGGCTTAAAGGTCTACTAATAAGGGTAACGCCTGACTGCTACTAACAGAACTCTAGCGGTTAGCTGTAGTTTAAAGGTAGTATCACTCGAAAAGGCTTATTTAAGGTGCTTAAATGGGCGTTTTTAGGCTATACCTTTTTAAAAGGAGGCGGAAAAGATGGATTTTTAAACTTTTTTTCTAATATCACCACTTAAACTAAACCAAACAAAACCCACCAATACAAAGCTATTTCCCACTACTTGACAAAACAAAAAAAACAACTTAAATAAAAAGATAAAAATAAACAAAAAGAAAAGAAAAAAAGAAAATTGTATTATTGTTATTGCTTATAGATGATAAAGGTTATGTCAATCTGTTAAATTGTCCCCGCGAAAATCAAAAAACTAACCTGGATCAAGTTAGTTTTAATATTGTTGTCTTGTTACTTGGTAAACATCGGATCGACAACTTCCCCGGATTTTCCAAATTTCTTGCTTCTGTAGTTAGTTTTAAGGTGTCTTTGTTTTTGCTCCGGGGTGTTAGCTCCTTTATTTATAGTTTAATTATAGCATTTTGTCGCATAAAGTCAAGCAAAAAACAAGCTTTCTTGCTTGTTCGTTGCCCCTTGCTCTGTTCTATTTTCTTTCCTCTATTGAAACATCTTTATAGCCCTTTTCGATATAATCCTTTAAAAGTTCTTCAGCTTCTTCAAACGATAAATAATTGTTATTCACTTCAACGCCTCCAGCCCAAACAGTCCAATTCTTAGGGTTTTCGTCGATGCAACCTGCTTTATCACATTGTGGGCAAAATTCCTTTTCTTCGTCTTGCTCTAAAGTGTATAAATTTTGCTCTGTTCCTCTCCAACCGCAATTATTGCATTTTACTGGATCATTCCCAAAGCCTGAAAACTGAAGTTTGATCGGCTTGTTTTTATAATGATATTTATCACTATTCAACAAGTTATACTCTGCCTCCTCTATCGTTATAGGATTTTTAAGCACTACTTCGTCGGCGTTGTATAACTCCATTTCCTGCTTAATTTCTTCTTGCGTTGGTGCTTTCTTTAACTTTTTCCAACACTTATTACACAAATCCTCTGAAAAAGGCTCATTCATTGACTGCAAACCACACTCTTTACAATAAAAACTCATTTTATTATTTTAATTATTTATAAATCTAACCCTAACTCATTGGCTAAATTTCTGGCTGTTTCCTCAAAAGCAAACCAAGCAAACCAATTTTTTAAATCTCCTTTAGGTTGCAAGGTTTCCCCTGTTTGAAATTCCCAATCTTCTCGCATTTCTTCAATCTCATTATAAAATTTGTCGTAAAACTTTGCTGTATCTACATAATAAATTAAACCGCAAATCATACCACTAGCACAACCGCCACGCTGTAAATCTTCAAAAAATCCTTTTATGTCTTCATAGCTTCCCAATTCGTCAATCACATAATCAATCACATAATCTTTCAAATCGTTTTCGCCTTTCAAGGCTTCTAGTTTCTTTTTCGTGATTTTCACTTTTTTATTTTAACTAATTATAATTTGAATAATGTCCATTGACTCCCATTTTCTCTAATTA
>Ga0208904_1002311_pt1 | contig 12168 bp, 21 predicted proteins | sample AntAceMetag02UKB_FD_184774 | JGI IMG/M metagenome (GOLD analysis project Ga0208904, IMG submission 184774) | Saline lake microbial communities from Ace Lake, Antarctica - Antarctic Ace Lake Metagenome 02UKB (SPAdes) (version 2) | ecosystem: Environmental > Aquatic > Non-marine Saline and... | reverse complement strand
CTGGAAGGATCTGTGCACAGATTTAAAATCTGTACGTCATCCGAAATTTCAGTTTCGAACGAAACCATCGACAGACATTTTTCTGCATCTGGGAAGGATTCAAATCCCCTTACGCGCCTGGAAGGATTTGAACCTTCGACTTCTTCCTTAGGAGGGAAGCGCTCTAATCCAGGCTGAGCTACAGGCGCATGCGGAGTAAAGGAAGCTCGCGACCTCGCACGAGTATTGATTTATATTACTCTCTACCACGAAATCGCTTGTCGAACCCAGGGTTCTCATTCTTCCTATGCGGAGTAAAGGATTCGAACCCTCGCAGGCACTAAGCCAATTGGTCCTTAACCAATCCCGTTTGACCACTCCGGCAACTCCGCATGAAATTATAATTAATTAAGTGTATAAAAAGTTTTAGAAAATAAAAGAAGACAACTTGATACTTTGGCCTCTTGTGGGAGACTACTGGCATCAACATAGGAAGCTTAACTTCTGTGTTCGGAATGAGAACAGGTGTTTCCAACCTACTATGGCTGTCTTCAGAATTATGTCTAACTAAGAGTTTTTAAAAGTTTCTTTCTTTAAAAATTTATGAAATCCAGAATATCAAAATCAGAAGCTAAAAAAGAAATTGAGAAATTTTTCTTAAAGATTGAAAAGAAAACTCCGGGAAAAATTAAAAAAATAAAAAGATTTGCAATGAAATATAATATTCCTTTGAAAGAAAAGAGGAAGTTGTTTTGTGGGAAGTGTTTGGTACATTATAAAAATCCAAAGATAAGAATAAAAAATAAATTTAAATTAGTAACTTGTCTTGGTTGTAAGAATGTTAGTAGATGGAAACTATGATTTCTTAAACTTACCAACTAACTCAACTAAATCTTCTTGGCCAATAAAAACAGATCTGCAGCAAGGACGTTCTAATCCAAGTTCGTCCATTACTTTTCCTGGCTTTTCGCCTTCTTTTACTCGCTGTTTAAACTGCTCCCACAAATGACTTATGGGTTTTCCACAACTGAAACAACGCACTGGAATTATCATATTATTAATTCTTGAAATTAGTTTAAAAAACTTTGTAATCGCAAGTATTTTAGTTGGAAAAATAAAAAACTTGTTATAGGTAAATTTAAATAGGGTTTGGATGATATTTTGGCATGGCAAATATAATTGAACTGAAAAATGCTGAAAGATATTATGAAATGGGAGAGAACATAGTTAAGGCTTTGGATGGAGTTGATATTTCTATTGGGAAAGGGGATTTTGTTGCAATTATGGGACCGAGTGGGAGTGGCAAATCAACTAGTATGAATCTTACAGGGAGTTTGGATTTAGCAACTAAAGGGGAAATTTATCTTGATGGAGAAAATATCGCAGGGATGGAAGAATCTGAGTTAGCCCAGATTAGAGGTAAAAAAATTGGTTTTATTTTTCAGCAGTTTAATCTAATTTCTAATTTGACGGCAAAAGAAAATGTTATGCTTCCAATGATTTTTCAACAAGAAAAAGAAACAGAAAGAGAAGAAAGAGCAGAGAAACTTTTGATAGCAGTTGAGTTAGGAGACAGGATAGACCATTATCCAAATCAGCTTTCTGGTGGGCAGCAGCAAAGGGTTGCGATTGCACGTGCTCTTGCAAATAAACCAGATGTGATTTTAGCAGATGAACCAACAGGAAATTTAGATACTAAAACAGGTGACAAGATGATGAATTTTTTAACAGACTTGAATAAGAAAGGTCGGACAATTATTATGGTTACGCATGATCCTGATTTGGCAAAAAAATATGCTAAGAAGATTTATTCTATTCGGGATGGGAAGATTGAGTATATTCAAAAGAAGCTTGATGATAGATGGGTAAAGAAGCAAGTCTATTAGTGTTTTCATTACTTAGAGGTAACAATGGAAAAGTTTATAAAAGATAAATGAGAGGGAGAGAGTATGGTAATAAATTTTGACGAATTAGTAAAAAAAACCGTTGAGAGAAAAAATCAACATGTTAAAGAACTTATAGAAAGATTAGATGGAACTTATTCCAAAGCTGAGGAAATTGGAAAGAGACTTTCTAATTGTTTATCTGTAACCCTTGATTTTGATACAAGAGTAGCGGATGTCGGCATTGCACTAGACGTGTTAGATGTTTATAGAAAAGAAAACCCTAATTATAATTTTAAATTAGTTGACTCCGAAACCATCAAAGGAGAATATGCTGGTATGGAAGTTTCAAAAAAAGATGAATAAACAAACATTAACAATAATCAGCATAGTTCTTTTAGTCTTAACTTTAAACTTTGCGTCTGCTTTGGTTGTTGATGCAGATTATATTACAATTTATCCTGGAGAATCAGGTAGTGTAAAAGTTGAGGTAGATAATAATTTTAATTTTGATATTGAAGATGTTTCTGTTGCATTGATTTTAGATAATCTTCCTTTTACAAGTGTTGGAAGTTCTGAAAAGAGTTTGGATGATTTGGATTCAGATGATGACGACTATGTAACTTTTACCATTTTGGCTTCAACAGATATTACTCCTGGAGATTATAATATTCCTTATGTTGTAAAATACACTGACGCTGAAGACTCAAATGCAACTCAAGAAGAGAAAACAGGGAGTTTTGGTTTGAGGGTTAGTGCTAAAACAAATATTGATTTTTCTGTTGAAACAAAAGACAATATTGTTGGACAACAAGGCAGAATTTCGTTAAAAATTGTGAATAAGGGTTTGGGAGAAATTAAATTTATGTCTGTGAAGGTTTCGCCCCAAGGTTATGAGTTAATTTCAAATGATAAGGTTTATGTTGGGACAATTGATTCTGACGATTCAGACACTGCAAGTTTTGATGTGGTGTTCAAAACAACAAGACCAACATTATCTGTAATTGTTAATTATAATGATTTTGATAATAATGCAAAAACACAAACAATTAATCTTCCTGTGAATGTTTATACTGTTGAAAAAGCACTTGAACTTGGTTTGATTAAGAAACCAAATTATACTCCTTATTTTGTAATTGGAGGGGTTTTGGTTGTTTGGTTTGTATGGAAGAAAATTAAAAAGGCTCGGAAAAAGCAGAGGAATTGAAAATGAGTAAAAAGAATAAACAAAATAAAAAAGGGTTATCAATAGTAAGTGTTGAAAGTTTATGTGATGATTACATTATGGATTGGTTAGAAGGAGAAAGGAATGAAAAGATTGGAGCCTTGCAAAAATTAAAAACATCTCAGGGAACAGTAGTGAAAAACAGTCGGATGAATTCATATTTTGAACGTGATTTAGATTATTTCAATGCTGAAATTAAATGCTATCAAAACGCAGGATTAGATTTAGACAAGGGTAATGCTGAATTTGGATATAAAATACCTCTTCCAAAACCAGGAGAAAATTATAGGGAATTAATCATATTTAGAAGGAGGTAAAACCCCTATGATAAAAGATTATTTTTCTTTAAGTTTTGGGAATATTAAAACAAAAGGTTTGCGAAGTTGGTTAACAGTTCTTGGTATTTTTATTGGGATTGCTGCTGTTGTGAGTTTGATTTCTTTGGGGGCGGGTTTAAAGATGGCGGTGTTAGGGCAGTTCGGTGGCTTAGCAGTTGATGTTTTAGATGTGCAAAATAAAGGAGTGGGTTTTGCTCCACCTGGTGCAACTGTTATAGAAAAGTTAAATGATGATGATTTGAAAATAATTGAAGGAGTGAATGGAGTTGAAAAAGTCATTCCGAGATTAATTCGGGTTGGAAAACTAGAGTATAATGGGATTGCAGGTTTTGGTTATGGTACAGATATTCCTGAAGAAAAAGAAGATATGGAATTTATTTATGAGAGATTTGAGATGGATGCTGAAGAAGGGAGATTGCTTAAAATAGGAGACACAGGAAAAGTTATGATGGGAAATAGTTTTCTTAACTCAGAAGATTTTGGAAAACCATTTGCTGTTGGGAAAAAAGTTATGGTTAATGATGAAGAGTTCGAGATTATTGGATTTACAGAAAAGTCAAGTAATTTTCAATTGAATAGTGTTCTATTTTTTATGAGAAATGATTTGGCAAATTTAATGGATACTGAAGGAGAGTATGATTTGTTTGCTGTTCAGGTTGAGGATAAGGACAAGATTGAGGATGTTGCAGAGGCGATTGCAGAGGATTTGAGGAGAGATAGGAAAGAGAAGTTAGGAGAGGAGACGTTTACTGTTGAGACGCCGTTACAATCATTGAGTGCAGTGAATGATATTTTGAATATAATTAATATTATTGTAATTGGTATTGCAATGATTTCTTTATTTGTTGGCGGGGTTGGAATTGCAAACACAATGTATACTTCTGTTTTAGAAAGAACAAAAGAAATTGGAGTGATGAAAGCAATTGGTGCAAGAAATTCAGATATTATGTGGATATTCTTAATTGAATCTGGATTATTAGGATTGGTCGGAGGAATTGTTGGAGCATTAATGGGATTAGGTGGAGCAATATTAGTTTCAAATTTAGCAAATCAAGCTTTAGGGAATGATTTATTTATAGTTAGTGTTAATTATGCACTTTTGTTTGGGGCTGTTGGATTTTCATTTGTTGTTGGAATTCTTTCAGGGGTTTTTCCTGCATTACAAGCAAGTAAATTAAATGTTGTGGATGCGCTGAGGAGTTGAGATGATAAAAGATTATTTTAAACTTGCAGTAAAGAATTTGAGACAAAGGGGTTTGCGTAGTTGGCTAACTATGTTAGGAATTTTTGTAGCTGTTGCTACGATTTTTGTTTTAGTAAGTTTGTCTTTAGGTTTGCAAGGTGCTGTTAAAGAGCAGTTTGAAGCTTTAGGTACAGACAAATTAATTATTCAACCTGCAACAGGTTTTCTCGGGCCTCCTGGAAGTGTTGGAAGTGTTCTTTTAACAGAAGATGATGTTGAAATTATTTCAAAAATTCAAGGTGTGAAAGATTATTCTTATTTTGTAGCAGGGAATGCAAAGGTTGAATTTTCAGGAGAAACAAGATATATGGTGGTTTGGGGTATTCCTTCAGAGCACATGGATGTTTATAATGAAATGGGTTCGTTTGAAATTGAGAACGGACGGAATTTAGAAAAAGGGGACAAGAATTCAATTGTGCTTGGTAATTTGCATAAGACAGGTAATGTACTTGGGAAACAAGTTGATGTTGGAAACAAATTGACAATTAATGGTGTGGATTTCAAAGTTAGAGGAATATTGGGTTTGATTGGGAACCCCGAAGACGATAGGATGATACTTATTGATATAGAAAGCTTTAGGAAGTTATTTGATGTTCCTGAAAGAGTTGATTATATTATGGTCCAGATTGATGAAGGAGAGGATATTTTAGAAATTGCTGAAAGAGTTGAGAATAAATTGAGGAAATCACGAGAAGTCACAGAAAAAAATCAGGATTTTACAATATTCACTCCTGAAGAATTGCTGGAAAGTTTTGGGAATATTCTTGCAATTATTACTTCATTTTTAGGAGGGGTTGCAGCAATTTCACTTTTAGTTGGGGCTATTGGAATTGCGAACACAATGTATACTTCTGTTTTAGAGAGAACAAAAGAAATTGGAGTGATGAAAGCAATTGGTGCAAGAAATTCAGATATTATGTGGATATTTATGATTGAGTCTGGATTGTTAGGTTTGATTGGAGCAGGAATTGGTATTGGGCTTGGGTATGGAATTGGAAAAACGATTGAATATATTGCAATAAGTCAGTTAAATACAACCTTGCTTCAGATAGCCACTCCTACTTGGCTGATTGGTGGTTGTTTAGGTTTTGGATTTTTAATTGGCGCAATTTCTGGAACACTTCCAGCAGTTCAAGCAAGTAAAACAAATGTTATTGATGCATTGAGGTATGAATAAGATGAGATTAAAATATGAGCCAAAAAGAGATATGGATACTTCAGGAGATATGGCGGAGAGAATTTACTTTGCTATCAAACACTACTCTCCTAAATCAGAAAATATTTTAGATCTTGGGACGGGTGAAGGACATTTAGTAAAAAAATTAAGAGAGGATGGGTTGGGGGCTTTTGGGATTGATTTAAGAGAACTAGGACAAGATAGATTAATAGTAGCTGACGCAAAACATCTTCCATTTAAATCAGAATTCTTTGATGTAGTAATCGATTGTTATTTGATTGCGGATATTGCTGACTTTCAAGAACATACAATGAAAGACATTTATAGCGTTCTCAAAGAGGCAAAAAGAGTATTAAAAAAAGGAGGATTATTTGTTACAGTTCCTTCAATAAGACCAATTGAATTTTTTGATGTTGAATTGGATAATAAAAATGATTGGGGATTTTATTTGAAATAATAAAAAATCACGTAAAAATTTATAAAGCTCTTTTTTCTTTAAACATAATCGAGATTAAAAAAGGTGAAAAATGTCAAAAAAATGTGTTTATTGTAATGCAGAAATTTCTGATGAATGTGTAATTGATTTTTGTGATAGATGTGGCAAAGGTGTTTGGGGAGAGAAAATGTTTAACACAATTGTGAAAAACATGGAAACAGCAAGAGCAAATGGGGATTTATGTCATGACAATGTAATAAGAGGTATTCCAAAAGAAACTGATAGTTTTAAAGAATCTTAATTAGAGTGTTTTAACAAATTCTAATATAAGCATTTCTCATACATTTGCTTAATATGAAACATCTATTTGGGAACACAAATGTTTACTTTGTAAGATTTGTATAAGGATAGTTTTTTAAATCACTTATTTCTGGATTATTTATGGTGCGAAGAAAACCAGTTAGAACGCGAGGGAAATTACAACTTAGTAAGTACTTTCAAGAATTTGAAAAAGGTAATTCTGTAGCAGTTGTAGCAGAACCTGCTGTTCAATCAAGTTTTCCTAAAACTCTTCAAGGAAGAACAGGGGTTATTGAAAATAAAAGAGGCAAAGCATATGTTGTCAAAATTAAAGACCAGAACAAAGAGAAAAAGTTTTTAATAGAAGCAATCCATTTAAAACTAATAAAATGATAAAAACAAATGAACTTTTGAGCATGGCTGAAGCTACTGAATATATCTCTAAAGAAAACAGTATAAACGTAAAAGGATTTATAAAAAAATTCACAAAGATGAAACCAAAAGAAGCAAAGGAATTGAAAAAGAAACTTATAGAATTGGATATGATGAAATTGCGAGCAGAACAAATAGTAAAAATAATTGATTTTTTACCAGAGAATCAAGAAGATTTAAACAAAATTGTAGATATTAGTTTAGATGAAAATGAAACAAAAAAAATACTTGAAACAATCAAAGAATTTAAATAAACAAAATGAAAGTAAATATAAAATTTCCATTAGTTCAAATAAGAATAGGGGGACTTATTTAAATGAAAGAGGAATTCGCAATAATTTTAGAATTTCTACCAAATGGGTATCCTTTGGAAAAGAAGATAATGCCAATAGCTCAAGCAATAGGGAAAACAAACTTGACACTTTTAGAGCTTGTTCCACGAAGGGGAGATAGTTTAGAAATTGGTGAAGAAGTTTATATTGGCGAAGGAAAGCGTGAAAAGATATATTATATTCTTGGACGGCTTCATAGGGAAAAATTAACTGAAGCTGCAAAAAATCAATTACAAGATTTTATAAAACAAGTGGTCAGTGAAAGGAAAGAAAGATTTATTGAGTTTTTTAATAAATCAGAAGCAATAAATAAAAGGATTCATCAAATTGAATTACTTCCTGGATTTGGGAAAAAACACATGCAAGGAATAATAACTAAACGAAAAGAAAAAGAATTTGGGTCTTTTGAAGACATGAAAAAACAAATACAAAATTTGCCTGACCCTGAAAAGGCTATTGGAAAAAGAATTTTTCAAGAACTAACAAATATTGAGAGATATAATTTATTTGTGAATTAAAATGACAGGACAAGAATTACAAAAACAAATGAAAGAAGAAGATCGAGTAATCAGGATTCTTGCAAAAGATATAGAAGGTAAAATGAAAATTTATGCTGGACTTACAAAAATAAAAGGAGTGTCATGGGGATTATCAAATGCTGTTTGCAAAGTATTAAAAATTGATAAAAACAAAAAAATAGGTTCTTTAACTGACGAGGAAATAAAAAAGATATCTGATTTTATAAAAAATCCTGAAGTTCCAGAATACATTTTTAATAGAAGATCTGATTTTACAACTGGAGAGGATAAACATTTGAGTGGTGGTGATTTGGAATTGCAAAAAGAATTTGATATTAAGAGATTAAAAAAGATTAAATCTTATCGGGGTTTTAGGCATATGTCTGGACTTCCCACGAGGGGGCAAAGAACAAGAAGTAATTTTAGACCAAATAAGAAAAAAGCTGGAATTAAAAAGAAGGGAAAGAAAAAATGAAAGCGAATATAAAATTTCCATTCATTCAAAAAATGTACAGAGGTTATTTTAAATGAAACGGAAACATAAAACATATTCAAAACCAAAAAGGCCTTTTGATAAAATTAGGATTGATGAAGAAGCAGAAATAAAAAAAGAGTTTGGATTAAAGAATAAAAAGGAAATTTGGAAAGCGGAAGCGAAGATTAAATCAATTAGAGAACGGGCAAAAAAATTGATTTCTGCCGAGCCTGAAGAACAAAAAGCATTATTTAGAAGATTAAAAAAAATTGGATTGGATGTTAATTCAATAGCAGATATTTTGTCTTTGAATAAAGAAGATTATCTTAAGAGAAGACTTCAGACAATTGTCGTGAATAAAAAACTTACTACAACTACAAAAAGTGCAAGACAATTAATTACTCATAAAAGAATTTTAGTTCATGGGAGAATTGTTAATAGCCCTTCATATATTGTTCCTGTAGAATTAGAAGGAAAGATTTCCTTAAAAGAAAAGAAAAAGAAAGTTAAAAAAAAGCGTGTTGATGGGGATAAATCAAAAGAAATTGGACAAAAAGAGGTTATTGAAAATGAGTGAAAAAGAAGTAAAAATAAAAGCTGACCCTGAAAAGATTGAAGTAACAACTGACGAGAGTGTCGAAATCAAAAAAACAACTGATAAGAAAAAAGAGAAAAAATCTTATGAAGCAATTCTAAATATTTACACTTCATATAATAATACAATCGTCCATGTTACAGATATGGCGGGAAAGACAATTTCAAAAGTTACAGGGGGTATGGTTACAAAACATGGTAGACTTAAGGCAAATCCGACAATCGCAATGTTTATTGCAAAAAGAATTTCGGAGAATGTTAAGGAACTAGGAATTAAATCATTTTATGTTAAAATTCGGGCGAAAACAGGTAATCCTGCTCCAGGTCCAGGAACAAGTTCAATAATGAAAAGTTTATCAAGAGAAGGTTTTAAAATTTTGAATATTCTTGATACAACAAGAATTCCTCGGGGAGGACCAAAGAAAAAAGGTGGTAGAAGAGGTAGACGTCCTTAAGTAAATAATAAAGTTATTATTTACATGTTTCCCTCTCAAATTCGGGAAAAAGTAAACTTTAAAAGTGAAGAAAATTAAAAAATAAAATGGAACTAATAAATAAAAAAGATAACCAGATGATATTTATTGCAGAAATAGAAGAAAGTTTAGCAAATGCTATTAGAAGATATATTAACCAAATTCCAGTGCTGGCTGTTGATGAAATGGAAATCTCAAGAAATGATTCTCCATTGTATGATGAAACAATTGCCCATAGAATAGGATTAATTCCAATAAAAACAGACAAATCAGTGAATGGAAAAAAGATTTTAAAATTAGATGTGAAAGAAGAAGGAATAGTTTACTCTGGTGAATTAAAAGGAGATCTCAAAATTGTTTATGAACGTATTCCAATAACAACTTTGAACAAAGGACAAGAATTAAATATTAGTGCAACGGTAAAAAAAGGAAAAGGGGAAGACCATGCTAAATTTTCACCTGGATTAATGTTTTATAGAAATGTCGTTAAAATAAAATTAGATAAAGATTGTCCAAAAGAAGTAGTTAATATTTGTCCTAAAAAAGTTTTTGATTTTAAAGAAGATAATGTTGTTGTTAGAGACAGTTTAGAATGTGATATGTGTGAAGCCTGTATAGAAATTTGTAGAAAGTATGAAAAAGATTCCATAAAACTTATTCCGACAAAAGAATTAGTAATTAGTTTAGAATCTTTTGGACAAATAGATATTAAAGAAATTTTCAAAAAATCTGTTGAATTTTTGAAAAAAGATTTGGCAGAGATTTCTAAGAAGATTGGCAAGTAATTCTAAAGTTTTTTATAGAGAAGATTAATTGTAGTTTTAAGCGAGGGTGCTGGAAAGTAAATTGCTTTGCAATTTTCATTCGTCCGAAATTTCAGTTTCGAACGAGTGGTTCCCACTCCTCTATGATGCGAGGGTGCTGGAGTGGTCAAACAGGATGGACTCAAAATCCATTAGCTTAGTGCTTACGCAGGTTCGAATCCTGTCCCTCGCATTCAAATCTGATTCTAAACTTTTGTTGTGTACACATATCCACGATGTATATCAAAACTATAATACAATTGTAAACCTAATAATCCGCATAAACTTTAAATACCCTTATTATTTCAGATTTATACCTGCGAGTATATCGCGTTAGCGGGAAGTTAATACTTCTCAATAAATTGCAATGAAATCAAAAACTAAAATAGAAAAACAACTTCAAAGAAAAGATAGTGTAGAATTAATTAAGACTATAATTTCTGCTAAAAAAAATAAATTTTGGATTAAAATTGCGGAAATTCTTTCTGGTCCTAGAAAAAACAGAATAAATTTAAATCTTAATGAGATAAATAAAAAAGTTGAAGAAGAGGATATTGTTGTAATTCCCGGGAAAGTTCTCTCACAAGGTGGTGTAAATAAAAAAATAAAAATTGTCGCATTAAATTTCTCTGGTAAAGCAAAGGAAAAATTATTACAATCAGAATGTGAAATTTTAAGTATAATAGAAGAAATTAAAAAAAATCCTGTTGGAAAGGGGGTTAAGATTTTAGAAAAATGAAAAAAATAATTGATGGAAAAAATGCGGTTTTGGGAAGATTGGCTAGTTATGCTGCAAAAGAGGCCTTAAAAGGAGAAGATATAATTATTTTAAATTGTGAAGATATAATCATTACTGGAAACAAAAAAAACATTGAAGAAAATTTTAAAATTAGAAGAAGTAGAGTTGGGCATAGTCAAAAAGGTCCAAGGCATTCCAGATCAAGTGAGAAAATGGTTAAAAGATCTATAAGAGGTATGCTCCCTGACCATAGAGAAGGTAGAGGAAAAATTGCTTTTAAAAAAATTAAATGTTATGTTGGGGTTCCGAAAGAATTTCAGGAATCTAAAAAAATCCTTGCTGGAAAACAAAAGAAAACTAAATTTTCAAGAATAAAAGATTTTTCAAAATGACAAAAAAAATAATCACTTCGGGTAAGAGAAAAACTTCTATTGCAAGAGCGATTATTGTAGAAGGTTCTGGAAAGGTTAATATTAATAAAAAAGATTATAAGATACTCCATTTGTTTGACAAACTGAAAATTGAAGAGCCAATAAGAATTGCTGAAGAAATCCTCGGGAAAATAAATTTTGATGTTTTAATTGTTGTTAAAGGTGGTGGAGAAAAAAGCCAAATTGAAGCCGCAAGAGTTGCACTGTCAAAAGCTATTGTTAAGTTTTCAAATTCAAAAGAATTAACAAACGCATTCCTAAATTATGATAGGAATTTATTAATTGCCGACGTTAGAAGAAAAGAAGCGTACAAGCCAGGAGATTCACGAGCTAGAGCAAAAAGACAGAGCAGTAAGAGATAATTAATAATTTCTTCTTTCTAAATAAAGTCTTGAATAATTAAAACAACTTTTTTTGGCAACTCTTGGCTTTAATAGAACTCAAAATAAAAGGATGCCCTGAAAAGAAACAATAATGTAAAAATTTTCCTCCTTTTTTATCTTTAAGAAGAGGTATTAGTAAAAAATCTGTTTTCTTTAATAGATTTGATTCTTTTCCATTTCTATGTTTACTATTAAACCCATTTTTACACCCCTCCATTATTTGTTTTTCCCATTAAAAAAATGGGAAATTTTCTTTAAAAAAATTCCCATTCTTCAAAGTATATTTTAAAAAGATTTTTAAACTAGAATAACTATGATTTAATATGGGTGAAAGATCAGAAATTTTTATGAGGATTATTGTAGCGATTGTATCAGGAATTATTCTTACTGTTTGGAAATTATTTATA
>Ga0208904_1002310_pt1 | contig 12169 bp, 10 predicted proteins | sample AntAceMetag02UKB_FD_184774 | JGI IMG/M metagenome (GOLD analysis project Ga0208904, IMG submission 184774) | Saline lake microbial communities from Ace Lake, Antarctica - Antarctic Ace Lake Metagenome 02UKB (SPAdes) (version 2) | ecosystem: Environmental > Aquatic > Non-marine Saline and... | reverse complement strand
ATTGATGTATCCACCAACTAATTCACCTGTTTTAGCATCTTGCCATTCTCTAGAAAACTTGTCCATTACATGCCCCCTCCAGAGAGCTTCGGCGCAATAAACTCTTTCTGGGTCTTCGTCAAACACTAAGCTGTCTAAACAATAATGACGGCAATTATAAGTACTAATTAAGCCTTTGCCTACCGAATAGGGCAATTTTGGGCAACGTCTAAGAGGCATCGGATATTCGCCAGGTTGTCTCATTATCTGAGCTTCCTTAACTATTTTGTTTTTTTCATCGGCAGTAATTACTTTATATTTTTCCAAAACACTGGCAGTAATGGCTTTATCAAACTTTTCTCCCGCTTGCTTAATATTACCTTCAGTTATATTATAGTTGGCAAGAACATCGAAAAGAACTTTAGACGCTTCTTCGGAATTATTGTTTGAAAATATTCTTTTGGTCGTTTCAATAATATCTTGTTCGTTTTTATTTGATTCCAGGGCAACCATAATTTTTTGCGAAGCTTCTTGGTAGGACGAGTTAGATTCCTTTACCCATCTTGCCAAATCTTTTGGACTTGTGAAAAATTTAGCCATATTGTTCCTCTTATTTTTTTATTTTTTTGAGATTTTCCGCTAACGCCTTTGTGAAAATATCAGATATTTCGTGGGTTGCTTGGGGTTGCTTTTTATCCCATAATCTTTCTTCTTTCTTTACTTCTCTTTGAATAGATGCTTTTCTTTGCTCATTCTTTTTAATCAATTTTTCTCCATCTGTTTGTTTCGCAACATCAAGATGAAATGCATCTTTATTTCTAATTCCAGGTTGAGCATTTAGGGCTTCCGTTAGTCTTACAGTACCGTTGGGAACTGAACCAAACCCCTTATCTTTTGCATTTTGAACCATTCTCTTTTCCACAACAGTAATTTCTGACTTTCTTCCAGTTTCCTGGTCTTTTCTTTCTTTTCTTAATCTTAATCCAACATCTTCAGATTTATCATTTATAATGGTTTCTATGGCATTTGGATCGGCCACGCTATTTTGCCCTCTGCGAACATTTATATGGAGGTTCTTAAGGTAATCTTCTCCACCACCAACGCTAACAATGCTATGTTGTTTTGAAGACGCTGTTGGTTTGGAAATCTTGGCTTCTGGAAATAATTTGTCCCAAGACCTGTTCTTGGCCAAATAAGAAGTATCTATTTCTCTATCTAGGTTAAAAGAATCCATTACAGCAGATAACGGAGATTGATTTTTAACAGTTGATGCTTCTTTGTGCATTTTTTCAATTTGGTTGGCTTTTTTACAGAATTCCTCTCCATCTGGATCTATAGCTAATGTTTTACATTTACAAACAGTAGCATATTCTTTTAACTGACCAATTGAATCATTATCCCAATTAGAATTATAAAAATATAATTTATTAGTAGATGCACACTTTTCTATTTTGTCTCTTTCTTCAACCAAACCATCTTCGTTAATGCTTTTGGGCAATGTCTTTATTTGACTTACATCTTCAGAAGACAAACACCCATCAAGCGAAGACAAAGAAATAAGCGTCTCATCCAATGGCTGATAATTGTTTCTTAATATTTTACTCATAATGTGTTCCTTATTTTTTATGTTATTCTACGGTTTTCTATTCAATTCCTTTTTAATTAACATCAATAAATTGATAATTTTCAACGGAAAATATAGGCGTGTAATTTTTAGTTTTATCTATTGGTGCAATAGGAGTTTGGGCAACTGGTGTAGGAGCACCAAGATTAAGCGTTGGGTGATTAACACTTAATGGGCTTGATGCTACTGGCAATGCGCTTTGTTTCTTTAGCATATTGTAAAAATAGTCAGTTGAACTTTTGACTTTCGTTTTACCTTCTTCAACTTGCTGTTCTTGAAGTTGTTCTTTGTTTTTTTTCTGTTGTTTTTCTTTTTCCTTTTTATAGGAAGCTATTTGCCCTTCCGTTGGTGCCGTACTTTCCGTTGGCGATGTACCTTCCGTTGGTATTGTGCCACCTGCAGGCTTTTCGACATTGTCTGGCGCAACACCCTCGTTATTGAAAACCGGTTTCTTATTATCTATTTCCGAAGAAGGAGTATTAAATAGGTCTGCTTCTGCTTCTGCTGGTTTCTCTTCAAGTTCTTCTTTTGGAAGTTGCTTATTTTCCAACTCTTCAATTTTTTTCCAATCAAGTCCTTCTCTTTCCTTTCTCTTAGCGGATACTACAGGATCTATCCCAGAAACAAAATATCCCACCTTAGAAGGTGCTCCAGTTTCACTAGCTTCTGCAGCGTCTTCATGTTCATCGTGTTCGCAATTTTCAGCAATCCTTATCAAATTACTTGCGGTCAATTTTATTCCAATATTTCTATCATCAGGAAACGGATTGTTTTCTGGCGATCCGTTGTTTTGCCATGGAACATAATGATGCCAATATAATTCTGCCCAATTTCCCTTTCCCTTATCTTCTCTGTCTGGCAAATAGCCTAACGAATAAAACAATTTGGCACTTTCTTCATGTTCGTTATATGTTTCAGAAGATTTCCAGATTTGTCCAACAAATTCTTTAAAATCTCTGAAATTAATCTTATCTTTATCTCCCGAAGGTGGATTTTCAACCCATCCTACTTTTCTTAGTATTATTTCACCAGCTTTTTCCAACACTGGTTCTCCCAAGGATTCAAAATCATTCATAAACTTATCATATGCAACTTCCGTTTCTGGAGTAAGCGCAAACTGAAGCTTCATTTTTTTAACACACGACAATAAAACTGCTGCCATTTTTCCAGGTTTAATTACTGGATCAACACGAAGTTTGGCAGACCTTTGCAGAATGGCATCCACAATTCGTGAAAGTTTGTTAGTAGACCCATAAAAAATAACATTATTACGTTTGAATATTACTGACATAGCATCGTTGTCAAAAAACCTTTTTATTGCCTGTAACGCCTGAATTATTGCTTGGTCCGCAGCTCCCTGTGACTCCTTTACGTCAACAAATCCAGTGTTGTCTAACTCGTCCAAGTTAATGACTACATTTTTCATTCTGGAAATTTTTTCTAACTCTTCGTTGAGTATCCTGCCACTTTCGCCATGCCACTTAGACTGACTATCTGCTATTTTAAGTTCGTAATAATCTAAACCTAATTCAAAAGCCAACATTTTAGGTATTAATGTTTTGCTAGTTCCCGATTTGCCGTGCAATATAGTTAAAGTTTTACCGATAAAGGAACTTGTAACTTTAGTTATATATCCTCTGTTACGAGTAATAAGAACTTTTAATTTCTCAATTTCCGCCTTGTGATGTTCCTTGTTATTTTCATTTATTTCTAATTCTAAATCCTGAATACGGTCAATATTTTCATCAGTCTTGTTCTTAGTGAGTGTGACAGCTTTTGCAACTTCTCTCATAGAATCAATATGCCCTTCCTGCACTGGATTGTCAGAAGATACATATGTAGCAAAACCATCAGATGCATCAACGTTTTCTTTTTTCATCATCTTGCTGTCTTGGTTTACTTCTGTTGCTTCCTTAAAACTTGCTTCCAGCATTTTAGGATCGACAAATTTTTTGCCATTAATTTCCACTATGTTTTCTTTATTGGCTTGTATGATTCCCCTAGCTATTCCAATAGTGTTGGCAATACTATGCCCAGTAAGTGACGAATGAATCTTGTCTAAAAGGGATGCTCTAATTTCAACTTTATCATCATCAGGTAGTGTTTCTTTACAAACCTGCTTAACGATTATATCAATCATATCATCATCAACAGCCAATTTCTCTTTTAAATCAATATAGGTTATACCTCCTGCAAACGAAACATCTTCGTAACCAACAAAATCAACTTTGTGGGTAGTTACAAAAACCACAACCTTTTTGATAATCATGTCATTTTGTTGCAACTCTCCCTGACTATACTTATTGGAATCTTGATTCCATTTTGTCAAAAAATTTCCAAAGTCTTGTTTTGTTTTATAACTGCCAGAATTGACATCATCATATTGCCCACTTGATGGACGATAATTGTCCTTTTTTTCTTCGCAAACTGCGGACTTGTCAAAATTATTTAGTATTAAAACCCTAGGAGTTTGCTTAAAGCCGTATTGAAGTTTTGACAATAATTTTTGATGTTCTTCACTAAAAACTTTTTTTGACAAATAATTAGCTATACGATTTTTAGGCAAAGTATCATTAACAATGGAATCAAGCAAATCAGTCATTTTATTGACCGTATCGCCCAAATCTTGTCGGTTAATGCTTTTTATTTCTTGCAACAAAGGTTTTGCAGTTTTATTTATTTCGCCTTTTAAATCTTGGTAGAAAGAAGAATTTGAATTCTTTTTTTCCTGCTCATCTTGAACAGTACCATTTGCGACATTTGCCCAATATACTATTGCAATAGAGTCCCGTTGAATGCTTTCTTTAACGCCCTTAATATCTTCTTTTTTATTTGGAGTGTCTGGTGGTAAAGTTTCCAATCTTTTAAGCTCGGCCTTATTAGTTCTAAGCCTTTTCACTAAAAAGAACTTATATTCGCTGTTTAGTCCACCATTTTCGTTAGGTGCTTCCGGATCGGAAAAGCACTCCATAAACGATCTGTACCTGTCAAATAAACTAGTCTTATAATCAGATTGTAAAAAGCCACCCTGACGCTTCTGGCTTTTGGGGCTTTCCGTCCTAAAAATAGCACGTAGAATGTTATCCAAATCGTTATATGGTTTGGTGTTTTCATTCCATATCCAAGAAAGTTCTGATTCTTCTACTTTTTGTTGGTTCGGAGTTTTGACTCCTGCATTATTATTAAGAATGGCTACTCTTTGGGCATACGTTTTATTCGCTTTGTCTTTTAGGTCTTTAATTTCCCTTAAGAAATTTTTCCAATTTTGAAATTTTTGTGCTTCAATTACTTGTTGCTGTTCTGGAGTCATGTCCTTAGGATATTCAGGAAACAACTCTTTGTATTTTTCCTCAGCCGCACCCTTGTATATTTGCTTAAAAATTGGTGCCATCATACTTGCGCCAGCATCGCCTGTGTCCATTTTTTCAAAGCTTGGTGATACAGGAGTTTTCCCAAGAAATGATCCTTTTATTGCTCTCTTGTCAGCTTCTGTATACGTTGAGTTTTTTCCGAAAACGCTTTCAAGAAAGTTTTCGTCCATACCGACAAGGTGTCCATAAAAAATAGGCAACATTTTCTTTATTGTATTGTTAGCCTTTGACTGAGGCGCTCCCGCTTCCGAAAACTCTGTACTAGCTAGATTAATATCGTAGGCTTTGTCTTCCACAGAATGAACCGAACCTTCATTAAATACCATTTTAATGAAGCTTGAAATTGGATTGGTAATTGATTCGTTTACGCCAGTAACTATGTTTACTATATTTGAAACACTTTTGTTAACTTCTTGTCTTATTTCAACAACTTTTTCTTGCACTTTTGGTGCTTTTAATATAGCATTCCACATATCTTCTTCTACCGATTGTGCTGTCTTATTGAAGCTAGACAATTTAAGGTCTTTTATAATCGGTGTGATTTTAGTTATTTTCATTTAATTTTTTTTTCTCCTTGCTTCTCAATTATACAATAATTTATCAACTAATACCTACTATGAATGAATTGACTGGCTAAACTACTTGTTGTTATTCGCAAGTTGTTTTTAAAAACCTTTTATTTTAATTTTATTTTTAGACAAAAAAAACGGCCCAGAATATTATTCTAGGCCGTTTTTCAGTTGCTATCTTATATAATTTAGTAATCCCGAACCATAGCGTCAACATAGTCTTTCGGGAAACCAAGTCCAAGCCAATATTCCTTTACTGCTTCCCTGTTCTTTGGGGACAATTTTGCCAAACGAATGAATTCTCCCTTTGATTTTGCAGAGAGATCTTCTTTGCTTTTCTTAACCAAATCATCTTCGTCAGCTTTTTCTTCTGGTTCATTTTCGACGCCAGGAATAGAAACTTCACCCTTTTCGTCAACACTAATATCGACTTCCTTGGGCTCTTTGTCGTCTTCTATCTCAATTTCAACTTCCTCTACTTCAGCAGGGGCTTCAGCAGGGGCTTCGGCAGGGGCTTCGGCAGGAGCTTCTTTTGTATCTTCAACAACGGCTGCAATTTCTTCAACCTTTTGCTTAGCTTCTTCACCCTCGGCTTTTGTTTCTTCTATAACTTCTGCAACTTCTTCTACTTTTTCTTTAATTTCGTCAAGAAGTCCAGTAGCCTTTTCCTTGATGCCAGGAAGGTCTTTAATAGCATCAAAAGCAAAATCCTTATCTTCAACAACGGCATCTTGATTCTCTTCTGCAATATCCTTTTTATCCGTTGCTTCTTCATCTTCTTTATCTTCTTTACCTTCTTCTTTTTCGTCAGTGGCTACGTCTTTGTTTTCTTCATCTTTTTCCTTGCCCTTTTCAAAGTTAAAGTCATTTGAATCTGCCAAGATGTTTCTTTTTGTTCCTGATGGGAATATGTAACTCATTTTATTTCTCCTTTTGCTTGTTTTTTTTTCTGTTTATTCTAACTTGCCATTTATTATTACTAAATTATTATTTAAATCCTTTTTTTATTTACCTATTTTTATTATACCTAATTATTATACCTAAATTGATTTAAATCTTCCTTTATTATTTATTATTCTTAAAACCCACCAAACAATCCTTCAAAAGCTTGTTTTAATCTTCCGAGCAAACTCTTGTCTCCATAACCTTTTCTCTGTAAGCTCTCGCTCAGAAACATTAGGTCATTACTTGCCTTTTGGATTGTATATAAAACGGCATCAATATTTTTACTCTTTAAATGGATTATTTCGCTATCTACTTTTCCATTTTTAAGGTCAAGCAAGCCATCTTTGAGCCTTCTATTTATTTCATCTATAGCTTTAATACCCATTTTGCATTTCCTGTATTGATTTTTGAACCATTGAGTCTCTAATAGTTTTTTGATAATCATTCAAAGGTATGGCATAAGAAATAAGACTTATTGTTTTGTCGTTATCTTTAACATCTTCTACAGATATTTCGGTAAATTGCAATCCATTTTCTCTCATTAATTTTAGAGATTCTTCGAGTAATTCTCCTTTAGATAATCTTAATATTAAAGCAATTCCAAATTCTTTTGATTTAATTTCTTTAACATCATATAAACCACTTGGGAATAATTCACCAATAGTTAATCTAGCTTCTTTTCCATCATACTGAACTACCCAGTATGATTGTTTTTCTATTTCTCTTTTAAAGAACGTGGCCTTGGCTTTTTTGCTTGCTTCCGCCTTCATTTTTCGTGGTGGGAAAAGTTGAGTGTCCAAATGACCGCTAGAGGGGCCATCAGGACTTTGCCCATAACTTCTTGGTTTTTTCTTTTTCTTTTTCTTGTTTTTAATCTTGCGAGCCATTTTTGACATCCAGTCCAAGTCAGCCATTATTTTTTGCTGAGGAGTAGTAGAATCAAAAACATTGTTATCTTTTGTTGTTATTTGAGAAAGTTTCATTTTATTTTTGATTTAATATAATTAATTAATCCACCATCAGAAACGATTTTGTTATCAAAAGAAATTCTAATATTAAATAATGGCTCATCCATGCTTTCGTCAGATTGAAGCACTAACACACTATCTGGTTCGGATTCGTATTCAATATATCTTTGAACTTCAAGTAAATCGGGCAAATCACTAATCTTTGGACTTTCAATTTTTGTTTCTTTTCCATTGAAATCAAGTAGCGTAAGAGTATAGTCGTTAAAGATTGTTTCTGGTTTTTGCATAAAATAGTCTCCCCGATTAGATGAAACTTGGTTACCGTCAGAGTTAACTAGAGTTGCTGAACGATATTTTGCCGTTGGTTTTTTTTGTTTTCCAATAACATACGAATCAATAGTCCAAAACTTACAAATGCCAGAAACACTAACATATACACCCTGATATTTGTCAAATTCTTTATGAAAAGCATCAATTCCAGTTTTGATTTTTATTAGTTTTGTTATTACATCATATGCATCGTGGTTATAATCCTGGTCTGGTTCACCCGTTGCTTTCTTTATCCACCCAGTTTTCCTACCTATGAGTTGCCACTGTTTTTTGCTTAAAGTAATTTTCATATATTTCCTTTATGTTATCACAATTGTTTATTTTGGCGGAATTTTTTGGGCATCTTTCTGGCACTCAGCTAAAGTAGCCAGTACAGCTTGACCAGTTGTCATACCTTTTTTCATCTTTAATTTTATTCTTTCCCAGTAAGGACCCATTTGTGCTTGGGCTCCACCCATTTGTTGAGCAGCCTTTTGCATTTTAGCAGATTCTTCTGGAACGTAATCTGCAACCCAACTAAGCTTGCCATCACCCTTTTGGTATTGCTCTAAACATTTCATCCATGCGTCTTGGGCTGAAGCTCCCTTTTTCTGTTTGCTACAAACGCAATTTTGCCACGCTCTTGTTTGAGCTACCCAATAACCCTGAACACCATCATAGTTAGCTTGTTTTTGTATTAAATGTTTTTTTAAGTTGAACATATTTTACTCCTATTGTTTATTATTTATTTTATTCTTATAAAACGCCAATTTTCCCTTTAATGGATTGCTCATCTTTTGGTGTCAACGGAACATTCTTATATATTTTTTCAACATCTTGGGTATTATTTATCGGATTACCCTTCAAATCCTTAATGGAAATTATATTTTCAACAATAAAACTACTAAATCTTCCTTTTTGGCAATCCCATGCCGTTAGTAATCCGTCTGCATCCCCTTCGGCAGTTTCTTTAAATTCAAATGGTGGCTCTATTGTCTTTGGTGGTAAATCCAAATTATTTTTTGTAGTATATTCTATAATTACTTTCATTTTATAATTATCAATATGTTTTAAAATATCCTTATAGGATTGAGTTATGGGAATATCTGGTGATATTTTTTGTTCTGGTTTTTGTTCTTCTTGACCAGGTTCCATTTCTGGCATTTGTGCTTGTGCTCCAATATATATATTATTGTCATCAAACCAACCATCATTAACCTCTAGGGCATATCTATAGTCAGAATTAGACTTAACCGCTCTTGTGCTTAAGGGAGCCATTCTTTCTATTTGACCGATTTTGCCATTCGCCTTGATAAAAGCTATTTGTAATGGAATGTATGTGTTTGCCATCCAGAAAGAAAGTAGTTTTTCTTTTCCAAAATCAAATAGCATACTGTTATTATAAGGAAGATATTTTCTACCCATCAAACCTCTTAAATGAGATTCTGGTGTTTTAGCTATTTCCGCATATAATTTTGGTTTTTTCATATTAATTAACCAAACAACCAAATCCCTCTAACATTTCTTTTAACTCTTCTTCATCTTCTTTATTGCAAGTAATGCTTTTAAACTTACTACCACTATCAAGATTATATTTTGTTATAATGTTATTTTTATCTTTTTCCAAACTAACAATTTTAATATCAATATTGGATATTTCTCCATTAATTTTGTTTATTTCACTTTGTGCAAATACCTTTTTATCTTTATTTTCTTTAACAAGTTGTAAAATTTGGTCTAGTTTTATTTCATCCTGTGTTTTCATTCCAATATTTATGAGAGTGTTTATTTTAATTAAAATAGATTTGTGCTCTTCTTTTTTTCTCATCAATTTTAATTCAAGTTCTGCTTTTAAATTTCTTAATTTTTTAATTGAGTTTTTATTTTTAAAAATATTGTTTGTTAAAACAACATTAAATTCACTAATATTTTTCGTACCATTGTCTTTTTTTGAAGACAAACAGTAAGACAATTTATTACCCATTTTAAGTGGAATGTATTTTTCCATTTTTATTTCTCGACACTTTCAAGATATTCTTTTTCAACATCTTCTAGTGTTTTTTTAGGTTTATTAGCAATGTTTTTGTTTGGAGTGGTCTTTGGCATTTCTACTGGCTTTGTGCTGTCCAACCCTCCCAATACATTACCATTGGATGTATCGTTTTCGTTGTTTAAATATTCCCAATATTTTTGTTTTAATATTTTGTTTTTTATTTCGTTTAATGATTCTGGAGGGTTCGAGATAACAATTTCAATAGCCCAGTCCTCATTCCCAGTCGCTTTTTCCAAGAGTTTTCGTTCAAGTACAGATAGTGTCTTCATCATTTGGCTCTTTAACTCTGGGTTTTCGCAGTTCTGGTACTTGTTCGTATATATTCTTCTATAACCCGCCAAAATTCGTAGTGTTTCTGGAGAAACATTGTTGGAGTTATTCAAAAAATTCATTATTGTTCTTTGGGGAATTGGAATAGAAGATTTATTTTCTTCGCCCTTAAATTCATGAATTAATCGTTCAACTAATTGTAAAGACGGATTCGGTATTTCTTTAATAAGCACAATCCTATTTCTGATAGCGTTTATAACATCTTCAACAGGAATATCATGTTTGCTTCTTAAAATGTTTTCTCTCAACTCTTTATCATATAGCAAATAGCTATTATTCAATGGTTTGGATTTAGACTTTCCCTGTTGAAGTGAGGGACTTTTGTTTTTTTTTGCAGCCATTTTAATATTTAACAACAATTTATTTTCCAGACATACTGTGCCCTGCTTATTAAAAGATTCTTGGATTTTTGCTTGGTTTTTGACAACATAGCTTTCTTTATCATTCAAATATTCCCAATATTGTTGTCTTAATGCCTTGTCGCTTATTTCATCTAACGACTCTGGCGGGTTTTCTATGAGGTCTTCTAAGGTTTGCTTTAGCGTCTTAATAGGCTTAGTTTGCTTTATTGGTTTAACTTGCTCAGCCTCAAAGAATTCGTTTTTTTGTTTACCCTTACCTTTTTCTATATTTTTTTCTAACAATTCTTCTGCTTGTTCTTGAATTTCCTTTTCAGTATATTCTTTATGAGATGGAGATTTTTTATTTTTTTTAGTTTTCTTTTTGACTAGGAGATTGGCAAGCTCTTCCATTGTTTTTTTGTCTTTAGCAGAAGGTTTTGTAGCATCTATTCCTGGAATTGATTCATTAATACTTTCTTGTCCCCATTCTAGTGCTGGTTTATATTGACTGCTACCAAATTTTTTAGAAGAAATTATTTTCTTGGCTCTATCTTTTGCCATTTCAAGAATGTTGGTTTGTGAATCTTGTTTGCTTTGAAGTGTTCCGTTTGTTTTACCCCAAAAAGTCCAAACTTCATATTCGCCTTTTTTCATTTCATATACTCTTACATTATATTCTTTATTGGATGTGGCCGAATTTATACCCTTACTAATTACTCTGTCGTTATAATAATATTTATTTGAAAAATCTGGCCACGATCCCGCAATCTTTATAAGATCTTTATTTTCTAAATCAATAGTTTTACTTGCCAAGGCTAAAGCACTTTTTCTTTTTGGTCTTTTTTGGTCGGCAAGAATGATGCTGTATGGCTTTTTGACACTTTGTTTTTCAAAAGAGTTCTGTTCGCCAAGCACCATTGTTTTTATGATGTTTGCCGCTCTGCTCGTGAAACGTATATCCCTATCACCTCCAATAATCAGCCCAGAAGCTTTTAACTTTAGCACATCTTCCTTTTTAACATTGTTACTTATTCTGTATGTTTTCTTTTCCACTTCTTCATTATTGTTTATGACGGAACTGTTTTTCCAAATATAAAATAAAACATCGGCATCTCTGTCGCTAGCCAAAGCTGTTTTATTCAATGAAGCATTTGTCAAAAGTTCATTTTGCATTAACTCCATATTAACTGGAAAATAATTAATGAATCCACTATCCGAACTATTAGTTGGTCTAATTGGCATTGGCATATTTAATATATTCCTTACACTTTTCTGTTAACTCATACTCGTCCAGTACCTGCTTCAACTTCTCTTTGTTTTCCGCAATTAACTCCAAAAATCCTATGCCGATTCTTTCTTTTGAATATTTTCCGTCAAATAAAAGATCTTTATAGTGCTTCATTGACATGGACAATTCATGCTCTGGAATAAAATCGTATCTAATCATATATTTTATGGCTCTTAATATAATGATAGGATTATTTTTTACAATACGATCTGTTTCTGGAAAATAGGTTCTTATTGTTTTTCTTTTTATATCTTCTACGCTTTGTTTACAAACATCATATGCCACCTTCTTATTGATATCATAAATTAACATATTAATTGTAAAGTCCCTGCCATATATGTCTAAGTTCAGCGGGGTAGTCTTAATATTGTTTTTACGCAATAGGTTTCTAA
>Ga0208904_1002308_pt1 | contig 12173 bp, 14 predicted proteins | sample AntAceMetag02UKB_FD_184774 | JGI IMG/M metagenome (GOLD analysis project Ga0208904, IMG submission 184774) | Saline lake microbial communities from Ace Lake, Antarctica - Antarctic Ace Lake Metagenome 02UKB (SPAdes) (version 2) | ecosystem: Environmental > Aquatic > Non-marine Saline and... | reverse complement strand
TGATAGAGTACCCAAGCTCCGAGGGAGAAGGTGGATATAGAGTGCTTTTTCCAAGAGCCCCATTTTTCTTTTTGATATAGGTGTTTAATGGGAAAATCGTGTTGTCGAAAGTAGCGGAGGACGGAAGGGCTTATCGTTGCTCTATCAAATCCAACCAGCTTTTTACCTATGTTGTCAAAATAACATTGGGCTCCAAACTTAGCCCCGCCGAGGATGTTGGAGCTGTCACAACTATAGGGGCGGAAGGTTTTTAGGACCTTATCTCTGGTGTAACCTAACAGATGGCATTTCTTTTTATGTTTATTGAAATAGGCGCACAGTTTAGGGACGTATTCTCCCATTTTGGAACCTACAAGACCTCCAATACCCACAAAATCAGTGTATTCAAAATATTTATCTAATTGTTTTTGTTTACTACCCAGTGTGAAGATGGGGATAGGAGCCAAACCTTCTTTTCTCATACTTATATAATTGTTAAAGGTCTTGTCTGATTCTCTTATAACGTCCAACTGAAAATAGTTCCAAAAGTATTTTTTATATTCGTGCAACCAAGCGCAATATTCTTTTAGGTCTATGGGTTTACCTAAAGTATATGCCGTGAAAGCCCCACTATCAATTAGTATTTGGATTTCTTTTTTCTCAACGAGGGAGAAGAGCCTTTCCCACTCAAAGGTATCTTTATAAGCATAAGATATCAGTATTTTGAGGGGTTTCATTTTAGGTCTATTTTATTTTTTATTTGGGCCTCTCTCAGAACTTCTTCGATTAAGCTTTTGACCTCTTCTCCTTTATCGAGGGGAACGATAGCTGTTACAGTAGCCGAAAGTTCATCTTGTAAATCGTCTAGGGATTCAGGGGCGTTTTCTTCATTAGGAGATAAATCGGTGGAAATAGCCTCCAAATCTTCTAAAGAAAAACCTGTTAGTTCGATATCAAAATCCCCTCCCATTAACGCTTGGAGTTGAAGGGCTAACGCTTCTGTTTCCCAATCGGAACCAATCTCTGCGGACCTATTATCTATAATTTCCCTTGCCGTTGCTAACATGGAATCTTCTTCAATTACGACAGCAGCAATCTTTTTCCATTCAAGTTTTAATGCCGCTGTTAGGATTCCATTACCTGCTCTACACAACATATTACTCTTCTGAACGACGATAGGTTTGTGTTGTCCGTAAGTGGTGAGGGATTGACATAGGAGGTCTATACCCTCAGGTCTATGCTTGCGAGTGTTTGCCGGGTTGAGGTTTATTCCCTCAATATCTATTATAAGAGGGGTTAAATCTTTTACTATATTCTCAGTCATAGTGGATCCTTCATATTATTTTTTGTAAAAGCTTCTAGTCTCTCAACACAAGTACCGCATTTTAAACAAGGCCCGTCCTGCCCTTCGTAACAACTCCAGGTCATTTCGTAAGGCACTCCGAGCTTGAGCCCTATGCTCACTATTTTTATTTTGGTCATGTGCTGGAAGGGGAATTTCAGGTGCACAGTGTTGGAGGTACCGGTTTGGATAGCCTCCTTCATTTTATTAAGAAAATAGGGTCTACAATCCGGGTAGATCGGATGATCTCCCGCATGTGCTCCTATTAGTAAATGTTCGATACCTTCTGAGTCTGCGTACCCTGCGGCGATACTTAATAAGATCCCATTACGAAAGGGAACTACCGTATTTTTCATATTTTCAGAGGAATAATGTCCGTGAGGTAGGGCCTCCCCACCTACTAATAAACTACTTTTAAAGGGCAATTGTAAAGAGATTATTGTATGCTTTATTTTTAGTAAAGCACAAATGTTTGAGGCACATTGGAGTTCCTTACCATTGTGTTTTGAACCATAATTAAAAGATATGGCCTCCACTTCTTTGTATCTTGGGAGGGATCTGTATAGGAGGGTAGTGCTGTCTACTCCCCCTGAAAATAATACTAATGCTCTCTTTAAGGTTTTTCCCACGGAAATACTATCCAATCATTTTTCTTCTCTCTCAGCCAGAAATCAGGAACTATCTTACTCTCTCTGTGATAGAACCATGTAACAATATAGGGCATACTCTTTGACTTTTTACGCCAGGTGGATAACGTCTTACCGGTATCAGCAATGTCATCAATAATCACTTGCTCATTGATACCAACTAACGAACCCATTTTATATTTTATCCCCGTCAAGTGAGAAACTTTAACAGCCAAACACAATCCTCCACGAGCAGGGGCGCAGATAATTTGGAAAGGTTTTTCCATTTGTTTTTGCTTCTCAAGAAGGCGCAGGGAAATAGCCTCCGCCGCTTCTTCAAATTGTTCCCAGGTAAGTATCATTACTAATTCTCTCTCTTTTTTTTAGTTGACTTCCTATGAATATATAGTTAAACTCAGCATAAAACAAGCTCGTAATTTTATTTTCGCCGAATTTCGGTTTTCGTAAACCTTCATGGAAATTTTGCTTATGGACGAATACTATATAAGTGATCAAGGGAAGAAAGTCAAGAAAAAAAAGTGCCGTGCAAGGGCTCGTACTACCGGACTTCCCTGCTCAAACAATGCAATGGATAATGGGAAATGTTATGTGCATGGTGGTGCTAATCATATCCCCGATCGCCCCGATAGACCTAATTACAAACACGGGATTTATTGTGATGCGCTCTTGGAGGGAGAAGAAGAAATCTATACCAGGGTTAAAGGTGATATCGATTCTCTTACCGAAGAGATCGTTATGACCAAACTCAAATTAAGGAGGGCGTATTTAGCCCAGCAGGTTTGGGAAGAGGGGATTGAGGAGGACGCCGTCCAGACGGAAGTCCTCGGTCAGATTCAAACAAGCCAGGAAAAAGATATGGCACCTTTCCAAATCGAAAGAGATGTAGGGACGGGAATAAATGCCGAGGGTGAGAGGTTTGGGATAAATAAGAAAAAAGTGGTGAGGAAAGCCAGGGATTTCTCCCATGAAATTCACCTGCTTACGAGTGACTTAATAAGATTGATTAGGGCTAAGGCTGAACTTCAGGTAATGATTAGAGGTCCGGAATATAAAGAATCTATGGCTAGATCTATGCGGGAGTTTACCCAAACAGCGGGGGGTATGATCCCAGAGCCAGGTACTGCCAAATTGCTTGCAGAGGTAAAAGACAATGGCGCGTTTAACTGATGTGAAGATGTTGACAGATCGATGGGAGCCCCTGAGAGAGCATAAAACTCAATGGGCTGCCTGGACGTATATGGGCAGATATTCGGTTCTGCCTTCCGGGAGAAGATCGGGAAAATCTGAGATAATCGGTAAACGTAAAATGGTAATGCGCGCACTTATGTCTCACGAGAGAAACACTCCTTTTTTTCGACCTTACAACGATCCCCGTTTTGGGATTGGAGCCCCAACGAGGGATCAAGCAAAACGAATATATTGGAACGACATTAAGCGCATGATCCCAAAGAAGTTTTTATTTTGCCCACCAAATGAATCCCAACTTATCGTTTCACTTCTCAATGGTGCCGAGATCCACGTTCTCGGTATGGATAAGCCCGAGCGGGTTGAGGGTTCCCCCTGGGATCATTTTGTACTCGATGAGTATGGAAACATGAAGGAGCAAACCTGGGGGGAACACGTCCGCCCAGCGTTATCAGATCGGCAGGGGGGTTGTGATTTTATTGGAGTCCCTGAAGGCAGAAATCATTATTACGAACTATCTAAAATGGCAAAAGCTGAGCAGATGAGGGGCAATCCCGACTGGGCACTATTCCATTGGCTCAGTTCTGATATTCTACTCCCATCAGAAATCGAAGCCGCTAAACGTGAAATGGATGAATTGACTTTTAAGCAAGAGTATGAGGGATGTCATTTACCAAGCACCCTGATATCATTTTGGTGCGGAGATATTAAACCCATTTCAGAGGTTAAACCCGGAGACATAGTTACAACTTTTCAAAAGGGAAAGGTACAACCCACAGAAGTATTAAAAGTTGAGAAAACTGGTGTTAAAGGGCTGTTAAGTGTTGAGATTGAAAGTGGTTTAGTTTTTACTGCCAGCAAGTATCATAAAATGAGGGTGAAGGGTGAGAAAACGCCTTTAGTTGAATGCAAAAACCTTGATTTTGTTTATAATCAATGGGAACCTCAATCTAAAAAAGAGGTTTTAGCAGGGATTCTGGGTTTCACTTTGGGGGATGGTAGCGTTTCACGAAGGCCGAGTGGCAAGCTCGCATGTTCTTGGTATCTACATAAAAAAGAAGATTTAGAAATATTTAAGAAAGATCTATTCAAGGTGTGGCCTGAATGTAGGGGTGAAGGGGGTTATAAGAATAATGGGTATCAAATATCTTTAGGCAACCCAATAGCGTCTTATCTTGTGGAGAAGGGTTGCCCTGTTGGGAGAAGATCATTACAGGATATTGGAATCCCCGAATGGATTAAGGAGAGCTCTTGGAATGTCAAGAGGGCTTTTCTTGCAGGTATATTTGGAGCAGATAGCTCCACGCCAGTACCGGCAAAGAGTGGCAAAAACCCTAAGCCGGTTATTTTGGCAATGGTAAATAAACGACTGGTTGAAGAAGCGGCGCAAATACTTAAAGATCAGGGTTATCATGCAACGGTGACTTACTCCTCCTCTATGACGCGATTATACGTTGATAGAGCTTTTCTGAGGGATGTTGGGTTTTTATACAATTACGATAAAGCTGAAAAGGCTTGGCTCTGGACTCATTATTTATCGTGTGTTGATTGTGAGAAAAGGGTTATCGCAGGATTAAGGGCACAGGGTAAAAAATGGAAAGAAATAGGGGATATTGTTGGTTTAAAAATGCATTCAGCTTATCAGTTAGGGCATAGCAAGGCCAAGAGGGCTTCAAGCAGATTCCCTAAATTCAAAGATTGGGTAAAAGATAAGTATAATGAAGGGTCATTGTCTCTAAAAATAATAGCAAAAAAGGAAAAGCCTGAAGCTGAATGTTGGAATTTAACTGTTGATAGTTCTGATCATAGCTATGTTTTAGCAAATGAGATTGATAATTTTAACTCGTTCATAAATTTTACAGGCAGGGCTTACTATAATTTTATCGAGGAAACGCATTGTGCTAAACTTGAGTACCGGCCTAATTACCCGCTGATATTTTGTTTTGACTTTAATGTTGAACCGGGAGTCGCGGTTGTTTGTCAGGAGCAATCTTTACCAAATGGTCAAGTTGGGACGGGCATTATTGGGGAGGTCCACGTCCCACGAAACTCTAACACTGTTATTGTTACACGCAAATTATGTAATGATTGGGCAGAGCATAAAGGGGGTATTTTCGTTTACGGGGATGCATCTGGTGCTGCAAGGGGATCTTCGAAAATAAAAGGTAGCGATTGGCAATTGGTTAAAGAGGTTATGTGGTCTCATTTTAGTCGAGAGCAGGTCCATTTCCGTATCAGTAGTCGCAATCCTCCCGAACGCGCTAGGGTTAATAGCGTTAATTCAAGGTGCATGTCCGTTGACGGGACTAAACGCCTCATGCTTGATCCGGTTAGAGCCCCTCATACCTTGATAGATTTTGAAGGCGTGACGGTAGTTAAAGGGGGCTCAGGGGAGATAGATAAGAAGGGTAATCCTAAGCTCACGCATTTGAGCGATGCGCTCGGTTACTATATTTTTAAGGAATATCCGGTCAAGAAAAAGTACGTAGCTACCGGACAAAAGTTTTGGAAATAGGGGAAAATTATGGCGAGTTCTGATTTACTAATAAACGAAAAGCGTATCATACCTTTGTTGTCTTTTACGCAGGATGATTTAACTTCCGTCAACTCTGTTTATGCGGAGCATATAATCGAGTGGCAGGTTTTTATGGCCATGTACGAGGGGGTTAGGGCGATTAAACTCCTCGGATTGATAGAAAGACACGAGAGGGAATCAGTAGCTAACCATACGCGTAGAATCAACGAACTATATTCTTTTGGGTACTCAAGATCGGTTGTGAACCTCTTCACTTATTATCTTTTTAAGAAAGAGCCTAAGGCTTTTTACCCGGACGCATTAGTTAATGATCTAAGGTGGTCTCAATTCCAAGCAGATTGTAATTTATTTGGGGATAGTTTCACCTCTTACATGACAGAGCAACAGAGATATGCAGGGGTTTACGGGCATGTTGGGATCCTTGTAGATAAACCTGCAAAGGCGACAGAGAACCTAGCCGACGAGCTTAAAAATGGCATATACCCCTATATTTCGGCCTATCATCCTACGTCCATATTGGATTGGAGATATGATCGAGACGAGTTCAACCGGCCCTTCCTGGCATATTTAAAACTGAGAGGGAGCAACGGGGAGTATCGTTTATGGTGGCCGGATTTCTGGGAGGTATGGGCCGAAACGGAGGACGGGGAGGGGGTTGAAAAAATAGAGGAGGGGGTGAACCCATTAAGGGAAATTCCTTTCGTTTGGTTGAGAAACTTCAAACATTACCAGTTTCCTTTAGGTGTTTCTGATATTTCAGATATAGCCTATGTGGATCTTTCTATTATCAGAAATCTATCCCAGGGGGAGGAGGTTATCACATATGGGGCTTTCCCAATGTTGAGGAAACCCTATGAGGAGGAGGGTAAAAAGACGGACGTTGTGGGTGCAACCGCTGTTTTAGGTTTTGATCCTGAGTTCCCAAATTCAAAACCAGATTGGTTAGAGGCGAAAGTGAAAGAACCGATTGACGCTGTTCTTGGTTGGGTTGCGAAAAAAGTTGAGGAGATATACCGGGCAAGTAATGCCGGAGGAATGGCAGCCACGGAAATAAGTACTCAAGCAAAATCCGGCGTTGCTCTAAAAACAGAATTTCAGCTTTTAAATGCTGCTATTGTTGCAAAAGCAATAAATCTTGAAAAGGCAGAAAAGCAGATTATAGGATATTGGCTGGACTGGATTCAAAGCCCAAATCTCTTTGAGGAGGTGAGCTATGAGCGGTCCAGGGATTATGATATCCAGAATCTTGCGCAGGATTTAGACAATGCACTGATAGCAAAAACGGTTATATTATCTGAGAAATTCAAACAAGAGATTCAAAAGAACGTAGCCCGTCAAATGTTACCAAACGCAGACGAGCAGTTAATGAACGAGATCGATACTGAGATCGAGACTACGCCGGAGCCAGAGGTTGAAATTCCAAAGGAATTTGATAAAGACGGGGAAGAGGAAGAGGAAGAAGAAGAAGAAGAAGAAGAGGAAAAATAAATGGACCGTAAACCCTTTATGAAAACGGCGGCAGATACAAGAAAACGTCTTGCACGACTTGAAAAGCTGCATAGGAAACGCCTTGAAGCCTCAATTAAGAAGCTGCAAAAGCAAATAATAAGTCAAGTCAACCACTTGAAAACGACCACAAGCGGGAGGCTTATTGCTAAAAAAACTAACCTCCTTCAAGCTCAAAAACTTTATAAAGAGACGTTGAAAATATATGAAGAGACTTATAACAAGGCGTATAGGTCAGTCGTAAAGGATTTTGATAAAATTACCACCGGGGTTGCGGGAATGTACACTGAATTAGGCGAGGCGATAACATTTTCCGGGGCAGATAAGATTATGATAGCAGAGCTGAAGAAGCTTTCTCTTTCCCGTTTCGCCTCCTATGCCGTAGACGCTCAGGACAAATTCAGTCGTGCATTATATGATTCCGTAATCACCGGAGCACCTCACGGCAGATTGAGAAACACTATCCGGGGGATATTTTCGGGCCGCAAAGACGTACTCGGTCGCTCAATGACGAGATATGCAAAAACCCACGCCAGGGACGCAGTTAGGAATTTTCAAAACCAGGTAACAATGAAGAAAGCCACCGATATCGGTTTGAAAGAATTTCTCTATCACGGGAATGTAATGCGTACAACCAGGACTTTCTGTGCTCACCGAGCAGGAAATATCTATACTAAAAAACAGATTGAATCCTGGACACACAATTGGCCAGGGAAATCAGGTCCGGCTATGACAGATCGAGGGGGATATAACTGTAGGCACAATTGGCAACCAATTAAAAAGGAGTGGGTTGAGGGAAAAGAGCTGGGTGCATTTAACAAAATAATCGAGAAGAAATAAAAAATAAATTAAAAAAAGTTATGGACATGACAAGTATTCTATGCTAAAGGTTAAGTATGTTAGTCTTATCATCTGAAGATGATATGCGTTTTTCTTGCAAAAGAAAAGAAAGGTTTTTTTTACATGTGGACTTTAAAACTTGATGAGAACGAGCAACCGGTTCTGAAGAACGGGACTCCTCTTTATTTAGACAAAGACGGGCAGGAGAAAGACGGCGCACCAATGGAAATGGCTTTCGATCCTAATCAACTATCCAGTAAAGTGCTGGAACTTAGGAGCGAGAATAAACGCAGGCGAGAAACTAACGAAAAAAATAAACAGAAGCTTGCGATCCTTGACGGTATTGACGACCTAGAGGCGTGGAAGGCTGAAGCTACCACCGCTATAGAAACGGTTGGAAATTACAAGGATAAAGATTTAGCGGAAGCTGCAAAAGTAGAAAAGTTAAAAAAAGAAATGAAACTGACCTACGAAGAGCAGAGCGGAAATCTTAAAAAACAATTCCATGAACGCGAAGTTGGACTCAACACCACCATCAGCGAAAAAGACAAATTCATTCGATCACTAATGGTTAGCAGTCGTTTTGCTACCTCTCCATTGTTTTCCGGTGTTGAACCGAAAACGATACTACCGCCAGAAATTGCCGAAACGTATTTTGGCGATCATTTTAGGGTAGAAACTACAAATGGAATTCCCATATTAAAGGCTTATGATAATCGTGGCGAGGAGATCCCATCGCGTAAAAACATGGGTGAAGCCGCTGATTTTGATGAGGCTATGGAATTTCTTTTTGAGCAATATCCTGGGAAAGATAAGCTGATTCGGAGTATCAGCGGATCAGGTAGTACGGGAGGAATTAGTGGGGCAAACGCCGGAACGCCTATAGCAAAATTGGAAATCCAGTTAGCTGAAGCGAGAAAATCGGGTGACGTTGGAAAAAGTTTGATGTTGAAAAACCGTATCTTCGATCTAAAAAAAGAAAGCTCGACTCGTCGCTAATTTTTTTTAGAAAGGACATAACACAATGTCTAACGTATCAGGCGTCGGAACCTCATGGGGTCTCCCTAATTATACTGGGGAGCTTTTCCTCATTGGGGCCAATCAAACTCCTTTTCTCAACATGATCGGCGGTCTCCAGGGTGGCAACGTTCGCACAACTGGATCTTTTGAATTCTCTCTCGCCTCCCCCTGGGCTTTAGAAACTCCGTCCCAACCATCAGTTACCGAAACTGATTCTGTAACAGCACCGACAGCGACTTCCTATGTTCGTACTCAGGACGTTAACACCGTCCAGATTTTCCATGAGGCAGTGAATATCTCCTATGCAAAACAGTCTGTTTCTCGCATGGCGACGGTCACAGAAAACGGATCAGCAGGATACGGTCACCAGGATTTGGGAGACGCTCAACCAGTTCAGAATGAACGCGATTTCCAGATCCTTGCCAACATGAGGCAGATCGCGGTTGACGCAGAATATTCATTCTTAAATGGTACTTATGTACAGTCTACAGGTGTCGGTGTTGCGGCTCAAATGGGTGGAATCATACCCGCATGCACGTCAAATACCGTAGCCGGATCTGCTACCCTCACTAAAGCTATGTTCAACGAGCTGCTTCGTGAAATGGCAGGTAACGGTGCAGAATTCCGCAACCCGGTAATTTTTGTAAACGCCTTCCAAAAGCAGCGGCTTTCTGAGATTTTTGGTTACGCTCCAGAGAACAGAAATATCGGTGGAGTAAACGTTAATCAGATCGAAACTGATTTTGCAAAACTTGGAGTTGTATGGGCTCCTAGAGTTCCAGCAGCCACATTGCTCATTGCCGATCTCGCTGTTTGCTCTCCTGTGTTCCTACCTGTTAAAGATAAGGGCGTTCTTTTTTATGAAGAACTTTCCAAAGTTGGCGCAGCGGAACAGGGTCAGATTTATGGTCAAATCGGAATTGATTATGGACCTGAGGAATTTCACGGGACAATCACTAGTCTTTCTACTAGCTAACCCCTAACCAACAGAAAGGAGAAAGTGAATGGCGATAACCGAAGCAGAGGCACGCATGATGGGCCGCAGACGCCGTGATCTTATGAATAATCCTGGGGTGAATCCCAAAGTGCGGGAATACATTCAGGATATTGATAAGGGCTTGGGCGGAGCAGGTGCAGATGTTTTACCTACTACCACGACCTCAACCACAACCACAACAACTTCGACCACAACCACAACTACGGCTGCGTGATAGGAGTGTATTTCTCGGTTTGTTCCGAGAGAGTGTATATATCGTAATCATATAGAAGGATTTTATTATGGCAAAAAAGGCAACGGTTATCAGAAAATTTGTAAAGACCCAAGCGGATCAAGCGTCGGTTGTTTGGAACCCAAAGGTAAATAAACCGCTAGCGAGATTTTCTAAAAATGGCCCTCCTTTTGAAACCGACTCGTCAACCGTGGCGGGGGTTTTGATTGAGATGGGGTACAAGGAAATCACACCTGCACCAGAGGTCCCTGACGTTTGCGATAGCCTGAAAGAACCTTTTGAGCTTTAAGGGATTTAGAAAATGGCATACACAACAGACGCTGATTTAATGGCAATTCGCCCTCAAATATTACAGCTGGGAGTGGAAAGCTGGGATCAATACCATACTGATGCGGCTACAACCGTTGACGAGGTTTTGGAGGTTCGGTGGTATCGGGGAGAGGCCGATCAGAGGGGGTTCAACTATACGACGACACCTTTTGATGGAGACCTGCTTGATACCACACAAATCAAAAAACTTGTTGCGTATAAAGTTCTCGAATTATGTTACGAATATTTGATGAAAGAAATGTCTGAGGCTGACGGGTTTGAGCGGTTTATGAAACTTTATAATAAAAGATATGAAAATGAGCTTCAACGACTTCTCGCCCTCGGCCTCCATTATGATTGGGACGAAGATGATACTGTTGACCAGGACGAAAAGTTCGCACAACAGTATCGGAGATTGGCCAGATCATGAAAATCACCGGTCTCGGTAAAACGATTAAGGGATTGAAAAGCGCAATTGTTTTTCAGTCGAAAAGTTTGTTTGCTGAGATCGGTGAATACATTAAAACTAGGATTAAGTTACGGACCTCAGCGGGTAAGGATTTTGAGGGTTCGCCTTTTAAATCTTATTCTGAGAGGTACAAACTGTTTCGAGCAAAAGGGGGTTATCCCACAACTACGGTAGATTTGTTTTATTCGGGCTCAATGATGGGGTCGATGACAGCGGTTTCAAAACCGACGAGTGTGAGGATTTTCTTCTCGGCGGGGACGGACGAGAATGGAGTTTCAAATTCTGGAAAAGCGTATTGGCTTAACAAAGACAGAAACTTCTTTGCGTACTCCCAAGCTGATTTGAAACAAGTTATTAACATGTATGTTAAGAGAGTAAAATCGAAATGAGCACCTTAACACAGCGTGAACAAATTATTCAGTATCTTGAAACGCAACTTAAAAAGAGCGTGACGTTGAAATTTGTAACGCGGCGATTAGCCACTTACGAGGATTTAAAAGGTTTTGCAAGTACTCAATTTCCCCTCGCTTGTATGGTATCAGGAATGCCGGTGGCAAAGGACAAACTCTCTTCTCGCGTTCAAGGGACGATAGCTAAAACAATCTCAGGATTAAGTATTGATTGTTTTATTTATCTTTATGATACCGCCGATTCAACCGCCGATTCATTGATTTCAGATACGGCTAGTGAGCTGAAAAAACTTATCTTGGCCGACCCAAGACAGGGGAAATTAGTGCTTAATACGAGCATTGCTTTTTCCCCTGAGGTTGGGCATTGGGACCCTTTTGTAGCGTTTAAAATTACGATTAATATGGACTACTTACACACAACAGGAGGTATATAGAGATGCCAAATGATTCTCAACCGCCACCGTCAACCGACAATTATGCAATAGGAAAAGGAAAATTGTATATTGGGCAGTGGCTCGGCACCACACCTAGCTACTCTGAGATGGGTAATTGCCCCTCGATTGAATTCGAGCCAACTGTGGAAAAATTGCCACATTATTCTTCACAGACAGGTTTTAAAACCAAAGATAAAGAATCTGTAATTCAAACTGAATACGTGCTTAATTTTGATTGTGATGAACTTGCCACAACGAATCTAGCGA
>Ga0208904_1002305_pt1 | contig 12184 bp, 9 predicted proteins | sample AntAceMetag02UKB_FD_184774 | JGI IMG/M metagenome (GOLD analysis project Ga0208904, IMG submission 184774) | Saline lake microbial communities from Ace Lake, Antarctica - Antarctic Ace Lake Metagenome 02UKB (SPAdes) (version 2) | ecosystem: Environmental > Aquatic > Non-marine Saline and Alkaline... | reverse complement strand
TCAACAACATTTGGTCAATTTTTTGCCAAATCCGAAAATTGCTCTTAAAATCCGCTTACAGAGAGGCTTTGCGGAGGGCGAAGAAGGGGGACAGTCCCCATTAATGATTAAGTCCCCATTAATGATTAATTAGTCCCCCTTTAATAATTCTCATCTTCAAGACAAAAACCCCCCACCTCCATTCCCTGTTCCTGTCCTGACCGCCAGTAACAAGGCATGCCACAATAAGAAGACATTTGATTACAGGAAAAGCGACTATAAGCATCTTCGCAAAAAGGCAGACAACACGAATACAGACTTACGGGGGACGATCCTGCTCTACAATCAAATCCATTTACAAAAAAAGCTCCTTCAGATCCCTCACAACAAAGAATGCAATGTGTTGTAGTTATTATTTTAACATTTGAAAAAAATGCTGATGAACTGCTATCTTGGCTTACCGTTTTTACTTCTATGCCCTCAAAATTATCATTGTCATCAAAAAAAACAGTAGCCATGATGCCTGCTCCGCTATTTGGAATATAATCATAAAAATTATCTGCTGAATTATCGCAACTACCACCATCGGTAAGACACACAGACCATTTTTCACTAGTAAAAGCGCCCTGGCACTCCTCAGTCTCGTCAATTTCATATCCTCTAACTCTCTTATCAATATCCTCAAAATCATTCTTAACATCACAATCTCTGCCTTCAGCATGATTCTCGTCCACACCTAAATCTATTGAAATATGCCTAATATCACCTTTTTCAATTGTATCCATTATTCCCATGTCTCCTACCGCAGTATAATTATTTACCATATTATGACCATTGCGCATATCAAAACATTTATAAAAATTAGACCAATTATATACAACGTAACCATCGGTAGTACATGTTTTTTCTGAAATATTTAAATCCACACGAGATATGCCCTCTAAATCCAGTCCTCTTAGGTTTACTAAAGATGGGTTGATAAAGTTGAGTAAAGAATAAGCGCCCACAGCCAAAAGCAAACCAATTAAAGAAGAATTGATACGCGCTCTGGCTTGACCAATAGCAGAAGGATTACCAGCTGCAGCCATCCATTGGAAACCAGCAATCATAATCATTATTATGGCAATAATTGCAATAGCACTTACGGACCATTTATAGATAGCGATTATGTATTCAATGAAAGTTTTTCCTGATACTTCAATTTGCTTTCCTACTTCAAATTCGCTATCTGGAATTTCAATTTGAGGTGTAAACATAACGTCCTGAGCCATAACTAAACCGAAATTACTAAGCAAAAAAAATGTACAGAAAAGAAGTAAAATTTTTTTGTTTCTATTAATCATATTTCCTATGTTAAAACTTTTACAACAGGGTTCTCCATCATTATAGCAATAATCATACAAATTGACAGGAACAATAAAAAGAAAATTATAAAGATTACAACATCAACAAACAAAACAATAAGGATTTCTGGAAAAGATAATTTTGGAACAATTTTTAATTTCATCCCATTGCCAAAAATTAATTGGGCATTCATAACCAAAAAAGTAATGATTATTCCTACTAAAGTTACTGCTGAAGCGCCATTGATTACTCTATAAATATTTTTTAAGCGCTTCGCGGCATCTTTAACATCTTTTATTTTCTTTTTCGCCTCCTCTATTTTTTTATCAACTTCTTCTATTTTCCCCTTAACCCCTCCTTTTATGCCTTTCTTTTTCTTTTCTCTCAATTCTTGTAATCGTTGTGCTCTTAAACGCGCTAAAATCCTTGCTGGCTTGCGAGAAACTGCTTCTGTCCCCTCACGCCCTTTTCCAATCTCTTGAGTTGCTCTTCTTAGCGCCTGCACCGGCGTCTGAGGTTTTAATCTGCGTTGGTATTCTTTCCTTGCAAGTTTTTCTAATGGTTTGGGTTTTATTCTTTTCCTCCTGTCCTTTTGTTGCTCACGCCAAAGCTCCCTTCTTTTTTCTTGCTCTTGTTTAGCTTTCTCAAAATCAGTAGGCATAGAATTTGGTTAATTAGTTGATGTCATTCACTTTCCACTCTTCATTTTCATAAACGAATTCTAAAATTACCGTTTCATAATTGATTCTTATTGTCTCTCCTTCCGTTTCTTGTATTTGAATTTGACTTTCAAAAATTGCTTTTTCGCTATCAATAAAATCGGATAAAGTTATAGATAGCACTTTAGTTTGAACCCCGAAGAAAACATCATTCTCATTAATTTCTTCCATTAATTGGATTCTTATATCTATAGCTAATTTGTCACTAACTTGTGGCAATAAACTGCGCAAATTTTCTTGATTGCTGTCTGAAGAATAAGTGTTATAGCGTTCTATAAAAAAACGAGCTCTATTTTCTAATTGCTTTTGGAGAACAAGAATAGAATCAACAATTTTTTCTTCGCTCTTTTCTTCGCTCTTTTCTTCCAAAACACTTGAAATAAACTCTTCCTCTGGTTCAACGTTAACATCTTCTTTATTTAAAAACATTAAAATTAACCCAGCTATAAAAAGAATAACAATAATCGCAATAATAATATTTTTTTTCTTCATAATAAATTATTAACTTTTTATTTTGTTTTATGCTGTTTAGCAAATTCCCTCTTGGCTTCATCAATCTCTAATAATTGCCTAGGATCAGAGGTTATTAATTGATCCTCTGAATAAGAGGCGACTATCTTGATAGCAGCATGCTTAGAGCCAGCAAAAAATATTCCGTCACCAATTCCACATTCTAATAATAAATACTTTTCTCCTTCTGTGAGCATAAAAGTTTTAGCCACTAAATCAATAGCTGCAGGTGATTGTTTTAAAAGTAGTTGCAATGCAGAGTTAGTCACAATCGCTCGACCATAGGATGATTCCAAAAAATCATTAACATCCTGAGTAATGGTGGTAACTCCCAAATAATATTTTCTGCAACGTTTAACTAAGGCAAAAATAAATTTAGCTGAATCTTCATGTTGCATTAACCACCAAGCTTCATCAATTAACAAAATTCTTTTCTTTAATTTTGCACGAACTACATTCCAAATATAATTAACAATAGTGTAAATAGCCATTGGCCTTAGTTCATCTTCAATGTCGCGAACAGAAAAACTAACCAATTGATTTTCCATTTCCACATTGGTAGGATGATTAAGAAAGCCAGCAAAAGTACCTTCAGTATATTTTTTCAATCTTTCCGCTAAATCGCTTCCTCCTTCCATCCCTTCTAATATTTCTTGCAAATCGCTCATAGTAGGAACATTTACCTGACTTAAATCACATCCAGGAACAATATCTTTCTTGGCGTAAGTTTCAATCAAAGCTCTATCCATTATAGAATCTTCTTTGGCGCTAAAACCTTTAATACCCCTTACATTCTCTTGTCCAATCATAATTCTTAAAAGTCCTTTAATTGTAATAACGCTAGTGCGGATCACATCAGCTGCACTAATATCTTTATTTTCTGATTTTGGCAAATCAAACGGATTAATTTTACTCTTAGAAGACAGAGAAATATTAATATAGGTTCCTCCCACAGCGTCAGAAAGGTGTTTATATTCTTGTTCTGGGTCAATGATAATCACATCTGTACCGAACATCATTGACCTTAAAACTTCCAATTTACAAAAATATGATTTACCAGCTCCAGAAGTAGCAAATACAACAAAATTAGCATTAGGCATAGAAAAACGATCAAAAAGAATTAAGCTATTATTATGCCTATTAATCCCATAAAGAACGCCACTATCTGAGGTTAAATCAGCAGATATAAAAGGGAAAGACGACGCACAAGGAGAAGAATTGATATTATTTAAAACCATCAATTGATCATTAGACAGAGGAAGAGTGGAGTTAAACCCTTGTTCTGACTGATAAAAAATTCTTCGACTATAAATCAATTTTGAAGCTAACAGACTTTCTATCTTTTCGGTTAATAAATCTAACTCTTTTTCGTTATTTGCATAAACAGTTATATATAAACCAAATTGGAAAAATTGTTCTATACCAGTAGTTAAATCATCTCTTAATTGTTCAATGTCATTAAGCGCAGTTTCTTTCAATGGATCTCGAGGTAAACCTTTCTCTTGAGCAGTACTCATTTCAGCCTGAAGATTGCCAACTCTATTCTGCAATTGCTTAAGAACAACACCTGCCTTAACCGGATAAAAAAACATAGCCACATCCAAATAAGAATTAAAATTGATAACTGGCATAAACCAGCCCACAGATATATATCTTGGAAATCCTACCACAAAAATAGTCCTCAAATATCTGCCCCCTAATTGGAGATATTGAGGCGTTACTCTTAGTGCCGAAGGAGCAATCAAGTCTTGAATCTTGAATTTACCACGTCGATATTTTTCCTCAGTATCAATAAATTCTTGAGCTTTTTTGTCTGACAAAGAAAAAATCTTTTTCTCTTTGTCTTTTTTTTCTTCCATTAAACTGTCTGGAGTTATAGGCATATTATTCTTCTATTTTTAATTTTTCTAAATCTATTAATTTTTGATTTTTAGATTCTACTGGATTGTATACATTATAAAATAATTCAATTAAGCTTTGGGTGTCTAAGGGGATAGTTTTAATGCCCATAGAAGAAAGACCAGAGGTAATATTGTCGGTTCTCTTAAAAAGCATTTCCCTATAAGCATCAAATTTTTCCCTCTTAATCTTCACTATAATAGCTGCGCTTAATATATCTGAAAGTTTAGACAAAAAACCCCTCTTTTTGTCACCAATCGGACTATAGCGAACGATAATATAAAAACGACGACTCATTATCTCTCCCAAATCTATTAATTCTTTGATAAAATCACGATAATCCGTAGTTTGATTTCTAAGAAGCTCATTTGTCTGATTCTGTCGTAAAATATTTAATTCATTAACATATGGATCAATATTAAAAGGGCGAGAATGAATGACAATTTGTAAAGGAAATTTTAAAGTATTCAAAAAACGAGAATAAGCCTGAATAACGGCTTTTTGTTCTTCTTCGGACTTGAGAGCAAAATTAATAGAAGAAGCGAATAAAACCGCGCGCAAACTCCCATCCTTCAAAAGCAAGCAATCGTTTTTTATCTCTGCAATATCTAGATATTTTTGAGTAGATGCTAAATTAGACATATATCTCTAATTGATTAATAGTGATAATTATTCTTCCTCCTCCTCATATCTTCCTCCTGTATCAACTAATAAAGCTATTTGAGAGAGTCTAGAACGGAAGAGTGGTTTCCGACGAATGCCTGTTAATTCCGACGACACCTTTTTCTTTATTTTCAATTCTTTTTCTTGAACGGGTAAGGATTGTTTGCCCCAAACTCTTAATTTAGGCTTTTTAAGTGTAGCAGAAACATTGAAAAGAAAGAAATGAATTGGTTGATGATTGACTTTAGCGAAGGCAAAACTACCTCCAACTGCAAGTAAAATAATTGCTTCAAAAATAAAGAGAGTAAAATCAGCCAACTTGTAACAAATAAAGCCCAATCCAAAAGTAATAATTAGAATAATTAACTGGCGAGGTGTAATTGGGCCTAAAATTTTAGGCTCAACATCAATAAATTGAGGAACTACAAACTGCATAATAACAACATTAAAACATTTTAGAAGCGGAGGTTCTGATTGAGCTCTACAACCGCATTGAATTCTTCTTCGCTTAAGGTTTTACGACCTTCTTTTTGTCGTTCCTTAATTGTCTCTTCTACTGATTTACCTTTATTGATTGATTCTTCTCCAAGCTCCAGATAGAGTTTATTTACCTCTGATTCTTTCCAAGCTTTGATACCCTCCGCTTTTTTGACTAAAGAATCTTCAGCTAATAAATTTATTTTCTCTTTTATCTTAGATATAGCTTCTTGAGAGGCTCCCCATCTTCTCCAATCAATTAGACTTATGCTTCTTAATTCATCGCTTGGTCCATAAATTCTAGGATGACCACTAACGCTTTCCACCATCACTTTATTCGGTTGAACTAAATTCCTATTCAAAACAGGGCTATCAATAGAAGACGCCGGTTTAGTTTCAAGAATTTTTTCCTCCTCTCTTTTGGGTTGAAATCTTTTAATTGCTTCTTCTATGTCCTCGGTTATTTTCTCTTTTTTTGTATCAACTTTTTTTATTTTTTTAACTAATGGTTGTCTAATTTTCGTCTCTATTTTTAATAATCCCTTAACTGGGCTTTTCATTAAAGCTTGAGCTTTTTCTGTATCAATAATTTTTTTCGTAGGAAGAGAAACTGTTTGAGCCTGTTGATCTTCTTTTCGTAAAATTTCCATAATCTTATCAATCATTTCTTGTTCTAATCCTATACCACCAATTTTTGAAGATCTCTTTAAAGCGATAACTATCTCTGTAGAACTACGCACATTGCGAATAAACGAAAGAATTATATTCTTAAATCTACTTTTAAGGACTTCTTCTTTTAGTATAAGTCCTGTGTCTTTAATAATTTGATCTACAATGCTATCCGCGTCTATTTTCCCCTGCGATTCTGTTTTGACTAATTCTGATAACTCATCTGCTGGAATCTCTCCTCCCCATTTTTTGATGTATAATAGGGTATTAACTTTTAAATAATCACTTAAAGGCAGAATTCTTTTTTTCAAAATTTCTACCGCTATTTTTTTTGTCTGTTCTTCTCCAAGTTCCAAGGTTTCTAATACTTCAAGTAACTGATCTAAGCTAATTTGTTTAAAAACGATTTTACGCAAAGCGTCAAAGAAAATTTTAATCTGTTCTACGGACAAATTAAATTCTTCAATTATCCCACCATTGGCGTCTGTACTTTCATCGCTCAACAAGATGTCTTGAATGTATTCTGGTAAATCTTTAAATTGTGATTGTATTTTATTATCCATACATCCTTATATAAAAATTTCCCCAAATTCTGATTTTTTCATCTTTTTTAACATTATTTCATATTTAGAATTTTTCGGCGAACTTGCTACTAAACGTTGAAATTCTGCTGCAATTGATTCAGCTATATCCCTATCTTCATCTACTAATTGAGCAAACTTTTTAAAATCCATAGCTTCCGCAATAGCAGTTTTCATACCCTGATTCTCTGGAGCATTCAATTTTGTTATCTCTATTTTTGACAAATGCTCCATTTTGATATTGTTCTTTCTGATATTCTGATTTAAACCCCCATTGATAGCTTTTTTGTCATCATCTCCTTTAGATCCTTTTCTTATGTTTTTATAAATATTCTCTATCCCTTCACCTTTGTTCAGTTTAAAATAGTTCTTGCGCGCTTTTTCGGCATTAGGAGTGTCAGCTTTACCTTCAGTATTATATTTGCTTATTAATTTTTCTAAAGCCGATACAATAGGTTTCTTATTTTCCTTCTTGTCACTTATTGTTTTAAAATCCTTATCATTAAGTTTGTTAAGTAAACGTTCTACTGTTGTTTCATCCTTCAATGACTCTGGATTAATACTCTTTATCACTGATGCACTGTTATTTCCAATAAAGCTGTCTAACTTGACTGGGTCTCCTTTATATATATTATCCAAGCGTCCAGTAGTTTTAAAATAATTTAATCTCATTTCATCGCTTGATTCTTTGCCTACTTTGTCGCTAATTACTTTATCATTAAATAATGTATCTCTAGTTTTTCTGCCACCCTCTGTTGCATTCAACTCAGTGCCAAGATCTACTGCTTGTTTGCGACTAAGCATCCCTAAAATCTGTTGCCCTGCAGCACCATCATCTCCCGCTTCTCCAATATTCTTTACTAAATTATTTATTTGAGTTTCATTCATTTCTTTAATAGCTTTAGGTAAATCAACCTTTCCTTCTTTAATGTCACTTGAAAATTGCCTTGTGTCAGATGCGCTTTCAAGATTATTATATTGAGTTTCAACAACCAAATCAGCATCAGAATTCTTTTTAATATGATTATCAAATTGATTTCCTAAAATTGGATTGCCCGCCATAGTCGTCTGAGCAGTCTTTATGATACTTTTGTTATCATCTGATTTTCCTTTTAAAGAACCTCTCTCAGCCAAAAGAATAGCAGCAGCCATTTTTTCAACAGCGGAACCCATTTTAGCTAAAACTCTCAGCTCGTCTTGGTTTTTGCCTTGAATCCTATCTTTTGTGTCTTTTACTCTTTGACTTTGCGCTAATTGACCAACAGAACGATCCTTTTTCCCATGCTTATTAAAATTTCTATCAAAAGAATTAAATACTTTCGTGAAAAAACCGGCAGCATCGCCTTTCTCATTAATCTCCTGTGCTCTATTTTTTCTTCCCGCCTCAAATTTTTTGATTGTATTTGCTTTAAATTTTTTTGCCGCTTCATAACCCTTCTCTATCCCTCCAACGACAGTCCTTGCTCCTGGGATTTTTTTCAACGTCTCAACCCCAAACTTACCCAATCCTCCTGCGAGTCCGCCCACCAGACCCTTTCCTACTCCACTAACCATTGTCCCAGCTGCCTTGGCTTTCTTTTCAACCTTATCTTTAACTGTCTTTAAAACTCCGGCTTGACCAGTGGCGTATGCTTGCATTTTTCCGACTGCTTTACCAGCCAACTTTCCTCCAGCTACGCCTAATTGCTGAGCAATCAACAAAGAACCAACTAACATAGCAATAGAAACTACAAATTTAGCGAAATTAGAAGGATTGGCAGCTTCAGAAATAGTATTATTTGCTAAAACAACTGTTGATGCTCCAGCTTCATTAGTATCAACAGGAGTCTGAGGAATAATAGAACTCTCGCTAGCTACTGCAAAAGAAAGCCAAATAAAAAAAGCCATTACAGGTCCTACTATTAGTTGATTAGTAAATTTTTCCCACCACATATTACTATAACTTTTCATCTTTCCGGGAAATATATTAAGAACAAACACTAAAGGAGATAATACTACTAATAACCAGATTATGACAATCCTGAAAGCCAGAACAACCATCATAATAGAGATCACCACCAAAGAAATAATTACCAAAATCAGGGCAAAAAGAGCACCAGTAAGGGCACTACCGCCTGTTGCTGATTGCGCTCCACCAAAATTAAGCCATTTATGCATGCCCAACATTTGCAAAAAATTGCCACTAGCTGCGTCTTTAAACGCATCAACAAAAGTTAACATCAACACTTGTGTAATATCAATAAGAAAACCGCAAATAAATTTAGAAAAATTAATTAAAACAGCTGCCATTAAAAGTCCACCTAAAGTTCTCTTATATGAATATTTTTCTACTCTTAAAACAGTGCCAAAAGCAATAAGCAAAAGAGCGGCTATAAAAAACATATTACAAACGTCTCTAACGATTATCCATCCCTTAGAAACAGCAGGTGCTGTGATAAAACTATTGTATTGGGCTATATCTATTAAAAAACCCATTACCATAATCAATACTTTTCCTAAAATCTGAACAAGTTGCATTATCAACCAACCTGCGATTGACGCAGCTGTTTCTATTGGATTAAAAGCAGCTAAAGTTGGTTTAATAACAAAAAATACACCTGCGACAACCAAAAACAATAAAGGAAGAAAAATAAATTTTCTGTGTGACTTAATTTTTCTGAACCATTTATTCATACCCAAATACACATTTTAATTTTAATATACTTCGCCTTACGTCTGTTGAAGTCCGACTTCAACACACCTTCAATTCAACACACCTTCAATATGCTCAGTTCATTTCATTGCTTTATTAAAACTGTTGAGATTAAAGTTGTTGAAGTCCGACTTCAACGCGCTTAATTTATCACTCAATACCAAATGAACAAATTCCTTATAATCTTCTGGTTTTGCAAAGGTTTCTCCTAAAGTATCTTTATCTATAATTAAAGATTTTCTAAGTCCTATAAAATCTCTATAACTTGAAAACTGATATTGTTCAACAAATCTCATAGCTTTATCAATATCTTTTTCTGCCCCCCTTATCCCTCCTTGAAAAAGTTGCATTACATTAAACACCTGAATATATACGCTTAGATATTCTAAATACTTCTCATCGTTTACTAATTTTGCTCTATAACCACTCTGGAAAAGCCGTCCCACCTCTTCATACCTAATATTAAAATATTTTGTATATCCTCCTCCAACTTTTTGCATAAACCTACTAATCCCGTTTTGTCGTATTTCCTTTAATAAAAGGTGAAAATGATTAGGGGCCAAACAATAACAAAGAATCTTCACTAAAGGGTCTTTTTGCGGCCAATTCAACGGCCATCCTAATTCAAATACAGAATCTGCTTGTCTGTTGAAGTCCGACTTCAACAACCGAAGAACATTAACCGACGAATGACTATCGTTAAAAAAGCGTAATGCTTGCATAAAACGCCAACAATCTTTTTCGGAACGCGTTATATTCATTTTTCTATTACCCCTGTTAAATACATGAACATAACTTCCTATTGTAAAAGGCTCTACTCTCATAATTTACCTTTTAATTTACCTTTGTTTAATAGTTTTAATAGTCTGTTGAAGTCCGACTTCAACAGACCAAAGGTTGTTGAAGTCGGACTTCAACAACATTAGTGGGTTGGTTCTACTTTGATAATGCCATCATAAGAAATTCCCGGTTCATTTACAGCGGGCACGATATCAGCCCAATCTTTGCAATTATTAGCGCTACCATCATCTGGGTCCCAGCCGACATATACTGGCGGATTTCCAGCGCACCAACCCCAATTATCTTTAATATAAACCTTGGGTTTGAAACAACACATACCGCTACACCCAGGATATGCTTCCCAACCAATACTGCCAGGGCCTTCGCAAGAATAATTATGATTGAAGAGAAAATATTTGTCTGTGCATGCCAAAGACGTTGACCCGAATTCGGAATCATCACATTCTGGACGATGATTTTTGCTGATTACATTATAAAATTGAACCATTATTGGGTCACTATTATCTCCTAACCAATCAATGCTAACTTCCCTTATAGGCATATGATTTGTATCAGCCCAAGCGTAAAATTTAAGATTAACGATATATGGTGAAGTTGTAGGCCCAACATTTCCTGAACTATTCTCTCCAATTTGAATCTTATTCTCGTTGTCAAAATCAGTGGCTATTACGGGAGCGTATTTCACGTCCGCGCTACTGGTTTCGTCCCAATATAAATTCGCACTATTATCTGCATATTGCATATTACTTAAATTAAAAATTTGAGTTTCGTCCACTTTGGCAAATAATCCCCTTAAACCATTTGGTGTATGTGGATTATAAACAATATTGGCTTTGCCACCTTCTATTGTGCCACCTTCGCAAGTCTCAGTTGAATCAGTAGAACCAGTTATAGTTAATTTATTTGGAGTGGTAATATTAGATACTCCATAAGGAACACATACTTGATCGCCAGTTCCGGGGCTAGTGCCATAATAAGCGCTTCCTGACCATAGATTGTCAGTGTATCCAACAGCTAAACCAAGGTTATTTGAAGGAACCGCATTAACAAGATATTGACAACCACTTTTAAGATAAACTTTAGCTCCCTGATGCCAGTCGGATGAACCCTCGTCTGGACTATAGTCAATCGCGCGAACTCTAATTTTTGACAAAAAACCATTAGCATCAAAACCCGCCTGTATTTTTGTACACGCACAACCCGAGCTACCACCGTCCTGTTGACATCTGCAAGTAAGAGGATCTGTATTTTGTGCATTGTCATGACAACTATCGCCATAATCTCCATCATCTGTCACACAACCATACCAATTTCCTTCATGATATACATAACTATCTCCATATGTCTCTGGGGTTGCATCTCCTGCTATCTTCTGAAGATAAACCCGTTTATTTGTCCAGCCAGAATAACGACCATCACAATCTTCGCCTACATCATTTGCCGCTAACTTCATTGTAATATAAGCAATGTCATCTTCATGAATAAAAGCAGGGATATTTACTAAATATTCTACAACGTTCTTACAACCGTTGTGCCCATCCCAACACTTATTTGTCTCATCAGTAACATTTTCAAAAGCATAATTGTCAGGATCATCAACGCCAAAAATAGGATCGCTGTCATCACTTGCGCAATACCAACTTCTATTGGGAGCTGGTCTATGCCCAGCTGAATAATGCATACTATAAACATCCACATCGCCAGCGCTAGCGCCTGGCCACCATGTAATACAAGCATTGGCATCCTCTGGTTTTGATTCGTCCGGCTCCAAGCAAAACGCGCGCGTGCCCATAACTTGAGTTGTTTTATTTGGAAAAATACATTCATTTCCTATAACATCTTGACCAGCA
>Ga0208904_1002304_pt1 | contig 12189 bp, 14 predicted proteins | sample AntAceMetag02UKB_FD_184774 | JGI IMG/M metagenome (GOLD analysis project Ga0208904, IMG submission 184774) | Saline lake microbial communities from Ace Lake, Antarctica - Antarctic Ace Lake Metagenome 02UKB (SPAdes) (version 2) | ecosystem: Environmental > Aquatic > Non-marine Saline and... | reverse complement strand
TGCGTTCAAAGATATGGGTATACCCCGACATATCCGCATGGAGGATCTGGCACTTCTGGGTGGTTGAAATTTACAAAAGAACCGGAAAAAGAGTCATTTCTGTGGGAAGGTCCACGTCAACTTACCGGTGTTTCGACTGAGATGGAATACAAAGATGGTGTAATTAATTCCATGAATGGTTTGGCGGATCAAGGTTACATTTTCATTGGGTATAATGTGCGGCATGCTTCTGCATACGGGATGCTTGAAGATGTCCCACTTGATCAGCGATTAGAAACCCCATTGGCTGAGAACCTTATGGCGGGTTTAGCAATTGGAATGACTATGGAAGGTTTCAAAGCCGTTCTTTATTTTGAACGGCATGATTTTATTTTTAATGCTCTTGACGCTCTGGTTCATCAGGTAGACATGATCGAAACCATATCCGATGGGGAGTTCACCTGTCCGATTATCATCAAAGCGGTTGCCGGCGGAATGCATCCTTTTTACGCTGGGATAACCCACACCATGAATTATACCGGTGTATTTAAGAAACTATTTCATTTTCCAGTGCTGGCTCCTGAAACTGGGAAAGATGTTATGCGGGCGTATGCTTATGCTTCTGAGTACCCTGGTCCGGTTCTTGTATCAGAAATGAAGGAGTTGTATTGATGGCAAGCCCTCCTAAAATCTTGTTTCCGGCGGGTATCGGTGATATTTATTGGTCTTTGATAAAGTTGGAAAACTTTTTGAAGAAAAAGCAACTCTCGAAGCCCGATATTTACATTGGTACTCGCCCGGATGCACACGGGAGCCACAACAGGGCATTTCCTTTTCTTGAAATGTTTCCATTTGTGAATTCAACTGGAATGATTTTGAGTGTGGATGAGCATACTCCAAGGTTCTGGGAAAAGGTCTATAATAATCCGGATACTGGAATCTTTGAAGATGTGCTTGGGTGTGGTTATTTTATAGTTTACAACGGACCGATCAATTCTGGCAAAGCTTTAAATGAAATTGATCAGGAATATGTGTGCACTTGGGAACCGGAAATGATTTTGCCAAGTTCGGTTGATTCCTATCGTCAACTAATGCTTCGGGAATACGGGCCGTATATTGTTTACCATTTTGGGACTCGTGGCACATATAAATATTGGACGGATGAATTTAACCTGGATCAAATTGTAAATTCAATTCATTTCATTTCTGAAAGCACACATACAATTCCAATTCTTGCTGGTGGGATTTGGGATTGTGAAGATGAAGGATTGAATCATATCTTTATTGAAACTGATTTTATGATTGATATGCGCGGGAAGACAAGCCTTCATGACTTGTTTGGGATGATCCAAGGGGCACGGCTGGTAATTGGATTTCCCTCTGGGTTATCTATGCTTTCCCCTGCATTGGGGACAAAAACAGTTTCTTTATGGAGTCAGCTATACCCAAAAATGACAGCGTGGAATGTGATTCCTCCGATTTACTGGGATTTGAAATATTTTCCGATGTTTACAAAGAATCTTCTTGTTAGTCAATTCGTTGAAAAAGTTCAGGAGATTTATCATGTCTAAAACAGTCTTAATCACAGGCGCAAATCGAGGACTTGGAAAAGAATTATATTCTGTGTTTGCTGATAATGGGTTTTCTGTTGTTGGTCATGCTGGGAAGAAGCAAGGTGATTTGAAGTTACCAGCAACCGTTAAACAATTACAGGTCATTGCTGAAAAGACAAATGTGGATATTCTGATAAATAATGCTGGGATTTATACCAATAAGTTCTTTCCGAATATGAGCATTGCTGAGTATGAAGATATCATTTTGACAAATCTACTCGCTCCGATCATGTTGACGAAAGTGATCTGGCCGATATTTCAAAAGAAGAAATCAGGAATTGTCGTGTTCATCAATTCTGTGGCTGGGAAAATAGGAAGTCCAGGTGAGTCGGCATATTGTGCAAGCAAGTTTGGATTGAAAGGTTTTACAGATTCTTTACAGTATGATGCTATCAGGGCAAATGTAAAGGTCCTGAGCGTTTTCCTTGGGGCGATGTACACTGATATGACAAAAGGTAGGGGTGGGTCAAGGGAGGCTTATATTGATCCTGCGGACGCCGCCTTGATGATTTTTGATGCTACTAAGGAATATCCAGGTGGGGAACAAACCGAACTTGTTATTGATCGGATCAGTAAGAAAGGGCAATGATGGGACCGACTGATTTATACAATACCATTCCGTATCTTGAAACGGTTGTTAAAGAAACCGGATATGAGACTTTGAATTCACTGTGGTTTCTAAATCGATTGGTTAGGAATATTGCACCAAATCGAGTTATTGAATTAGGAACGGGGTATGGGTGTTCCACAATTTTTATGGCCTCTGCTTTACGTCAATCTGAGATGGTTATTTCTGTAGATGATTACCGAGGGGATACTTCAGAGAGTATTGAAAAGACACAACGTAATATTGATCAATGTCACATGACGGAAAGAGTTGAATTAATTGAAGGGGATTCACGACAACTTATTAAGATAGACGAAAAAGCTGAAATGGTTTTTATGGATGCCTCACATAACCCGAATGATTTGTATGCAGAACTTTCAGCACTTCAACTCAATTTATGTCATGATTATGTTTTGGTAATTGATGATATTTTTTCAGTACATTTGGATGAATTCACTTTCAATTTGCTTAAAAATAAAATGTACCCTTTTGCGACTATTGTTAATTTTCATAATGGAATGGCAATTTTTTGCACTTGTCCTGAACTTTATGCAGTGCCAATTTCAGCAGCGATTAAAGAGGCATGTAATGTCTGATATTTGTATATGTGGTGGGCTTGAATTTAATCATACTGTTAAATCTGGATGGAAAACATCGCAGAATGGTGAATCAGTTCCTTGTGATTTTGTTACCGGGAAATGTTCAAGTTGTGGAATTGTCAAGCAATTGGAACTTCCTTTTTCAGATGAAGCTGAATACTTGGAATATTATGCAAAGGAATATCCGCCGGTGAATCCTGAATACGCAATAAAAGATTACCAGCATGATAAAACATTGGCAGATAAACGATTGAAATCTTACCGGATTGCTAAAGGTAGAAAATTACTTGATATTGGATCGGGGAGTGGTGCTTTTGTTGATGCTTGTCGGCGGAAGGGGGTTGAAGCTTATGGATGCGAAATTGGAACGTACCATTATTCAAACGCTAGAGAATATACGTATCCTCAACAACTCCAAGATGTCTATTTCCCAACGGATCATTTTGATTATATCGTTTGCCATGATGTCGTGGAACATGTTCTGAATCCGGTTAAATTTGTATCTGAGATGTTCCGAATATTAAAACAAGAAGGGATCGGTATAATTGAAATTCCAAATTTTTATCATCCGGCAGGAGAATATCAATGGAAGGCAATTGAGCACATTTGGTATTTCACAACAAACCAATTCCGAAAATTGTTGAAAGGTCTTGGATTTCATGTATTCAGTATCCGAAACCCTGTAGAGTCAAAGATAACATTTTATGTCAAGAAACCTATACAGAACCGACCGTCAATTTTACTTCCTCCGGGTATTGGTGATTCGTTTTGGGAGCTTGTGAAACTTCAAGCTTTTTTGAAACATGAAGGATTGGGATTGCCGGACATCTATATTGCATGCCGGAAAGACAACACGTATAATGCACATGATCGGGCTTTTTCATTTTTGGATATGGTTCCCTTTATCCATTCCACATGGGGAACGAAAGACATTAGTGGTAAAGAGAATCGAGCTTTATGGCGGGAAGCTTATTTTAAGAAAGGGCAAACCATTTTTGAAAATGTTGGTGATTGTGATTACTTCTTTTGTCATAATGGGCATATTGGCAAAGGTGTTGCATTAGATAAAGTTGATACGGATCTTGATTGTGATTGGGATATTCCATTTTTCGTTTCTTTGGGGCAGGAAAGGTTTCTGAAGAACAGTATTAAGCAATTTGGGAAGTATATTGTTTTCTATTTCGTTTTCCAAGGAACATACTCATATTGGATTAAAGAATTCCCAGTTCAAACGATTATTGAAAGCGTGCAGCAAATAGCTGATGAAACAGGATGTATTCCGGTATTTGTGGGAGCGCCCTGGGATGCTGTGAATCCACTATCCATGCATATTCGGGAATTTGTACATTGTATTGACTTGATTGGGCAGACAACTTTAGAGCAAGCATTTGGTTTGATTCGTGGAGCTGAGATGGTTATCGGATTCCCTTCCGGATTAACCATTATGTCAGCTGTCCTGAAACAAAAGACTTTGATCATTTGGAATGATTATTATAATAAAGATTTTATGTGGAATGCTTGTCCTCCGAAAACAAAAAGGAAAACATATTTTATTGAAAATACAAGAGGGTTGAAACCGCAAAGTCTAACAAAAACCAGCATGTCAATTTTGGGAGATACCCCGAAAAAGCAGAGGAGGGCGGTGGTTCTGAAAAGGAAGGAGTTGGATGGTCCGAATGATTCTATTGCTGTGTTTTGTGTCTTGAAATCTGGTGGTGACTATGATTTGGATTATGTTCTGAAACTACGGAATATGCTGAGACGGAATTCCACAATTGATTATGATTTTGTTTGTCTTACAGATATCGATATTGATCCAAGAGATTGTAAAAGTATTCCGCTTGTTCGGGAATGGGCTGGGTGGTGGTCAAAGATTGAATTGTTTCGCCCATTGTTATCTACAAAGAAACGGATTATTTATTTTGATTTAGATACTGTTATTCTTGGAAATATAGATGATATTCTTCAATATGATTATTCAATGTCAGGGCTGTTGCCTTGGAATGCCAGGAACCGTGCTGCTGGAATGATGGCATCTGGAATGATGGGTTGGAATAATGAAGGTGATTTTTCATTTTTGTTTGATCAGTTCAAGTTGGAGAATATTAAGAATTATCATGGTGGAGATCAACATTATATTTCAGAGATTCTTAAAAATAATGCCGCTGAAGTTGTGTTTTTCCAAAATGCGTTCCCTGGAATTTATTCATTTAAGCGGAATTGCAAAAGAGGATTACCGGAAGACGCTCGGATTGTTTGTTTTCACGGCAAGCCGAGATTACCGAATGTTAACCATACATGGGTAAAGGAGAATTGGCTATGATGCGAGAAAGTAAAGTGTGGGGAGAACGATGGCTAATCAGGCGGGATTCGACACACGCCACATCGTTCTTGAAATTAAAAGCTGGGTATGAATGTAGCTGGCATTCCCATCGGGAGAAGTATAATTTGTTTGTAGTAGTTTCTGGGTGTGTAGACATTGTGACTGAGCAGTTTGATGGGCCCTCAGTTGTTACTTTAACAAGTGGGGAATGTTTTACTGTCAGGCCGAGTGAAATGCACAAATTTAAAGTGATTGAATCAGGGATGATGATCGAGGAAATGTATGTGAAATATAATGAGGATGATATCCAGCGAGAAAACCAAGGTGGAAAGATCCCGGAAACACATGAAATACTTAAAGAGATTTTGCCGAAATTGGGGGATGTCTAATGAAAAATGTAATTCTAATCACGGGTTGCGCAAGATCTGGGACAAGTATGGTTGCCGGTGTGGTTGATATGTGTGGGGCTTTTGGCGGTGACATGTCCGGCCCGAATAAGAGCAACAAAAAAGGAATGTTCGAGAATTATTATATTCGGAATCAGCTTGTGAAACCATACCTCACTGATATGAAAGCGGATGCAATGGGTCAATATCCTTTACCGGATATTACCAAACTGAATATTCCAATGGACTGGCGGAATCGGGTTGAGCAGATAATGAAAGAACAAGGATTTAAAGATGGTCCGTGGTTTTATAAAGGTGCGAAAATGACGCTTATGTGGCCGGTTTGGCATTATGCTTTTCCGAATGCTAAGTGGATTATCGTAAGGCGTAGGACAGGGGACATTATTAATTCTTGTTTGAAAACATCTTTCATGCGTGCATTTTCCAAAGTGCAATTTCGGAAAGCTATCGGGGTCAAGGATGAAAAGGAAGGCTGGAAATGGTGGGTCCGGCAGCACGAACAAAGATTTGTTGAAATGCTGGAAACCGGATTGAACGCCAAAATTGTTTGGCCGGAGCGCATGGTGACTGGTGATTATCAGCAAATGTATGAAACGATTGAATGGCTTGGGCTTGAATGGAAGTCTGAAGTTTTGAATTTCATAGACCCGAAGCTTTGGAAGTCGAGGAGGAAATAAGATGGCGCGCACAACGGCAACTGAAGTTAAGCAAATCATAGACACTGATCTTTCTGATACCATCGTGGATGCTTTTATTGCTGGGGCAACGGAACTTGTGACGGAAGTTCTGGGATCGGATACTACTATCACAGATACCTTGAAAGAGGAAATTGAACGATGGTTGACCGCGCACATGCTTGCAAGTACAAGGGTCCAGCAACTTGCTTCTGGTAAAGCTGGGCCGGCGGCTGCCGTGTATCAAGGAAAAACTGGGATGAAACTTGAATCTACGATGTATGGTCAAACTGTTATGACCTTGGATTCAACTGGTAAATTTGCGGCATTGGGTGGTAAATCAGCTATGATTTACGCTGTGCCGAGCTGGAATGATTAAAGGGGGATGAGGATGGCAAAAGGGACACCGAAAAGAGATGGGAGTGGTAAGGGCAAACGGGCAAATAAAGGCCGTAGTGGTTGTTCTCCAACTCGAAAAACTGGTAAAGGCAAATGACCGATCCATTAATCAAATTCGTCGAAAGTGTTTGTGTTCAAACGGCAGTATATTGGGGAACTCCTACGTCGGATGGATATGGAAGTACCACATTTGCTGACCCTGTTGAAATAGATTGTCGATGGGATGATAAAACTAAAATGGTCAAAGATGCGGACGGCAGGGAAGTGGTGAGTCATGCGGAATTGATGATTACTCAAGATGTGGATAAAGGTGGATATCTTTATCTTGGTACTTTGGCGGATTTGGATTCAGATGAAGAGGATAATCCGGAAACGGTTGATGGTGCCTGGGAAATCCTTGTGTTCACAAAAAACCCACTATTCAAAAGCAGTACTGAATTTGTCAGAGGAGCATATCTTGGCCTTAAAAGGAATGGATAGTGTTCTCCGGAATTTGAACCGGGAGATTAAAAAGATCGAAAACAATTCTTTGAAGGGATTGATCTCGGTTGCAGTGAAGATTCGAAGAGGAATGGATGAACAGTCCCCAAAGATCCCAGTTGATTTAGGAAACCTTCGCGCAAGTTGGTTCGTGGATTCAAAACATACAATGTGGGGGCCGTCTGTGACAATGGGATTCACTGCTAGTTATGCATGGTTTGTCCATGAAATGGTTGGTGCAAAGTTCCAACGTCCCGGATCAGGTGCAAAATTCTTTGAGGCATCTTTGAAACGGGAAGCCCCATACGCCCTTAAAACAATAAAAGGAGCTGCGGGAATACGATGAATGCCCCAAGTGTTGACATAAAAAATATTTTAGTTGCCGGTGGTCTTGGACTTACCTTTGCAACAAATTTATTTATCGGGAGAGAGCCGGATACACCAAATGACTGCGCAACTATATTTGATACACCGGGATTTGCTCCAATGATTACATATGATGGTGCTGATTATTTTTATCCATCCATTCAGGTCCGTGTTCGGGATACGAGTTATCTTGATGCATGGGATTTGATTAATAATATAAAGGTGCTACTCCATAACCGGGCGCAGGAAACAAGGAATGGCACTTTATATAGCGCGATCTTCTGTTCAATTGAGCCCGCTTTGCTTGATTGGGATGGGAGCAACCGTGCGAGATTTGTAACAACTTTCAATATTCAGAGGAGGTAAAAAGATGGCTATAATATCACAAATACAAATGAAAGGAGGTACTTCTTATGTCTAATGCAGTGAGTGGTGTAGGAACTCAATTTAGACGATGGAATTCTGCGACTGGTGCATGGGCAAACATGGCGGAGGTCAAAAGCATTAATGGCCCGAGCATGTCCAGGGGAACAACGGATACGACAAACTTGGATACCACCGGAGGTTACAAAACCTTCATGGGAGCTTTTCGTGATCCGGGTGCAGTTTCCTTGACCATGAATTTCACACGGGATACGTATGAGCAGATGAAGGATGATTTTGAAGATGCTGATGCTCAGAATTATGAAATTGTTCTGCCCGATGATGAAACAACGACCCTTGAATTTGAAGGGCTTGTGACTGAGCTTCCGTTGTCGGTGCCGACCGATGGCGCTATTACAGCGGATGTTACTATCAAGATCAGTGGGGCAGTGACGCTCGATTCTGGTTCTGGCCCGAGTGCCGGTGCATAATTTGCTGAATTAACTTTTAAACTTAGTTCTAATCATGAACATTAAAAAGGAGAATAATCATGGGAATGTTAGGAAGAGAAGATCTACTGAAAAGGGAAAAACTGGAAATCAAGAAAGTGGAATTTCTGAATGGTGACTTTGTTTATGTCCGCGAAATGTATGGTCGGGAAAAGAATCGGTTCGAAAGATCCATCATGGAAGAAGTAAAGAATAAGGATGGGAAAACTGAATACAAACAAAACTTGGCCGATTTCCAGGCAAAGCTTGCAATTCAAACGCTTTGTGATGAAACTGGTGTTAATCTCATGAAACCGGGTGATGCTGGGACACTGAGTGAAAATATCGGTGCAAAGAAACTGGATACCATTGTTGTGATTGCACAGGAGTTGAACAAGATTACAGCAGAGGATAAGGATAAAATGCTAAAAAACTCCGAAGCCGGGGGGACCGGCGACTCCAGTTCCGACTCTGTCAAAAGTTAGGGTATTTACATCCGGATTATTTGTTGAATGATTTAACTGCTTCTCAACTAGCAGAATGGGAAGCATACAATACTCTGGAACCTATTGGAGATTATCGGCAGGATTATATGATTGCTCAACTTACATCTATATTTTATAATTTTGCATCTTCTTTTGGCGGTAAAGATGGCAGACGGAAGATTGCGAAAGCTGTAGACTTTATTCCGTGGATAGATCAACCGGAAGAGAAGACAGTTACACAACCGATTGAAGAAATGAAGAAAAGTTTATTTGGTATTGCTAAAGCAGATAAGGAAAAGAAGAAAAAAGTGAAATCCAAACCCAAATTTCCAAAACCGTTTAAAGGGGCGCCTGTAGTAAACAGGATGATATAATCGCATGGATCTTGGAACTTTAACAGCATCTTTGGGGATTGATACTCGGCAATTGAAAGAGGCTGCGAATTCTCTTAAGCAATTTGAGAAGGATTCTGCGCGCGGAGCAGCCGCGATGACGAAAGCTTTTAAGATTATGACGGTCACGGCAGTGGCTGCTGCGGCTGCGACTCTTTTAGTTGGCAGATCTGCTCTTAAAGCTTTTTCAGAGTTAGATAAGGGTTTGATTGGTATCCAAAAAACTACAAATTTTACAGATAAACAAATTCAACAATTAAATAAAAATATCCGGGATATGAGTTTACATATTCCTGTGGCAGTTAGTGGTTTGTTGGAAATTGCTGAAGCAGCGGGGCAATTAGGAGTTCAAGGGGTTCGGAATGTTACGTTGTTTACTGAAACAATGGCGAAATTGCAAATTTCTACGGATGTGATCGGTGCGGAAGGCGCAAAATCACTTGCCCGGTTATTGAATACCGCTGGAGAAGGAACGGAGAAAATTAAGACCTTGGGCAGTGTTATTGTTTCCCTTGGGAATCAAATGGCGGCAACTGAAAGTGAAATTGTCCACATGGCTGGTGAGATTGGAAGGGCAACTGCTGCGTATTCTGTTTCTTCGGAACAAGCGGCTGCATATGGCGCGGCTTTAAAAGCAATGGGTGCTCGTGCTGAAATTTCAGGTTCAGCGATTAGTAAATCAATGATCATGATTGACAAGGCTTTACTTTCTGGGGGGCAACGGCTTGAATTTTTAGAAAAGATTACCCAAAAAACAGGAGATCAATTACGGCAAACATTTGACAAGGATGCTGGGGAAGTGTTTACTTCTTTTATTAAAGGACTAAACCGAATGTCAAAAGAAGGGCACAGTACAGTTGCCCTTCTCGAACAATTTGGCCTTAAAGGTTTGGAATCTGTAAAAGGGCTTAGTCCTTTAATTGTAAATGTAGAACAGCTTGAGAAAGCATTAAAAATTGCAAATAAAGAAGTAAAAAATGCAACAGCTTTGGATATTGAAGCAATTAATGCTACAAAAGCTTTTTCTGCTCAATTACAATTAACATGGAATGCGGTTAATCAGATTGCAGCTGGTATTGGGAAAGGATTAGCTCCTACAATTATTGATATTGTTGCTCATTTTCGAGACTGGGTGAAAGTGAATGAGGAACTTATAAATCAAAAAGTTCCTGAATGGGTAGATGGAGTTGCCGGTAGTTTTAAAGCTTTGGTAGACGTCGCTGGTTTTGCTGGACAGTCCATTGCAAATTTTTACCGATATTGGCTTGTTGTAAAAAAGGCTATTCTTAGTACATCTATTTTGGCGCAACAAGTCAGGATGAAATTTAATGAAGGAGAAGGATCAGAACCAAAACTTTTACGGGAATTGACAGCTACTCGAAACGCATATAATGATGTAACACATGCTATTTTAGAATTGGATAAAGCTTATGCAGATACGAATAAAGGCACAATGCTAGATTTTACGGAAAAGATCGCTACACAAAATCATTATATGGGATTGGCTGTTTTTGGCATGAATGAGTTCTCTGTATCTATTGATAAAGTTGCTGCTAGTACAGGTAAGACCATCTCTCTTGTGAAGGAATTAACAGCGGCTCAAAAAGCACATGCTGAGATGGTGCGGCAATTGAATTTTGATTATAAAGTTTTTACCGCGTATTTAGATCAGCTTGGGACAAAAGATTGGGAATTTGATAGTGAATTTGTTGATCCGGAAATGGCCAAATCCATTGTAGAAATATATGATGCGATGGAGTCTGTGAAGGAAATAACGGACGAGTTGAATGAATCTCTTGAAGAATCTGGGCCGTTGTTTGAATCTTCTATATTTGGAGATGATGCGCACCAAGGCATTCAAAATATGATGAAGTCCTTGGAACAATTAAGTGAAGTGTATTCCGATATTGCGGAACAAGAAAAAGATCTTGCAGAAGATCGGAAAAATCTTTTCTTCGTAATGGGTGGCGAAGAAGCTAAGGCGATTAAGGCATTTAAACAGAAGGAAATGAAATACGCTGATCAAGCAATCCAAGCACAACTCGGAGGGTATCGTCAACTATTCGGGACTATCGGTGGATTGTTTGAAGAGAACAGTCGCGCTCGGCAAGCAATGCATATGCTTGAAATGGCGTTTGCTGTTGCTGAAATGGCAATAATGGCACAAAAAGCACTGGTTAGTGGTGTTGGTGCTGTTTTAGGTCAAGGGCAAGGTGAACCGTATTCAGCTTTTGCTCGTATCGCTGCAATGGCGGGTATTGTTGCAGGATTTTTGAGCATGATTGGAGTGGGGTTTGCTGGTGGCGGTGGAAGTGGCAGTAGTGGGTCAATCGAGCCTCCTTCAAGTAAACCAAGTACGGTTCTTGGCGCAGACGCTGGAACCGGGAGTGAGTCCCTTCTCAATGCACTTGAAATTTTGCAAGATCAAAATGATGATCAGCTGTATGCGTTGTACGACATTTTTCATGCCACCCAGGATTTGACGCAATCCATCCTTGAGTTTGTTGTTGGGGTGTTGCAGGGCACTGTCGGCGGCGGGGGGTGGTCAGGTAAGGAGTATAAGATACCAGGGTTCACCCTTGGGGAAATTTTGAATGGCTCAGATGTAGAAGGCGTCAGTCGGGGCCCAGCGCCGATATGGGAGGATTACACCGGCTTTGGTGGTGCCCCCTCACCGGAGAATTTCGTAAAAGATTTCCTGGATTGGGTGAATGCTGGGTTTGATGAGTTAGATGATTCGGTGTTAGGTGGGTTTACTGATATATTTAGAGACATGGCTACTACCTTTTCCAAACTAGCTATTGGGCTTGGGGTAGATGTTCAGAACGTTTTAGATTATTCGATGTCAGATATTCACCTCGATTTGACGGGACTTAGTGAATCAGAAATAAATGAAGCGATCACGAACTATTTTTCAAATTTGACAGATCAGATGGCAGTGGATCTGTTTGGGGATGTTGTCGGGGATTACCAGCAAATTGGCGAGGGTATGTTCGAGACGGCGGTAAGGGTAG
>Ga0208904_1002296_pt1 | contig 12218 bp, 21 predicted proteins | sample AntAceMetag02UKB_FD_184774 | JGI IMG/M metagenome (GOLD analysis project Ga0208904, IMG submission 184774) | Saline lake microbial communities from Ace Lake, Antarctica - Antarctic Ace Lake Metagenome 02UKB (SPAdes) (version 2) | ecosystem: Environmental > Aquatic > Non-marine Saline and... | reverse complement strand
AAGGCTTTTGACCTTACTCTCTTCTATTTCTGCACCTGTAGCAGAAAGAATCTTATTCATTCCTTCTTCATCAACTGGTTTACCCAATTTGTGCAATAATAGAGCTGCATAAACGTATTCCATTTAAACTTTTTCCTCCGGGTTATTTAATTGAGTATCATCTTTCTTCTCTTCTTCTTTGCCTTCTGCAGGTGCTTCCTCTTCAACTTTTTCTTCAGCAGGAGCTTCTGTGGGTGCTTCTTTGCCCTCTTCTGCTGGAGAGGGTACATCAGAGGATGCCTCAGGACTTAACTTACTCAAAGCTTCTCCTTCTGCATTTGCTTTAGCTAATAAATAACCAATTGTTTCTTTACAAGCATAAACAATCTTCTGAGCAAATCCTAATGCTCTTCCAGCTGCACTAGCTAATGAACTAGCTGCTTCTTCAGAATCAATATTAATATCTGTAAATATTTTTTCAGATTCTATATCATAAACCGCAACAGGAACTAATCCTATGGTCATAGGTTGAATATCTAATTTTTGTAATAATGATGCAACCTCTGTACTAATAACTCCATCTTTCTTAACAACAATTTTTGGTTGTTTAATTGCAATTTTACCATCTTCAACAGCAATTTGAATTCCTAACGCACCTAATTCACTAATTGCAGGTCCTGGAACCAAATTTGTAGGCCCATCCTTTACTTCAATATCTTCGGGAGCAATTTGCCCAGCTTTAGCAAACATTGGAGTTTTATTTTTATTAAAAATACCTGCTAATTCAAAACCCTCTAAATCCGAGGTAGCAAAAGCAGAATTTTCTTTAATTTCTTTTTCTAAAGGTAATATAGATTCCTTTCCTAATTCTTTTAATGTTCTTAATAAAATATTCTTCTTTGCAACCTTAATATCTGCATATTTTCTTATTGTTTTTTTAATATCTTGAAATTGCTTAGAAGGTAATCCTTGAATTGAAACAATCATTAAAGTTTTAGCAGTTTTTATTGCTTCAACTAAAGATTTAACATTTTTTTCTTTTGCATTATGGGGTATTGGAATTTTTATTACAGCCATTTTATAATTCCAATTTAACAGGTTTATCCATACTTAATTTAATCATAACATTTCTAATATTATCATGCTTTCTAGGAAGATGTTCTAAAATTTTATTATAAACCGTAAATGCATTTTGCATAATTTCCTCATCCTTCATAGATTCTTTTGCAATTGGCAATTTAATACTAGATTCCTTTACTCTAACTTTTACAGTAGAATTAACTTTATCCAGTAATTTTTGAATTGATTCATCATTCTCAATAGGAACAATTCCTAATTGTGGTGACGGCATTTTTCCAGCAGGACCTAAATATCTACCAAAACTTGTAGCAACGGCAGGCATTAGTTTAGCATTAGCAATAAAGAAGTCATATTCTTTTAATAATTTTCTTAAATGTATTCTATCCTTATATCTGTCAAAACTTTCTTTTTTAATTGAATCAATAATTTTAGAATCTTTTTCTAAAAATCCTGCAACTTTTTTATCTTTTATTTTGTGTGGTACAGGTATAAAAATATTAAACGCTTCTCTTCTAACGTCAAATCCCTTTAAGTTTATCAATAAATCTACTGTTTGATCAAATTTTCTTTCTTTATCAGTTTCTCGTAATTTTTTAATTGCATCTAAAAACTTTTGTTCATTAATTGCCATATTGTATTTGTATCTTCTACCTATGCACCCAAAACCTAGAAAATAAGGTTTGAATGATGTAGTTTGATAAAAGACTATGATAAACTGGGTTTTTAAACCTTATTATAGGGATATGACAATTAATTTTATAAACTATTAATTAGATAAATTATTATGAATTTCGAACAAATAGAAACATTTCTAAAATCTCCCGAAGTAATTTATTCTGCTATTGGAATTACGGGAACACTTATGGGGTATATGGGATCTAGATTATTTTCTAATTCTAATAAAACAATGAAACTTGCAGAAATGGAACATGAAAGATATATTTCTGGAGAAAAAACAAGGCAATTAGAATTAGAGGTAGAATCTAAAAGAGAAGACAATCAATTTGAATTAAGTAAATTGGTATTTGAACAAAAAGAGTCTGAACATAAAAGACAACTAGAATTAGATGAAATAAATCATAAAAAACAATTAGAACAAAGAGCTTGTGATGAACAAAACAAAAGTAATCAAAGACAATATAAATTAGACATATCCCAAAAATTAGTTGGATTAAAACCCATTCTAACAGAATATCTTGCAATGCTAAAAGTAAATTATGACATTTCTCCAGAATTTCTTCAAGAAAGAGAAAAATATAGGCACAGTTTATTTGAAGATCATGTAGAAGAAGAGGGGATTATTAGTGGCGACACAAATATGGATGATTTAAAAGAAACTATTGAAGAATTAGTAAATATTAAATTCCCATTATCTAATTCTTTTCAAGTTGAACCTACTTCAGAGATAAAGAAATTAATAGATATTATTGCTTTAGATTAATTTAGCTTAATTTTTTAAACTAGTTTTCTTCATTATTTTTATGCTATCAGAGAAACTTATACAAACATTAAAAAAACAACATTATGGCATTGTTGGTAAACATAGTGGAGTTCAGATTTGCAGATGGACAAAAAAATCATTATTAGATGAAGGGGAATGTTATAAACAACAATTTTATGGAATCAAAAGTCATAGGTGTTGCCAAATGGCTCCAACATTGGGATTTTGTCAAAATCAATGTATTCATTGTTGGAGAGCAATTGAATTAACAGTAGGTACAAAAATGGATCCAGAATTAGTAGATGAACCTAAAACAATAATCAATGGAGCAATAGCAGCTCAACAAAAACTTCTTAATGGTTTTAAAGGAAACGATAAGGTAAATTTAGAAAAATTCAATGAAGCTCAAGAGCCAACTCAATTCGCAATTTCATTAACCGGAGAACCAACACTTTATCCTAAAATAGGAGAATTAGTATATGAATTAAGAAAATTAGGAAAATCAACTTTTATCGTAACTAATGGTTTGCAGCCAGAAGTTTTAGAAAAAATGAATAAAGAAAAAAAGCTCCCAACACAACTTTATGTTTCTTTAAATTCACCAAACCAAAAACTTTTTGATAAATGGCATAGAAGTAAAACAAAAGATGCCTGGAATGTTTTTAATAAAACTTTAGAAATTTTTCCATCATTAAAAACAAGAAAGGTAATTAGAATGACTTTAGTTAAGGGCCCTAATTCAAATATGGATCAAGAAATGATTGAAGATTATGCTAATTTGATAAAAAAAGCAAATCCAGATTTTATTGAAGTTAAGGGATTTATGTCAGTAGGATTTGCAAGAAAAAGAAAAGATATGGGTTATGATGTAATGCCAACCTATGAAGAGATTAAAGAATATGCAATAGTAATTTCTAAAGCCATTGGTTATCAAATCCTCGATGAACATAAATTTTCTAGAGTTCTTTTGTTGGGTAAAGATAAAAATAAGATGAAGATAAAAGAGAGTGAGATTTAAACAGTAAGTGTTAATTCTAATTTTTTTGGAGGCGTATTGAATGGAGCAAATTTTAAGAATAAATTCATAACTTTTTCACTGACATTTTCTAACCTTCCAAGATTGCCTGCAAATTCTTCTAACCCATTTAACTTAAGAGATTTCGCTCCTCCTTCGCCCATAATAACATCATATTGATTCTCTTTAGCACCGATAGTTATTAAGGGATTATTTTGTCCCAAATCAGTAATATATCCTCTTCCAAAAGAATCAATAGACACCCATTTATCCCTATAAATTTTCTTTAAAGCTCGTCCCACATCAAGAAACGTAGAGAAATCCTGTTCAGCATCATAGTTACAAAATCCTTCATCTAAAGTTAGGCTAACTGTTCCAGAATAATTATTTTCTTTTTTTATAAATGTGGCAATAATTCCATCAAAAGGCATAGGTAATTGAACATATCTACTTGTGAAATAGAAAGTGGCTATATCTTTTAATGAGGTTTTAATAGGGGAGTCAAATTCTTCATCTTCTCTATTCTCACTATTTACATAGAGGTAATCTTCAGGATTGGAAAGTTTATCATAAATATCCCCTGTATTCAATCTTAATTTCATTCTTACATAAAAACCAAACCATCTTTAGTCAAAGCCGTAAACCTAATTCCAACAGGTGAACTTAACAAAGCAGCAATTAAAGCCATATGCTCTTTACCTGTTCCACTTGCAATAGACAAAGCAACTTCTGTTCCCTTAATCTTTCCCTTAAGTTGTTTAGAGATTTCTTCCTTTAATTCAACCAATGAACCATCTTTAGTCTCAATAAATTCAAAATCTTTCTCTGATTTAAATTGTTTAGCAAAACTATCCCCTACAAGGATTATATTATCCCATTCTTCACTTTTCATTACTCCTGCAACCTGTCCCCAAGTTCCCTTTCCAGAGCTTAATAATGCAACTAATTCCATGAAGTAGAATTATGTAAATAAATTTATAAGCTTATATGTTGTTTATTACATATAAAGAGGAAAAAATGAAAGACATACCACTATCTGAAATAACATTAAGAAAATATGAAAAACCATCAGGATTAGAGAAAAGAGAATTAGTGAGAAAAATTTGTCTTTCGTTAGGATTATTACAACTTGGAGACTCAAGAGATATTGTTGTAGATATTTTAATGACACTTATTGATGCAAATAAAGAAAAAATAAAATTATCTTCTGATGAAATAAGAACAAAAGCGGAACAATCAAGGAAAGAATATTCTTTAGAAACAAAAGGCCTTGCAGAATCAAACATTCGAAGACAATTAAAAAGATTAAGAGATGCAATGCTAATTGAAAAATCTGAAAACAAATATTATCTCTCAGAACACGAATCACTTTCAAATATTTTTGAGAATTCAATAGAGAAATTCATTATTCCTCAAACAATTGAAAGGATTAAAGAGTATCTAATCGAGTTAGACAAAAACTAAAATAATATAAATAAAAATAAAAAAAATAAATAAAAAAGATTATCTTCTTTTCTTCTTCTTAGCAGCTTTTTTCTTAGCCGGTTTTTTCTTAGCAGCTTTTTTCTTAACTACTTTCTTCTTAGGCTTAGCAGCAATTATCTTCTTTTTCTTCTCTAAAGCAACTATCTGCTTCTTCAAAGATTTTAATTTTATTGCAATCTGCTTTGGTGTTTTTGGAACAGCCATTTGTTTTCACCTCCTTTTTCTCCTTTTTTAATTTTTATTTAAAAAGTATTTTTGGAAAATAACTTTTTATAATATATATAATAAATTATTCTATTTAAACCTTTCTTCGGTAAAATATTTTTTTAAAAATTGATTTTGTGTAATAAATATTTCCGACGACAATCTATTGGATTATCCTAATAAACCAAATTGCCATTAACAACGCAAAAGAAAATAAAATTAAAAGTCCAACCCATTTGTAAGCAAATTTAGCAATTTTTTGATTCTTGGTTAATCCTAAAATTGTTAAATAGAAAAATCTTCCACCATCTAAAATTGCAAAAGGCAACATGTTAAAGAATGCAACCAGGAGATTTAATAAGAAAATCCAAAAGACGGCTTGATAAACAAATAACAGGAAATTATTTCTAATTTTATAATCTGTAAATGGATTTTTGAAAAATGCAAGTTGATCAGCTATATTTAATCTAGCTTCCAATCTACTTCCAATTCCTATAACCGCCTCTCCCTCTCTTTCAGGATATTCACCTAAGACTAAATCATATGAAAGAATTTCTTCTTCAAAATTTGTTTTAAGATTAATTTCATCTCCTGGCGAGTATTCTTGAAGTATAATTTTCAAACTATCTAAATCTATAACCTCATTACCTTCAATTTCAACAATAGTTCCCTTTAATCCTGCCCGTATAGCTGGAAGATCATAATAAAGTCCCACAAAATCTTGTTCTTGTTCTAATTGTGATTTAAGAATATTGATTTCCATAAAATAGTTCCCATTCTCGGTATTTATTCCAGTAAGATTTATTGATTTCCCATTAGTTCCTAAAATTAAATCATTCGTAATATGGTTCTCGTTAATTAAATCTAAGATTCCTTGATTAGAATGATCTAAGAGATTGATCCCCCCAATTGATTGAAGTTGATTAAGATCTACAACACCAATAGAATATGTATTAAATATAGCTCCTGAAGGAATAAATGTTAAACCAAATAATCCCCACCAAATTAAAAAGAAAATTATAGCAAAGATTACATTTGCAAAAACACCTGCACCCAAAATAGACATTTGATTTGTTTTTGTTTTTTTAACTAAATCTTTATCATCTTGCTCTACAAATGCTCCAGGAATTGGTCCAAAGAATACAAGACCGGTACTTTTTATTCTTACCTTGTTGTGTTTCATGAGAATACCGTGAGAAAATTCATGAACAATCATTACAATTCCAATAGATAAAATAAAATACGTGAAATAAAATGGTGGGAAAAAACTTTCTAAACCAAATATTTTTGGAAAATAAGGAATCACTGGAGCAAGAGGAGGAGCTTTAATGGCTTCAGTTAATTCAGGATACCTAACATAAAGATAAACCGTTTTCCCCATTAAATAGACAATTCCCGTCATTAGAATATAACCTACTCCAATTATAATATATTTCAAAAAATTAAGGGTTCTCGTATATTTTCCACCAATATAATCAATAAGTTTAACACCCCATTGAGCTCTATAAAGAAATGCAATCTTCATTTCCCTTTTAACATTTTTTTTATTTTTATAAAGAACTACACTTACTAGAAATCCGAAAATTACCAAAAATATTAAATCATAATATATAAATTCCATTTTATTTCACCCTTTTAATTATAAACATAATATCTCATATAAAAATCTATGTTTTATTTAATCTTATTTCTTTCGAATAGGCCTAAACGCTCTCTTCAGACATTTTCTACATCTAACTTTTCCTTCTAAAATCTTTCTAGCTTCTGCTCTTACTTTATGTTTACAGTTTTTACAGACAAACATATTTTTACTAAGTCTTGCTTGAGCAGCAGGTAATTTTGTTGCCATATTATTTAATATCCCCACCCATTGCATATTTTTTCCAATCTTCATCATTTGTAGAATATGAGTTTTTTTGTGAATATACATCATTCATTGAATTAGTAGTAGTATATGATCCACTGCAACTACTTCCACATCCACCGCAACCAGCATTACAATCATAACTTTCCATTTTAATTTTATACTTTCCTCTTAATTATTTTAGTATCTTCAATATCCCAATATTCCACTTGATCTTCTTCTTTTAATTGACCCCTTAATTCTTCAATCATTGGAACCTCAATTGTCTCAAAACTTTCTAAATCCATAATACTTGCCCGATCATCCAGAATAGATAATACTTGAGCCTTGTTTTTATTAATCAAAGGAACATCTAGTCTATCATGACCACTCATTGCAATAACCTTTTTCTTACCATCAACTATTCCAATTGCTTCAATTCTACATTTAGCATGCCCATGTTTTCCAGGTCTACTAATATCATTAGACTTAACAATACAAGGAACATCATCAATAACTACTGCAGCACCTGCCCTTGCTTCGGTAGCGTGTATTAATTTAAAAGCCATAAAACAAAGACAAAAAAAGCATTTATAAATCTTATGTAAACCCCAGGTTTAATACAATCAAAATCCCTCGATAGTTTTTTAAACCTTTTATCCAACAAATTATTATGGTAATCAAAAAAAATGATTTTATTGAAATTGAATTTACAGGTAAGGCTAATGGAGAAATCTTCGATACAACCAATAAAGAAGAAGCAAAGACTCTTGGAATTCAAGCAGATGTTAAACCCATGGTTATTTCTATAGGAAATGATATGATTCTGAAAGGTTTAGATGAAACTTTTGAAAAAAAGGAAATTGGAGCAAAATACAATGTTCATTTAAATCCAGACCAAGCATTTGGTCCAAGAAAAGGAGATTTAATTAAAACAATCCCTATGAAAGTTTTTAGACAGCAAAACATTCAACCAATTCCAGGAGCAACATTACAAATGGATCAGTATATTGTCAAAATATTATCTGTTTCAGGGGGAAGAGTAATGGCAGATTTTAACAATCCTCTTGCAGGAAAAGAATTAGATTACGATATTAAGATAACTAAGCAGATTACAGATGATAAAGAAAAAGTAAATGCCTTAATGGATTTCTTTTTCAAACAAAGATTTGAATTTGAGATTAAAGATAAAAAAGTAATTTTCAAAAAACAAGAGATTAAACCCCTTGTTGAAATGATGAATGAAAAATTCAAAGTAATGACTGGTTTAGATTTTGAAGTTACAGAAGATAAAGATAAGAAAACAGATAGTTCTAAGGAATAATCTTTAAATAATCATTCCAATTAATTTTAAAACAATGTCAAAAAGAGTTTATGTTGGGATCGCTTCATGTCTTCTTGGCTTGGGCCTATTTATTCATGGTGGAAATAAAATAGGAAACTATTCCGAATATCTTTCAGAAAAATTTACTAAGCACATTAATTCTGCTTATTCAATGCAATCAACAAAATCCGATGAAGAAAGAATAAAAGAATTTAATAATTTAAAAAGGGGTTGTTGGGAAGTGGGGGGAGGCTTAGCAACACTACTTACGGGAATATTTGTTGCAGGTACAAAAATTGATCCTATAAAATTACATAAAAAGAAGAAGAACAGTAAGAGTTTTTCAAGTTTTCAGGGGAGATATAATCCTACTGGAACCGATGGACACCATGTTTCAGATAAAGATAGATATCATTTTTAGATATCAACACAAAACAACCTTAATTTTGCAATAATCTTTAAATATGAATTTTAGCTTTTTTCTGTCATGGAAGATGTGTTTGAAAGAGAGGAATATGAAAATAATTCTCAAAATAATTATAAACCTGTAGAATCAAGTCAACCAGCTAATGCATCTACAGATACTCCTATTTACGATAAAAATACAGAACTTTCTGAAATAGATCGAGAGCTAGAAGAACTTCTGCAAAAACAACATTCAAAAGTTAAAGTATTTGGAGTTGGAGGAGGAGGAGGAAATACAATCTCAAGAATGAAAGAAATAGGAATTAAAGGGGGAGAGTTTATCGCAGTTAATACCGATGCTCAAGATTTATTATATTCAAATGCGGATCATAAGGTTTTGATTGGAAAAGAATTAACAATGGGTTTAGGTGCGGGAAGTAATCCTAAAACAGGTGAAGAAGCAGCGCATGAATCAGAACAAGATTTGAAGAAAAAAATATCTGGGTGTGATATGGTATTTATTACTTGTGGATTAGGTGGTGGAACTGGAACTGGCGCAGCGCCTGTTATTGCAGAATTATCAAAAAAACAAGGAGCATTAACTATTGGAGTAGTAACCTTGCCTTTTACAATTGAAGGAAGAAAAAGAATTGAAAATTCAGAATATGGTTTAGAAAGAATGGAGTCAGTAGTTGATACATTAATTGTTATCCCAAATGACAAATTACTTGAAATTGCACCAGAATTACCATTGCAAACTGCATTTAAGGTAGCAGATGAAATTTTAACAAATGCAGTAAAAGGAACAACAGAACTTGTAACCAAATCGGGTTTAGTAAATCTTGATTTTGCAGACGTTAAGGCAGTAATGTCTAACGGGGGAGTTTCTTTAATGGGTATGGGGGAATCAGATTCAGCAAATCGTGCTCAAGAAGCCGTAGACAAAGCAATGACTAACCCTTTATTAGATGTTGATATCTCGAATGCAACAGGAGCTTTAGTTAATATTATTGGAGGGAATGATTTAAGTTTAGATGAAGCAAGAGAAATAATTTCAACAGTTGGAGATAAGCTAAGTCCAGATGCGAGGTTAATTTGGGGAGCTCAATTAAGCCCTGAGATGTAAGAGTTATGATAATCATTACAGGTGTTAAAAGTTCTCAAATTACTGGAGGACTTAATTTAGACCCAGAATTAGCAAAACAATCAGAGATTTCTAATGAACTTGGAATTGAATTTTTAGAGTAAAATGGATACCTTTGATTATAGTCATGAAATTTTAGTAAGTCCTTCTTTAGCTAATAGTGATGGATGTAAAATTCTTTACACCTCTCTTCAAATGAGTGATTTAACCGAACATATTGATCCAAAACCTTTTCCTGATTTAAAAGATAATAAATTAGTTTTTCTTGCAACAAATAAAACAACTAAAAAAATTAAAAAGGAATTGGAAATTTTCCCATCAAGTTTTTATGACATAATTCCAATTAAATAATTTTAAAAACCCCACATATATTATAATACCATGGCATTAAATATAAAATCATTTTTCAACCAGAGTTTAAGGGTATGGAAACTATTGAAAAAACCTTCAAGTACTGAATTTAAGACAATCGCAAAAGTATCCGCGTTAGGTCTTGGTATAATCGGACTTATTGGCTTTGTGGTCTCTATTCTAATGGGATTTTTCGGTTAACAATAAATTTATAAAGCCTAAATTTTAAATATATTTATCTAATTCTTGAAATATTAAGAGTTAGTTGAAACAAAATGATATTTATTATAAAAGTAACAACAAACAAAGAAGATAGGGCAATGGAATTAATCTCTACAAAAGTTCATAAAAAGGACTTGCAAGTATATTCTTTAGCTCGACCTCACGGACTTAGGGGCTATATTTTCTTAGAATCAGAAGATAGAGAATCTGCAGAAGAAGCCGCATTTAATTTACCTTATGTAAAAGGAATTATTGGTAAAACCGTTGGTTACGATGAAATTAAAAACATGCTTGAACCTGTTATCGAAGAAATTAATATCGAGAAAGGTGATGTTGTTGAGATCATAGGCGAACCTTTTAAAAAGGAGAAAGCTAAAGTTATTAGAATTGATAAGACAAAAGGAGAAGCTGTAGTCTCTTTATTGGCAGCAGTTGTTCCAATTCCAGTAACCGTTAAGTTAGACAACATAAAGGTTATAAGGAGAGAAAAAGATGAAGATGATGAAGATGATGAATCAGAAACATCTGAAGTTAGAGCTAATGAATCTCAAGCTGAATCAACTCCAATGTCTGGAGAACCAGAAGCTCCTGAAGTAAAAGAAGATGATGATTTTGGATTAAGCGGAGGACTAATTCCAGACAACTACTAAAATGATACTAAAATTATTAATTGACGGCGGAAAAATGACACCAGGACCAGCAGTTGCTCAACAACTAGGTCCAATGGGAATTAATATGGGAAAAGTTATTGCAGACGTTAATACTGCAACAGCAGATTTCAAAGGGATGAAAGTTCCAGTTGAATTAGATATTAATGAAGAAACAAAAGAATTTACTGTTAAAGCACTTTCACCACCTACTTCAGAATTATTAAAAAAAGAATTTGGATATGCCAAAGGTTCAGATGATAAGAAAAAAGATAAAGTTGCAAATGCAGCCATTGAAGCTATAATTAAAGTTGCAAAAATAAAACATCCTTATATGCTAGAAAAAGAATTTAAATCAGCAGTAAAATCTATTTTAGGAACTTGTACCTCTATCGGAATTTTAGTTGAAAATAAAGAAGCAAATGAAACTATTGAAGATGTTGCATCTGGAAAATACGATAAAGAAATTAATGAAAAATCTACCGAAGCGAGCCCTGAAAAAATAAAAGAATTATCAGATCATTTTGATACAGTAAAATCAGCTCAAGAAGCAGTGCATAAGCAAGAAGAAGCAGACGCTGCAGAAGCTGAAAAAGCTAAGGAAGAAGAAGCGGCTAAGGCAGGAACAGAAGAAGCAGCACCTGCAGAAGGAGCGGTACCCGCAGAAGAAGCAGCACCTGCAGAAGATAAGAAGTAATTCCAAATCTTTATAAATCCCCCAAAACTAATAAATTTAATACGGGGCTGTAGTGTAGCCTGGTTATCACTCGAGCTTTGGGAGTTCGCGACCCAAGTTCAAATCTTGGCAGCCCCATATAACCTTTAAATAAAAAACAAAAAATAATCAAATGAGAACAAAAAAAGTTAAAGCAGCAGGAAGATTCGGAGTAAGATACGGACGTAGAGTTAGAACTAAAATTGCAGAGATAGAATCAAAACAAAGAAAAAAACAAGATTGTTTATTCTGTAATGGCGTTGCTAAAAGACTATCAAAAGGAATTTGGAAATGTAATAAATGTGATAAGAAATTCGCAGCTCATACATTCTTTTTACCTGTAAAAGAAGAATAAGTAAATTT
>Ga0208904_1002293_pt1 | contig 12220 bp, 10 predicted proteins | sample AntAceMetag02UKB_FD_184774 | JGI IMG/M metagenome (GOLD analysis project Ga0208904, IMG submission 184774) | Saline lake microbial communities from Ace Lake, Antarctica - Antarctic Ace Lake Metagenome 02UKB (SPAdes) (version 2) | ecosystem: Environmental > Aquatic > Non-marine Saline and... | reverse complement strand
GATAGATTATTCTAAATTAAAAAAAGAAATTTATTCTATTGTTAAAAACTATAAAATTAAGTTTGATAATGAATACTATATTTTAAAGAAGAAATATTCAGAAGACGAAACAAGAATATCCTTAATTCAATTATTAACTACAGAGATTATTGAGAAATTTAGAAAATTAATAAAATTAAATTACAATATTCAATTTTCAAAAAATCTTCCAACACCTCATATTACATTATATAAACAAAAGGAAAATAATGGAGTTGGTCTTTCCTCCAAATTTGCTTTAAAAAAATATTCTATAAAAAAATTTAATAAAAAAGAATTGGAGATTGAATAAATGCACTTCCACATTATCCTAACAGAAAAATGCAATTCACAATGCAGATATTGTTATGAAAAATCAATGAAAGAGTTTGACAATGGTCTTGATAAAAAGTTCGAATTTGATTATTCTGCACCTCCAAATTTAGAGATAGATATTAACCAATTAAAATCATTTATAGAAAAAGATGAAAATCCCACAATAATTTTCTACGGGGGAGAGCCTTTAGTAAATCAAGGTAAATTAATTGAAATTATGGATAATGTTGATGCGCGGTTTTGTATGCAAACAAATGGAAAATTATTAGACAAATTACCTCTAAAATACATGAATAGATTTTCTAAAATTCTTGTTTCAATTGATGGGGATAAAGAAAGAACAGATTATAATCGTGGTGATGGAACTTATGATTTGGTTTTGAAAAATTTAAAACTGATTAGAGAAAATGGATATAATGGAGAAATTGTCGCACGAATGACACTTTCATTTCCAGATATTTTTGAACAGGTCCAGCACTTATTAACAATAAAAGAATTTGATTCTATACATTGGCAATTAGACGCCGGTTTTTACAAGGAGGATTTTGATAAAGAAAAGTTTTCTAAGTTTGTTGAGGAATATAATTTAAAGATTTCAAAATTAATTGATTTTTGGGTTGAAGAGATGAAGAAGGGAAAGGTCCTGAAGTTATATCCTTTTGTTGGAATTATGCAGGATATACTTAATGAAACAAAAACAAAACTTCGTTGCGGGGCGGGTTATGCAGGCTATACAATAACTACAAATGGAACTTTGACTTGTTGCCCTATTATGAATTGTGTAAAGAATTTTTATGTTGGGGATTTAAAAAGTGATCCTAAGAATTTGAAAGAGATTAAAGTTATAGAGCCTTGTTCTTCTTGTGATTATTTGGATTTATGCGGTGGTCGTTGTCTTTATTCTAATTATGCAAAAATGTGGCCTCCTGAAGGAGAAGAATTGATTTGTAAAAGTGTTAAATTTTTGATAGATAGTTTGAAAGCTAGAAGTGAAGAGGTTCGTGGATTGATTGAGATTAAAGAGTTGGAGTATGAAAAGTATTTTGGGCCTGAGATTATTCCTTAGAAATTATTGAATCTTTCTTTCAAGATTTTTTTCTTGGTATTCTATCTTTTGTTTTGGAGAATCTTCATTAAAATACTTATTCTTTATTGAATAAACTCCTGCTGTTGAAGTTAACATTAAACCAATCATTCCTGCAGCCAAAAATCTTTTTGTTGATTTTTGGGCCTTTTTCAATTTCTCTGGGAAATTTCTTTTTGTTTCTTTGGTTCCCATAAAATCTCTAAAAAGATCAATAGAAATCCCATTAATAGGTCCTGAAATAAGCCCTAAGATTCCCGCTCCAATCGCGCCAACTGTTGCCTGATTCATATTTGCTCCAGATGTAAGATAAATTGGAAATGATGCAGAAACATTAAATGTTACATTATATAATGAATCATGAAGTGCGTGAGTTTTTTCTGAAGACTTTTCATTAACTTTAAACACCTTCTTAGAAAAATCTCTCCCTTTCACATATAAAAAACCTAAACCAGTATAAGCTAATAGAGAAACTTTTATTCTAGATTCTAATGATGTTTTAACATCCATACCAGAGATAAAAGTTTCCAAACTTGCATACATTGGATTAGATAAAATAAGTAAGCTTGTAGTATCCACTAAATAATTTTTTATATTTCCAAGGGTTTTAGATAATTCCATAAAATTTTAGAATAAATGTGATTTTTAAATCTTCCTCTAAAAATAATTTAAATTTATTCCTTAGAAATTACTCACTATTGCTCGAATAAAATAATCTATTAATAAACTGACTTCGTCGAAAAATAGTTGTTAGATTTAATTCTAATTAATAGGTTTTTATGGAAAAATCTGCGAAGCGATTTTGGAATTTATTGTGGTGAGATTATTCCTTAAATAATTAATCAAAATGATAAGCCATACAAGAATATTCACGAAAATTATCTGGAAGAATTGAACACATTTTCTTTTGATTTACTTCTAAAAAATAATCTACTTTTGTTTGAAGAAAATCTGGAAGTTCTTTTTTTGTTTTTCTCATAGATTTTAAGTCTCTAAAAAATCCTTCAAAAACTTGTTCTCCTTCAGACTCTCTCCAGCCTTCCCCACCAAAGTTAAAATCTCCTTGACGAAAAATTTTTGCTTTTTGAGGATTTTTTAAATAAGCCATTAAATGTTGATTCATCCAATGTTTTGGATTTGTGCAATTTGAAAAACCAATACTTTGTTTTTCTAAACCATCATACAGCCTATCCCTTTCATGACATGAGGTCCTTTGCCCTCCAAGTTGTTCACATATTCTTTCGTAATCAGAACGGCTTAAATTTAATTCCTTAAACATTTGGGAATAGCCCATTTTTGAAATATTTTTTTTCACATCTTCTTTTACATTTCCTGAAATACTCCAAGAAATTCCTTTTGATTTTAGAGAATCAATTTCTTTTTTAGAGGGATAATTGCAATTACCAATAAGAATTTTTGTTCCTTCTGGAAGATCTACATCTCCTAAAAAATAAGTATCTTGAGGTAAAAAATTTCTTAATGGATTTATTTCTGCTAATTTATTTAATGGAGAAATTATGGCATATCTCCTATTATCCCAACTATGTATCCCAATATTTAAAACAGGTGCAACAGGATGATTTAGAGAAAAATGTGTAGTTAATCTTAAAATTTCTCCAGGAAAATTAGAATTTAAGCATTTTATAATTCCTTCTTTAGGAAAATAATCTGTCATATGCACGGCCACTAAATCCTCTGGTTGCACTCTTTTAGATAATTCTTCGGGAGAAATATTCATTGCTTGCATATAGTTTATAGGCATCAATTCTTTATAAATGTTGCTATCAATAGTTATTATTTAGTGGTAACAAAGATAAATAATGCTAAGCACAATTAATTTAATAAACTAAATTATCTAAATTTTAATATGAAATTATTAATCTCTGGTTTGAGTGATGCTTGTACCTATAACCCAAAAGATAGAACATATGCGATTAGAATAGACTCTCTTCTGCACCCCTTTCAGCATAATTTGACAGAATCTGGATTATGGACTGCTGTAAAAACTTATTCTTTTGACGACATAACTCCTATGTTTGGGAGGGGGGAACTCTTTACAGAGGATACTGCTGAGCGAATAATTTTAGATTTTCAAGAAAAAATTCCGGAAATAGATACACTTTTAGTCCATTGCATAAGGGGTAAGAATAGAAGTCCTGCTGTGGGAATTGCATTAAATAGTTTATTTCTTTTGGGACAAGATCCTCAAAGATTAATGGAAAAACATCAAGAAACTAATTGGTATGTATATAATTTACTTATGAATACTGGAAGAAAAATTCTCTAATTATCTCTTCCTTTGAACAATAACATTTTTCTTAGTTACTTTTTGAATTGTCATTAACTTTTCTTTTCCTGTTTCTAAATCTCTAACTTTTACTTTCTTTTGTTTAACTTCCTTGGCACCAATAAATATAACCTGGTCGAAGTTTTTTGAGTTTGCGTAAGCTAAACCTTTTGAAGGTTTGCCGTAATAAATTGTTACCTTCTTTTCTTTTGCTCTAAGTTCCTGAGCAACACCAATTGCCATTTTGTCCTCGTTAAGTGAGATAATTATAATTTTTGGTTTGGTTGATTTTAATTTTACAAGTTGTGCAAGTCTTTCTAAACCAAAAGATATTCCTGTAAATTGAACCTTATTAAACATGTAACTTCCTCCAGCAGTAATTGTCTCTCTTATTCCTTTTGCCTTTATTTCAAAAACAGTTCTATTATAATAAGAAAGTCCTCTAACCATTGTAGGTGCAAATAAAACTTTTATTTTGTAAAGTTTACAATATTCTTTTAATGAAATAATTTCTTTGTATGAAGGAAATTTATTAAAAAAATCTTCTCCTTGTTTTATCCAATCAATTATTTTATCCGCCTTGTATTTTTTTAAGTTCTTTTTTATTTGGTCTTCCGGAAGTTTATCATATTTATCTATTTCTCTAAGAACTTGATTTTTGTCTTTTGGTTTTATTTTCGCTTCATCTAAAATTTCATTCATTAATTTCCTATTATTAATTAAAATTATTGGTTGAATTCCAATTTTTGTTAAAATTTCATTTGTAACTGCTAATATTTCTGCTTCATCTTTTATTGTTGCTCCCCCTATATCAACATCACACTGAATAAATTGTCTAAATCTATTTGTTGTTACAGGTTCATCTCTAAAAACAGGTCCAATTTGATATCTCTTGAAAGGAAGTTTCTGATTTTGCATAATCCTTTTTAGAGGAAAAGTTAATTCATATCTCAGAGCAAGTTTTCTTTTTCCTTTATCTTGTAATTTAAAAATATCTGAAACAGCCTCGTCATCCGTATTCTCTCCTTTCACAAATTCTTCATATTCTACAATCGGAGTTTCTGCTGGTTCAAATCCATATCTTTCAAAAGTGCTAACTAAAACTTTTCTTATCTCTGCTTTTTTTTGAGCTTCTTCTCCGAGATAATCTTTGAAGCCTTTAACTAAATCTGTTTTCATTTTTGTTTTTCCAATTTATTTATTAAGTCTTTTACCTTTTTTATTATTAACTCTATGCTGGAATTTTTATCTTCAATTTTCCACACAATTATTTTCTGGAGATATTTTCCTTGAAACTTAAACACTTCTTTGGGCACATCATCTGCCACTATTACAATTATGTCTGAACCTCTTAATAATTTTGAACTTAATCCTTGTGTGGGACCTTTAATGACTATTTTTAATTTTTTAGCAAGAGCTTGTTGAGATTTGTTTAATGGTCTTCCTTTAATTATTCCCGCACTTTTTCCCTGGAAATTTTTATTTTTATTAAATTTCTTAAAACAGGCTTCAGCTATCTTGCTTCTAAATCTATTATACTTGCAAACAAATAAGATATTTTTCTTTTTCATTTTTATTTCACACTCCTTTTTTTGAGGGCTGAACTCGAATATGTTCTTCTCGTTGCACTCCTCTTTTCTAAAGGGCGGAAGGAGGGAATCGAACCCTCTTTTCCCGGACCACAACCAGACGTAATAACCGTTATACCACAACCGCCATAATTTAATTCAAGGAAATAGGATATAAAAGGTTTTTGAGAAAAAAAGTTCCAACTAGAAAGATTACTTATTCGAACAATGCCGACAATTTCTAGTTTTATTTGTCATGAATTTTAAAGAGATGTTTGATTTATAATTGTTTTGGTTTGTTTAAGAAAGATTTTTATAGAGTAAATTCGTTGTTAGAAAATGGGTGATGAATTTGGAAAAGCAATTTGGGAAATTTATACTAAAGGAAAAACAAATATTAAATTAATTTCTAGGAGAGATGATGGAAAATCTGAGGTAAGGGATTTCAAGAAATATCTTCAACCTTACAATAAAATTGAAACAATCCAAAAAAATGCACTAAAGCACGCAAAAGGAAAAGTTCTTGATATTGGGTTTGGTGGTGGAAAACATTCTATTTATTTACAGCAACAAGGTTTGAAAGTTACTGGAATTGATAATAGTCCTTATCTTGTTAAGTTAGGTAAAAAAAGAGGATTAAAAGATGTTCGAAGGATGGATTTATTTAAGATGAATTTTGGAAAAGAAAAATTTGATACTCTTTTATTATTTGGAAATGGACTTTGTTTTGGACATAATCCTCAAGAAATGAAAAAGTTTCTAAATAAACTTTATAGATTAACAACAAAAAATGGAATTATTTTAGGTGATTCTACAGATCCTCGGAAAACTACGAGGGGTTTAGTGGCTTATAAGGGAAGAAAACAATTTAAAGTAAGACATGAAATAAATGGAAAGTTTGGACCTTGGTTTACTCCTTTTTTTGTTTCAGAAAGTCAATTAAGAAAAATAGTTAAGGAAACGCGATGGAAAATTAATAAAATTTATCGCAACAAATTAGGAGATAGATTTTCTGTGATTTTAGAGAAGAGATAAACCGGGGAACAAAATTATTTAATTCTTAACTATATAGTAGTTACTAAGCAAAAGGTTTATAAAGTTTAAATATTCTCTCAAATTATGACAAAAGAAAAAATAGCTTATGGACTTATACAAGAAATAGCTAGAGATGTAACTGAAGGATATTCTCCAAAAGAATTACCTTCTTTAGAGGAAATATCTTGGGCCTTTCCTGTTGAAGGTCCAAAAAGGGTTCATTATGTTAGAGAGGGCTATATGGATAGAATTCCCAATAGCCAAGAAGGAAATGTTATGAAGCAAATAATGACTTTTAGAAATTTCAAAAATGTTTTACAATATTTGGAAAAGGGAAAAACTGTTCAAGGAATAATTCCAAGCCATGTTTTTCCATGTGGAAATGCTGATGATGGAGCCTATATGGTTTATCCTTATATTAAACAGCGAGATACTGAACAAGGTGAAAAAAGGATACATCACGGATTTTTTTGGGAAACTATGCCAAGTGGATTGGTAAAAGCAGTTCTAAAAGTTGAAAGAACTGGGAGAGGAAAACTTGTTGATGCAAATGGAGAGGAAATTGAAAAATTAGGAAATAATGCTTATGTAGATGAAAATTTAACCAGAGAATATTTACAAAATTTAAAAGAAGCTTATGAATTGGGAAGTGAACATATGCATTCGATAGTTCAATCTGGAGATAAAAAAGAAAATTACGATCAACTTGCTGTAGATGCAAATCCTGGAAACTGGCAAAAAGGACAAGAATTTCAAAAAGGATTTTATTCTGATGGAAAACCTGCTTTAATTTCTGGAAAAGTATTATCTAATGATGGAAAAATATTAAAAGTAAATGTTTGGGATTTTGGACATCAGGATGAAGGGGCTATTTGGGAAGAGGAAATTGAAGAATTGAAAAAGTTTGGAGAACATGGATTGCTTTGGAAATTAGTTCCTGCAAAAAAATAAAAACAATTTTTGGGTGGCTAAAAAATCATGCTTTTTTTTTAAAAATAAGTTCTATTAAGATATTTATTCGCAAAAGTAATCTTTATATAACGTGATTTTTTAATAAACTAATGGAAGATAATAATCATCTTATTGAAGAGAGGAAAAAGAAGATTTTTAATTTTATTAAGAAACCTGCTGTGTGGGTTATTTTCTTTTTGATTATTGCTTTAATTCTGGGTATTTATATTCGAAGTATGCCTATGCAAGATCATGGTGGAAATCCTGGGCTTTGGGATGTTTCCACAGATAATTGGACTCTTGGACCTGATTTAGACCCCTGGCTTTTTGTAAGGACAGCCACATCTATTATTAATGATGGTTCTATTCCAGAAATTGATACAATGCGAAATGTTCCGCTTGGTTTTAATAATGCCAAAGAAACTATGGTTCTGCCTTATTTAATTTCTTATACTTATAAGATTTTAAAATTATTTTATTCTCCAACAACAATTGAATTTGCAGGAGCAATCTTCCCTGTGATAATGTTTGCTTTAACAATCCTCTCTTTCTTTTTATTTGTGAGAGAAATTTTTGTTAGAAAATCTCAAAGAAGCAAAATGAAAGCTAATATTGTTTCTCTTATTTCAACTTTTTTTATGATTGTTATTCCAGTTTTTTTATCTCGAACAATTGCAGGAATTCCTGAAAAAGAATCTGCTGCTTTTTTCTTTATGTTTTTGACTTTCTATTTATTTTTAAAGGCATGGAAATCTGAAAAGATTAAAACAGCCTCTATACTTTCAGTTCTAGCAGGACTTTCAACTGCGTTAATGGGTCTAATTTGGGGGGGTGTTTTATTTATTTTTATAAGCATAGGTGGGGCAACATTAGTTGCATTTATATTAAATAAAATTAAAAAGAAAGAAGCAATTATTTATGGAAGTTGGATAATTAGTTCATTAATTTTATGGTCTATTTTTTCTGCAAGAGTTAGTATATTAGGTTCAATAACTTCTCTTGCATCTGGTCTTGCTTTTTTTACTTTTTTAATTATAATTGTAGATTTTATTTTATGGAATACTAAATTAAAAGAAAATAAATTTTTAAATAAATTAAAAATTCCTAAAACAATTATTAGTTTGATTATTACTATATTGCTTGTAGTAATTTTATCTTCTATTTTTTTAGGCCCTTCATTTCTAATCGACAAGATTAAAGTAGTACATCAATCTGTTTTTCAACCAACTACTGGAAGATGGAATACCACTGTAGCAGAAAATCGTCAACCATTTTTTACAGAATGGGGTGGTAGTTTTGGACCCTTTATCAAAGGAATTCCTTTGATGTTTTTGATGTTTTTTATTGGTTCTGTTTTTTTATTTAAAAAAATGTTAAATAAATTAAAGAAAAAAGATTCTTGGATTTTAACAATCTGTTTTGTTTTACTTCTTTTAGGAATGATTTTTTCAAGATATTCTGGAAGTGGAGTTTTTAATGGTGAAAATTTTATTAGTAAATTTGTTTATTATGGTGCTGTTTTATTGTTTCTTGGTTTTTTAGTAAAAATATATTATTCTTATTATAAAGAAAATAACTTAAATTTTGAAAAAATAAGATATGAATATATTTTATTATTTTCTTTATTTTTGCTTGCAATTTTCAGCGCAAGAGGTGCTGTGAGATTAATTATGGTTTTAGGTCCAATTGCCCCAATTTTTGTTGCAAATCTTAATTATGATTTAGTTTCTAAATTTTTTAAGATTAAAGAGGAAAATAAAAAAATCATGTGGGGAATTTTTGCAATAATAATTATTTTATTAAGTCTATTTACTTTTTGGTCTTTTTATAAACAAATTGCAGGGAATCCAAATAATGAAACTTTTTTTCAAGGATTTAATAAAAAAGGAAGTCAATCATATAATATGATTCCCTCTGGTTATAATCAACAATGGCAAAAATCTATGGATTGGGTTAGAGATGAAACGCCAAGTGATTCTGTATTTGGACATTGGTGGGATTATGGATATTGGGTCCAAAGTATTGGAAATCGTGCCACAGTATTAGATGGTGGAAATGCCATAACTTTTTGGAATTATTGGATGGGGCGTTTAGTTTTAACAGGAGATAATCAAAAAGATGCTCTAGAATTTTTATCTGCTCATGATACAACTCATTTTTTAATTGATTCTTCAGATATTGGAAAATATGGGGCTTTTTCAGGTATTGGTTCAAATGAAAATTATGATAGATATTCTTTTATGGGAACTATGCAATTAGATCAGAGTCAAACTCATGAAACAAATAATGTGACATCATATGTTTATTCTGGTGGAACTATGTTGGATGAAGACATAATTTTTGAACAAGATGGGGGAAAATTGTTTTTCCCTTCTGGAAAAGCCGGAATTGGAGCGGTTATAACTCCTTTTGAAAAAGTTGAAGGTGGTGAAAATCCTATGCAACCCCAAGCAATAATTATTTATCAAAATCAACAATATTCTATTCCAATGAGATATTTATCTATTGAAGGGAAATTTATAGATTTTAATTCTGGAATAAATGCCACTGCATTTATCTTTCCAAGATTAGAAAATGGCGGTCAAGGATTTTCAGTAAATGGGCGTGGGGCCATGATTTATTTGAGTCCAAGATTAATGAGAGGTATGTTAACACAAAAATATATTTTAGATGACCCATTTAATAATTTTCCAAATTTTAAAATTACCTATAATCAACCTAGTTTAGTTGTTGAAAGTTTACGAGCTCAAGGAATGAATGTTCCTGATTTTGTTTATTCTGGTAATTATTGTAGTCAAACAAGTGGTATATGTGGGCCAATAAAAATTTGGGAAATTGAATATCCCGTAGGATTTGTAATCGATGAAGAAACAAGAGAAAAATATCTTGATTCAGATTCTTCAAAATACTTGGATTGGAAATTATAATCTTGCTTCTTAAACTTTAAAAAGACTAAAAATAAATTATTCTATGGAGAAATTATTATTTGTGACGATATTTGTAAGCTTTTTTTTAACATTGTTTATTCTTCCAAAATGGATTAAAAAAGTAAAGAAAACAGGATTAATGTGGGAAGATATGAATAAATTTGGAAATCCAAAAAATGTTGCATCTTCTGGGGGAATTATTGTTGTTTTGGCTTTTGTTTTTTCTGTTTTAATTTTTGTCGCTATTAGAACTTTTGTATTAAAAGAAAATTTAATCGGGATCCAAATTTTTGCTCTTTTAACTTCCATCCTTCTTCTTGCAATTATTGGATTGACTGACGATCTTTTAGGTTGGAAAAGTAAAGGACTCTCTGTAAAATTTAGAATTTTTTTAGTTTTATTTGCTTCAATACCCTTAGTAGTTATTAATGCAGGTCATTCTGAAATTGTTCTGCCTTTTTTAGGAAATATTCAATTAGGAATCATTTACCCACTAATATTTATCCCGATTGGAATTTTGGGGGCTACTACAACCTATAATTTCTTAGCTGGATTTAATGGATTAGAAGCAAGCCAAGGAATAATTATCCTAAGTTTCCTATCTTTTATTGCATATCACTCAAATTCGTCTTGGTTGGGTTTAATTGGCCTCTGTATGGTTGCTTCATTACTCGCTTTTTATATTTTTAATATTACGCCTGCAAAAATTTTCCCTGGAGATGTAATGACTTATTCTATTGGTGCTTTGATTGCTATTATGGCTATTTTAGGAAATTTTGAAAAAATTGCTATCTTTATTTTTATACCTTATATTCTAGAGACAATTTTAAAATTAAGAGGAAAATTAAAAAAACAATCTTTTGGTAAACCAAATCAAGAGGGAAGTTTAGATTTGCCTTATGAAAAAATTTATGGTTTAACCCATTTATCAATTTTTATTTTGAAAAAGTTTAAGAAAAAAGTTTATGAAAAAGAAGTTGTGTACTTAATAAATGCCTTTCAAATTTTTGTAATAATTCTTGCAGTGGTTTTGTTCAAAAGTTCTATTTTTACTTAAAATGTTAAAAAAAATATTTTCGAGTGAATTAGGTAAGGGAGCATTAATTTTATTTATAACTATAAATCTTTATAATTTTCTTAATTTTTTATTTCATTTTTCTATGGGTCGTTTACTTGGTCCAGCAGATTATGGTGTCTTGGCTGTTCTGATGTCTCTTATTTATCTTTTTGGAATTCCTACAGAAGCAATTCAAAATATTATTGCTAAATATAGTTCTAAATTCAATTCAACAAATGAAAAAGGTAAAATTAAATTCCTTATGGATAAATCCCTAAAAAAAGGTTTTAAAATTGCATTCTGTTTATTTATTATTGCAGGGATTATTTCTATATTTCTCTCTAAATTTCTTGAAATAAATTTCTTTCTTATTCTTTTAACTAATATTTTCATTTTTTCTTCATTTTCAGTCCCAGTAACAAGGGGTGTTTTACAAGGAAGAAAAAAGTTTAATGCACTTGGAAATAATATGCTCCTTGAATCTATTTTAAAATTATTTTTTGCTATTTCTTTTGTAATCTTTGGATTTAAAACATTTGGAGCAATGGGGGGGGTTTTATTTGGAGTTGGAGCCGGGTTTGTATTCTCACTTTATTTTAATAAAGATATTTTAAAAGTAAAAAAAGAAGAAACTACATTCAAAAATATTTATGGAGTGAGTAAACCTTATTTTATAGCAATGTTTGTAATTTTAATTGCACTTAGCTTAGATATAATTCTTGCAAAAAGATTTTTTTCTCCAGAAATTGCAGGACAATATGCTGTTCTATCTATGTTGGGAAAAATGATTTATTTTGGGACATTTGCAATAAGTAAGGCTATGTTTCCTTTGACTTCTGAGAAAAAAGAAAATAAAGAAGATTCTTCTAGTTTATTTAAAAAATCCTTCGTGATAATTCTTTTTCTTTGTATTTGTGCAACTACAGTATTTTTCTTATTTCCAGAATTGATAATAAA
>Ga0208904_1002291_pt1 | contig 12228 bp, 15 predicted proteins | sample AntAceMetag02UKB_FD_184774 | JGI IMG/M metagenome (GOLD analysis project Ga0208904, IMG submission 184774) | Saline lake microbial communities from Ace Lake, Antarctica - Antarctic Ace Lake Metagenome 02UKB (SPAdes) (version 2) | ecosystem: Environmental > Aquatic > Non-marine Saline and... | reverse complement strand
AGAGTGCAGGGTTCACAGGGTTCGGGGTTTTGACCTGTCTATCAGTTAAATATATGCAATGCGTAGAAGTTTATGGAGATAAAAATAAAAATAATATATATAGTGGCAACATACCCCAATTCCTAGAACCCTGCGAACCCTCACAAAAAACCAAACCAACAGCGACGGTAAAACCCAAATCTCAGGGTGTAAAATCAACCCAAAAGTCCCCGACACCCTCAGAACCAAAGAAGGATGATAGAGAAACTCAATTCCATGAGGCGAAAGAGTGTAAAGGAATAAAACCAAAATGCACAAAGAAAGAAATATTAAAATATTATAAGAAGAATAAAAAACCTAGTAAAGAAGAATTGTTCGAGAAATTCGGTTCTGGATATATGAAATTCAAGATGGAATTAAAAAAGGAGGGATTGATTTAATGGTAAATGAGAATATGGGGGTATTTGATATTGAAACAAACTCACCAAATCCAGAGAAAGCTGATCTAAAATTCTTCGGTTTTTATTCTTTCAAAGATGATAAATATTATTGTTTGGATTACACAGAGAAGTCAAGGATTAAACAATTATTAGATTCTCATAAAATCTTAATAGGTTTTAATAACAAAGGATTTGACCAACCAGTTATAGAAAGATTCTTAGGAGAAAAGATATTTAAATATAAAATAATTTTAGATTTATGGGAGATTTCCTCACCAAAAGGAAACGGAGGTTTTGGAGAATTTAATAAAAACAGACTACAAGGTATGGGTTATCGCCTAGAAAATTATAAACTAAAAACAATATGCGAAGCTTTAGAGTTAGATGAGTTTGGTAAAGGAGATATTGATTACAATATATTCAAAAAAGATGAGTGGACTAAGAAAGAAATTAAGGAGATAGAAAAATATACAATTCAAGATTTAGTATTAACAAAAAAGATGTTTTCATGGTTTGATAAAATATTCTCTCCATTAAAAGATTTATTAAACATAACAGACCAAAAGAAACTAAAACATATTAACAGCACATTTGCAAGTTTGAGTTATTCTGTTATCTGTAACCAAGCCGGACTAATAGTTGAATGGGCTAAAGATGATGACAAACCAAAAGACTTCAAAAGATTCTCAGGAGGCCATCATATAAATCCTAGATGGAAATACGCAAAAGCAGATATTATAGAGATAGATTTTAGTTCGGCATATCCTCATGCTTTAATGATGGGGAATTTATTTTCTCCTTCAAACAAAGGATGGAAAGGAAATAATTATTTTGATATTGAAGGTTGTTATGATAATAAGAAATTCGGAGAGATTGAAACAGCATTAAATAAAATATTCCTAGAAAGATTGAAAGCAAAAAAAGCAGGAGACAAAGCAAAAAACTTATCTTACAAATTAGTTATTAATTCTCTTTATGGATTAACAGGTAATTGGAGATTTAAGACACTATACAATCCAACAACCGCAGGAGATTGCACCCACATAGTAAGAACATGGATGAAGAAACTAGCAAAACATTTAGAGATAAATGGTTATACCTGTTTATACGGATTCACAGATTCTATCTTTGTTAAAATCCCTGCGGAATCAAATAAAGAGGAATTAATGTTTATAGTAAATAAAGTAATGGATGAGTTTAAATCTAATATGCCTTTCCCTCTTGAAACCTTTGGTATGGATGTAGAGGAAGAATTAAAGATGATCCGATTCTTCGCTAAGAATTGTTATTTGTTTGTTACTAATGACAACAAGATAAAATACAAATCTACATTATTAAATAGAAACACACCACAAATAATTATGAATGTTTTTGAGAATTATATATCTCCTAAAATAATCAAAGAATTACATACAGACTTTACAGAAAAAGAAATAATCAAAGAGATTCGAACCCAAATCACAGCAGACTTAGAACTAGCCTCAACAAAATACAACACAAAAGAATTAAGTGAATACAATGTTAAAACCAGTTTGAATTATCAAATAACAGAAGCCTACGGATCGGGCAACCATCTTCTAATACCCAACTTAAAAGATATTGGAGTGGGTAAGAAACCACACACAAAGAAAAGAATGTCTGTTAGATATTGCACAATTGAAGAATTTAATAAAAATAAATTAACACATGAAGATGTTGATGTTTCAAGATTGATTAAACACCTAGACAAATTTATTAAAAAACCAAAGGAGGAACAAAATGCTAAGCTGTCTTAATCAATCATGTAATAAGAAAGTATCTTTGAGTTCTCGTCCTGGTGGTTACTGTTCCCAGTCTTGTTGGTGTGTTGGGGAGAAGTCTGATATGGATTTCAATAAACAAAAGTTCATACATAAGGAGTTAAACCTATGGTAAAAACAAAGTGTGAAATCTGGTCTAGAGTGGTAGGATATTTACGACCTGTGAAAAATTGGAACGAAGGCAAACTTTCAGAGTTCAATGATCGCCTTCACTTCTCACTCAAGAATAATAAGGGAGGTAAGAATTAATATGGAAGATAAAAAATTAAAAAAAGTCTATGAAAAGATTAATGACATAAGGATGATGATAGGTGGAACACTCTCAGCTGAAGGTGTCACACATGAAGATTTTGTAAAAGACTTAAATTATGTCAGTGAAGAATTAGACAAGATAGTAGATGATTACAACAAACAATAAATTATTCGCCCCATTATTTTCGGGGCTTTATATTCACCGCCCAACTTAACGGGCAAAAAAAAAAACGTGTTGGTTTACACGTAAAACTAACCGCCCAAAACAAAATGGTAAATAAAACCTACAACAAAATATGCAAGAAATGCAAGAAAGAAACACCTCATGTAATTTATATGGTTTCGAGAATGAAAGGAGTGAAACTTTCCTGTATCAGATGTGACACACATAAACCTAGGCATTTTAATCTCAAAATTTTGGAGGATTCAGAATGAAATATCATCCTAGAAAATCGATATGGATTAGGAGGTGTAAAGTCTGTAACCATGCTTTAGCAACCTGGAATAAAAGCGGATTATGTAATTCGTGCCATAAAGATATTTACAATGATAAAAGAAAAGAAAATACACTCGTAACTAAATTGGAGGAAAAAAACAATGGAAAATGAAAAATGTGAGTGCGTAGATTTGCCAGTTTCATTCTGCCAGAAGTGTGAAACTTTCTACGTAACGCAAGAGAATGGCGATAGGACAGAAATCGTTATCAAAAACAAGCTGGGGTAAAACCCAGTTTCCAATTAAAAATTAAAATGGAGGACAAAACAAAATGGAAAAAGAAATAGAAAACCCCAACAGCTCAGCCTTTAACGAGGCCGTGATGAAGATGGCTCGGTTGAATAAAATCCAGGATAAATGTAATGACCTAAGAGAAAACCATTATGCTTTATGCAAGAATGGTAAATTTGGTTTTCAAAATCATTACTTCAGCCTTGACAGTTTGTATTTAGAAATCTCTGCTAAAGTAACTGACAAAGAGAGAAAAAAGATAAAACCTATGTTAAAAGAATTGCGTGAGATTGTGATGGAGTTAAGGAAACATTTTAAGACTGGAACGTATGCTTATGAAAACAAATGTACATATTCCAAAGAGGTTGAAGAAATAAAAGATAAACTTTATGATAAGGTATATGATGTTGAAGAAGAACTCAGACTTTTAATGGATGTTCACGGATTTAGTACTTTAACTGCAGAGGATGAATTAGGAGACGGATATTAAAATGGTAAGATTGAGATATAACCACAAAGAAAAAGTATGGGATGAAATTCCAGAGGGTGAACCAAAGACTGATAGGGATATAGTTTTTAGTCGCCTCTGGAAGAAAACTTTAGATAGAGCAAAAAAAGATATAGCCCGAGATTTAGATGTGGCCATTTTATTCACGGGTGAGGTAGGAGCTGGAAAAAGCACGATGGCAAAAATCTCATGTAGGTATATGAGCAACGAAAGGTTTAATCCGCGAAAACATATGATTCGAAAAACGTCAGATATTAAGCCAGTAATCAAAGGAGCAAAAACTGGAGAGGACGCAGTTCTTTTTGATGAGATAATAAAAAGTGCAGCAGCCACAAGAACGATGGAGAAGGGAACAAAATATTTCAATGAGGTCATGGATGTCTGCCGACAAAAAAGATTATTCCTAGCCCTATGTGCACCAAACTTTCACCGACTAGGTTCTCAGATTGCCATAGACCGAACAAAATGTTTAGCCAGAATTTATATAAATAACAAGACAGGGCAACGAGGATATTACGCTTATTACGGTCCTAAGAAAAAAGAACAATTATATAGATTTGCTAAATCAAATCATGGAAGTATGCGAGGTTGTCGCCCAAAATATCGTGGAACTTTTGGTGACGATCTATTGAATCGAGAAGTCTATATTGAAATGAAAGACGAAACATTGAATGATACACTAGATAGTTTTGATAAGGATAAACCAAAGGCTCCCAACCCAGCAGAGATTATACAAAAGTTTAAGATAGACCTGGTAAGGAAGCATATGAATAAGCCTGTTAGTGAGGTTGCTCTAATGCTTGATGTGTCCAACCGAACTATTATTCGTATGAGAAACGTAGTGAAGGATGAGTTGTCACAAGAAAATGAGATTTCCAATAATGAAAAACAACTAAATAAGGTGTCAAGCGACATCTCGAACTAATTATATATTATTACTTAAAAAAAATGGATATTCCCACACCCTCCCCATTGAAAGAGAACAAGCTAGGAGATGAGAACGAAGATACATCACCACAAGAAGAGGACACAACAGAGGATAATGAAGATGGTATACCTCACGCTCAGGAGTTTGTTGAACTAGCTTACAAAGATTTTAGTTTTAAAATGGGGAGTTGTGTTTATAATTCTGGGCAGCTCGGAGACATGGCTTTTAAAATGTTTAATCTAATAACTAAACCAGAGGTGAAGAATGAACCAAATAATTCTACAAGTTATCTTCAATAAGTTATGGTTTATCAGATTGTTGAGGTTTATCTTTATGGTAAAAGATAAAGATAGTTCTAAACAGACAGATAAAACTCTTCACAAAATAGGCATAATACGAAATAGGTGTTTATCTTTAAGAGTAAATTCAAAAGAAAACAACAAAATAAATTCACAAAAACAACAAAACAATAGTAAAAAACTTAAAAAGGAGGTATTAAAAAATGAACTCATTTGATTTAGGTGGTTATTTAGTCCCAGTAGTTATTCTCCTTATAGGGATATATTTCGGTTATAGCAGTTATAAGAAGAAGAAAAACGACCCCTCACAGCCTCGCTGAGCGAAGATAAATGGATAGTTGAATAAAGGCTTACGAAGATTAGCCTTTAATTAAATAATAAAATGAAAAATAAAACATTACCCAGTATAAGAATATCTGAACAGACACGATCTAATATAGACAGAGCAGTAGAAAAGTATAACGAAACTTCGTTACAAGAAATAACTACACAAGAATTTAGACGGATAGCTTATGAATTATTAAGCCAGATGATTTTAACAGGTCAAAAAATACCTCTTAAAATTACTGCGAAATAAAAAGGAGTGGGGACAATGTCCCTCAACCGTTTATGGATTAAACAGAGAGAAAGAGTTTGAGTTGTTTATGTTTTTAATAGTATCATCATTATTACACTAACTGCAATCATTCCAAATATAAATACTGGTGATAACGAAAAGAACCCGATTACATTTACAAATATTACTGCCACATTTATAACTACTACCCCAGCAACTGGATTCCACATCATTGAGAATCCAGCAGTAAGTACAATTAACATCCCTAAAAACAATCCATCGTTACCAAATATATCTCTCGCACTCGTTATTATAAGTTGTATTATGTTTTGAGATTCTCCATTCACATCAGCAAAAACAGTAAACGTTCCGCTATAACCACTTAGGTCACAAATTAACGTAGCGGATGATTCAGTTGAGTTTACATCACAAAGGATAACGGATGTTGAGTTAGTTAAACTGCTTTGGATTACTAACAGTTCTCCAATAGTTACAAACCCTGTAGTATTTTCAATATAATCGAATGTAACTATGTTAGTATCTTTATCAAATGTTAGGTTAGTTGAAACATTAATATTATCTCCAAAAGAAGTCCAGGGGAAATCTAACATATCACCAATAGTAAATGTAAGGGTGTATGGTGTACTTTTTGGTATTACTATCTGTTGTGCTGTTTCTAATAATGTTTCTCCATTCTTTATAATTATATGTTTATAATCAACTGTTTCTATTTCATAGAACCCAGCAGTTTCACCGTTTGTATCTGTCTTTGCTATTTGAACCGTTTTAAATGTCCCATCCAAAGGATAGTATTTTTGTATATAAACCAAAGCCTCTGTAACTGGAGATAACTTTTGGTCTTGTACTTTAATTATAAATGATGTTGAAGAAGCGTCCTCTAGTAAGTATAAGTTTATTTCTTCTGATATATTAGTTAAACTTTTGTTTTGGAAGAAATACTTTCTAGGTACGAAAGCTGTCCCAGTATCTTTATATTCTATTTGAGTATCAGAGTAGTGTGTTCTGTCTATAGGAGAAATACATAAGGATAAATTAGATGTAGATGCTTTATTAAAACTGGAAATTCTATAAATTTCTCCAGCCCCTAACCAAGTTCTAAATGTTCCAACGATATAAAACGGATTTATTCTTGTTAGATTACTTTCGTAATATGCTGTGAAGTTTATCGCCTTTGTCGTATATGTTCCATCACATTCTTCTAAATGTATTCTACTCACGTTCTGTATAGTATCATCACTTTTTAAAGAATATGAAGTAGTACCATCAAATAATGTTAATGTCCAATAAAAAGTTCTATTTTCTGATTCTCCAGTAGCAACCAAAGGAATATCTAAAGTTTTACTAAATTCACAAGCACCAGCAGTACACGAGGAGGATGATGTATAGTTAGTTCCATTGTAATTTAATATTCCACTTTGTGTTAATATCGAAACTCCTGTAGAGATATTTATAGTGAATAATTTTGAATCAGTTTCATAAGCAGAAGCAGAAGCAGCAGTTGATAATCCAAAGAAAAGATAATTCCAAGTTACTAATTCACTAACTAAATTTCCATAAGTATCATTTGTATAAACAGTTAGATTATATACATCCTCAACTAAAGTAAAGTTTGTTGAGTTAGTTACTCCAGATACGCAAGGCATAGTTGTATTTGTAAAATTATAACTATACCAACAACTATCCAAATTAGTGTCTGTAATTGTAAAATTTAAGACTTCACTCGACCCTGCAAATCCATAATCTAATAAACCAGTCGGATCATGGACAGTAATTGTGGGGTCTATTGAATCTATTGAGAATGTTACATTATCAGAAACTACATTACTATCGCTATCATTAGCCCACATAAAATAAGTATTAGAACCTTGTGTTGGTGATATAGCTACATTTAAATCTCCGCAGGTTACTGTTGTATTTGATACTGTTGAGCTATTGTACCAACACGCTTCTTCTGTTCCAGTATCTCCCAATGTCCAATTTAGCGTCTGTGGCATTGATGTATAATTAGTACCATTTATCGGATATGTTATCGTTATATCTGGTACTGGAACAAAATATGTTATATTTAAATAAGGTCTTTCTGTAACGTTTTCTTCTTCTTTAGATCGAATGAGTTGTCTATCATTGAAAGTATTTGCTGCATTAGTTACTGATAAATATATTGAAACATTATCATCATTATCTATATAAGATTTTGATGTCATAGCTGTAGTAGCAAAATTTACCCATCCGAACTGTTCTCCAGCTCCTCCAAAAAAACCTATTGTTTCTTCTGCTGTAGAATTATAATCAGGCTGATTGTTCCATGTTACCGTGTCTTCGTCCCATTCCTCGGTGATGTGATGAGAACTTATATCGTATGTTTCAGAAGCACTGTCTAAACCATTATTATATATATATATATATAAAGAGGCATCAGATATTATTACATCGGAAGGTATTGAAGTAATATTAAATTTAAATAAACCATTTCCTTTTGTGCTTCCTCCACCCTCTTGGTATAATTGAATAGTCTCACTGGTTCCAAAATTTGAGGTTGGGTTAAACTTGTCAATATATGAATCTCCCAAATTCTCAGTTTCATTATCCTGTAGAATTATAGTAGTAGAATTATAACCGAACTCCAAAACATCACCTACTCCAAAATCAACCGTTATATCTTCTTCATTATTAAAAATATTAAATGTTATATCATTATCATAAACTTTATCCATTGTTTGTTTGTAATCTTCCACACCTAAACTAATTTCTTTACCGTCGATAACAATTTCTTTACCGTCGGTAATATCTTGAGCAAATTGTTTTGCTTTTGTTTGGTTTGGTTTCCATATACGAAGTGGAATATCATCGTTAAATATTTTGATCCCATCTGGATTTAATTTAACACGAATAGAAGTTAAATTATAATCTACTACTTCTATAGGAAACTCTTTATCATTTTCTAATACAACAACTTCAATACCAGAACCCTTTAAACTTCTAGCGTCCTCTACAAGCTTCCATTCTTTATCTTCATAAACATTTCTTATACCAGAGTATAATGTTTTAGTACAAATATTCTCACCGTCTATAAAATTACAAGTTGTATCTGTTGAAGGTGTGTGTTTTGTACTAGCACCTACTAACCCTACCATAAATATTCCAATTATTAGAAATACAAGAAGAGAAAAACCTTTTTTATTAAAAGGAGAATAAAGGGATGAATCAAATCCCCTTTCTCTTCTTGTATTTTGAGTGTTCATTATTCCCACCATAATTTTCTCCGCTTCTTTTTATCCTTTTCTTTAGAATCAAGAATCCCCCTAATCGAAAGTCCGCCTGGAGCTAGTCCTTTTCCTCTAACCCTTAGAATACTTCCAGTAAAACTTGTCTGGAATTTTGTTGGCTGTTTATATATTTGTTTTTTTGCTCCCGACCTCTCTCCAATCTTTGGAAACTTAGGAAGTATTCCCATAGAAGTTCTTGATGGAAGTAAACCCCTCGAAGATGATCCACCATAAATATTACTATAAACAGTTGAAGGTTTAGTATAACTTGCACCAGAAGGAATATACGATGGAGTTGGTTTATATGGTTTACTAGGTTTGTATGATGGTCTTGATGGCCTAACAGGTTCAAAGTATGATGGAACAGCCGACGGTTTGCTTGGTTTATAAGATGGTATAGATGATACTGGTGCTGATGGTTTACTTGGTGCAAAGTAAGAAGGTAAACTAGGAGTTATAGTTTTAGGTTTACTAGGAGTGTAAGACGGTAAACTTGGAACTATTGGTTTAGGTTTGCTTGGAATATAAGACGGTGCTGATGGTTTACTTGGTGCAAAGTAAGAAGGAAGAGTTTGAACTATTCCACCTGTCTTACTGGAAGGATAAGGTTTGCTTGGTGCTGATGGTTTATATGAAGATATTAAAGTAGTGATAGGTTTAGATGGAGCATAATATTTTTGTGTAGAAGGTTTACTAGGAGTGTAAGACGGAGTTTGGGCTGGTTTAGAAGAGATAATCGAAGATACTCCTACCGTCGCTGGTGTAATCAATGAATAAGTTGGAATTTTATATGCACTATATCCACTAGGTAATTCTGCACTTACTCCCACTCCCTTACCACCAGTAGATTTGAAAACGTCTATAGGAAATCTTCTTCCACCAAACTTAAAATAAGTCTTACCACTTACTTTCCCAAATGATACCCCAACTGGGACAACAGCCTCTGCCTCTGGTTTTACTCCTGTAACAAACGCCTTAGTTTTAGAAAGTTTTGTTGTAAATTTTAACCCCTCTATTTTTGCTACTGATGGTTTACTAGACGCTTCAAATCCTTTACCAAAAAGACTTATCTTATATGATTTAGGTGTTGTGCCAACTTTCCCAAAATAAGGTGATGGGCTTGGTGCAACATATAAACCCTTAAATTCTGATGTTCCAGCGACGGTTTTAAATTCTCCAGACTTCCAAAATGTTTCTGGTGTAACATGATAAGCTGAATCTCCTTTCTCAAATACTTTTACATCAAAGGCCTGTTTTTGTTTTCCAGTAGCTCCTTTATATCCATAACTTTTAGATTCTACAAACTTAGTTTTACCAACTAAAACATCTTTTAATACAACATCTTCAACTGGAACTTCTACCCTTCCTTTTGTTCTCCATATATCTCCTACCTTCGCTGCTCCAGATTTTCCTGACACATACCCACCAGCGAAAGCTGTTGTTTCTAAAATAGTTTCACCTAAAATTCCACCTCGTTCAAAAGAGGAAGGTGCTGCTTTTACTTCTTTATATACTCCTGCACCATATACTAATCCAAGCCCTGCTCCTGCTACTTTTGCTGCTGGTATAATTACTGCACCAGCTTTTGTCCCTGCTAATAATGTTCCAGAACCTCCTAATATAAATCCTGCTCCTGCACCAGCCGCACCAATAGCTACATATTTCCCAGTTGTGGTTATTGGTTTGTCTATTGTTTTTTTACCGATTGAACCTACTGCACCAGCTATCATAGTTCCTGTAGTCGCACCAACATTCGCTATCCATCCCCCCGTACTAGCAATCCAAGAAGGAACACCTTTTGATTTAAGAAATTCTGTACTTTCTGCAATATTACTTTTTAAAAATGCTTCAGAAGCTAGAATATCTGCTTTTTGTTTTTCATGTTGCTCTTCGCTGAATCCTGTAATATCATAAAGTTTTTGTGATGCTTTAGTTTCTACTTTACCATAAACTTCTCCTACTTTACCAAATAATCCTTGTGTCTCTGGCATTGATGTTGGAGGTACGAACTTCATAGGGGGTGCTGTTGTAGTTGATGGTGCTAACGGGGAGGATGTTGTTATTACAGATGTTGGTGGATTTTTATATGCTTGATATTTATAATAATCATTTTTAATATTTTGTGGTACACCTTTAGCCATATGTCTTGCTTCGTATTCTTTATCTGTTTCATTTATATTTCTAGGGAAACCTGATATTGTATAATGTGTTCCTTTTTTTAATTCTGCTTTTCTTGCTCCAGTTACTGGTAATTTATTTATAGCTTCATTTCTTGTAGCAACTCCCTTTGAAAATGATTCGTGTTGTTCTCTAATTCTTATTTGTTCTTTTGCTTTCATAGTTAAATATACTGATTCTTTCATCTGTACTCCATTAACTGTATACTCTGGCTCTACACTAACTCTCTTACCATCTACATATCTTATTCCTGTTTCGGTATCAATACCCCCACCAAAAGCTTTAGGGTTATCTCTAAGATATTGTTTACCTTGCTCTCTCATCTCTGCGATTAATTGTGCTTCTGTTTTTACCATTTTATTGATTATCTCCTAACTCACTAAATATTTTATTTCTTTCATAAGCAATTTGAGTAGGTTTTATAACGATTGGATTTCTAAATGAAACTTCTTTGTTTGGGTCGTTCAAATATATAGCTCCAACATAAAGAACGCTAAGTGAACTCAAAAGCACAACTGGAATATTCCAAAATAAAGAAGTTGTATAAATAGCACCGAACAAACATAAAACTACAACTAACATTTTTTTATTCATTTTTTCACCTCCTTTTTTTTAGTTTTTCTATTCTCTGGTAATGATGTATCTATAAAGATTCTTCTAAATGGAATCTCTATTTTTAATACTTTTTTAACAACCATACAAAAATAGATAATATTATTTTCTTTATATATACGATAATACGTTTGTATTATTTCACTTCGGTCACAGAGGACACAGAGAGATAATGAACACACTGAAGAGAGATCTAATATAATAGTAATTAGAGATTATCTTAATAAACATAAGGATGTGCTATTATCCCTACGAGGCGCACGACAGCATACAGAAAAGTTAAATGACCAATACAAAGATAAAGCATGTGCTTCAGATATTTCTTTCTGGATTGATAAAGAAATTCATACAAGACCATCTCCTTTCAAGTTGTGGCTATTTGAATATTTTTAGCGACAGCGAGGGTAAAGGGAGAAAAAGGGCTAAATCTCATAAAATTAAAGGATAACTCAATATCCGATACATACTAGGAATGAATAAGAAATTAGGGCATGACGTGAAGACGGAATCCGACCCGACGTTCGTTATAATCATGGTTAATACAAACAAAGAAGATAAGGACTTGATAACAAAGTTCATAGATTCGATTCATCAAGAAATTGCAGACGCAGACGCAGTTTTATTTAGAGAAATTTCTCCAATCGGGAACTCCGCCCATGTGATT
>Ga0208904_1002289_pt1 | contig 12238 bp, 15 predicted proteins | sample AntAceMetag02UKB_FD_184774 | JGI IMG/M metagenome (GOLD analysis project Ga0208904, IMG submission 184774) | Saline lake microbial communities from Ace Lake, Antarctica - Antarctic Ace Lake Metagenome 02UKB (SPAdes) (version 2) | ecosystem: Environmental > Aquatic > Non-marine Saline and... | reverse complement strand
CTAAAATCATACTTTTGATTACATTAACTTTCATCTTCTTTTCCCTCGCTATTTCCACCAGTACTGACTTTCATCATCTCATTCAACTCAGTATGGTTTTTTATATATTCGCGCACGTCACCTTGCAATATTTTAATCTGGTCGCCAAGAACGATATTACTTATCTCTGCCGCGTCAAGCTCTTTCCGCAATGATTTAATCTCGTCAGCCATACTTTTATACCGGCGTGTCTGTGCAGTCTGACGCCCGTCAAACCCACAATCTATCCTGGCAATCGCATTAGTCCTGGACGGGTTAGTATCAGAAATCCAATGTGTGGGGTATTCAACCCAAATAGCCATGTTCTTATATGACAACGCACCTGGTTTCTGCAGTTCAGGATATTGTTTAATCAGATGTTCATGCGGGATAATAAGGTATCGTTTCATCTCCATACCTTGTTTGTTCTTATACGGTGCTTCTTCATCTAACACAGTGGCGAAATTATCACAACCAAACAAGACAGATTTAGGTTTAATAACACCATACGGTTCAGGATTTGGCATTTTTCAAATACCTCAACACATTATCAGCCACCGGGATGAATTCAATAGTGTTCCCTTTCTCCCATTCTTCAACAGCAGCATTATACCCTTGTCTGTAAATCTCTTCTAAGATTAACAAGATGCTGGCTCGGGCCTCTTCAGACAGGTTATTATATATCTCACTATCAGCTTCCAGGAGTTCTTTGAATTTCGTCATCTTATTATTTCTCGTAGTAAAATGAATCTTCTACAGTGGCTTTAGCTTTCTTCTTTTTATTGAAATACCAAAACCCTAATCCACCAAAGACAGCTATACCTATGAAAGTGTTGAGCTTGGTCGCGCTTTTATCCTCCTCGTCTTTGACTGCTGCCCTGGTCGTGTTATGGCATTGTTGTTGTGTCATCCATGTATCTTCCATGTTTTTCACTCTATTCTCAAACACAGTCTTTTCCCGTTCAATCTCAGATTTATCAGATTCTAGGGTTGTTACTCGGCCAGTCAGGTCTTCACTTCTTGTTCTATAAGTGCCACGGTCTTCTTTGACAGTAGATAACTCGCTTGAACAGTTATTATACTGACCCAAATATAATAGGCATGAACCTGCAGTATCTGCCACACTTTGTACACTATTAGTCAGGTTAAGGATAACGCTGCTCATGTGTTCGACCGTCAAAGTCGTAGACTCTTTATCATCACTTGGCCTTTGCACTAGAACATCAAAATCTATCTTACTGAAAGATTTTGTTGAACCCCATTCATCAGCCGTGCCATTATCAATCTGGTACTCAATCTCCAGTTCCATGTCGTAATAATCATAATCAGCAATGGTCGGGACAAAATACGAGATTGTTTTGGCCTTGTCAGAATCAGGGTCGATTTCAAACCAGTTCTGGTCTTCTTTGAGGTCGCCGCCGTCATCGATATTTTCTATCTTTGATTCGAACCTTACCCGTGCAGTCTGGTTCTGGTAAGTGTTTTCTATAGTGATTATCAGTTCCAATGTATCGTCTCGGTCAACTGCAAACCTTCCGCCATCTTCATCTATCCCACCCACACGCTCGTTATTGACATAACCCCTGATTCTATCAATCTGCAGGTCTGCCGTGGCAACAGGTACTAGTGCGAGCAGGAAAAGAAAAGGTAAAAATAATTTATTCCTTTCCATTGTATGCACCGCGTATCGACACTTTCTTATCCTTATTCTGCGTGGCCCACCATTTGTCACATGCGGATTCGTTCGCGTCAAATTTGTAATAAGCCATCACTATCAGTATTAAGAATATTGTCGCTATTATGACCCACCCTATGCTTTTGGTGTAAATTCCTACTATGTACAGTACGACCATTATTAACATGGTTGTCCAGTGTTCTGAAAAAAATCCTTCTTTTATCATTTTATTTTTCCCGCCTCCTTGAGCTGGTTTTCTATGTTATCTTTCTTTGCTTTCAACAAACTGATGTATACTTCTGTTTCTGCTATCAACACTATCAATTGTTTCCGCTGTCTGGTTAATGAATCTATCATCGTTAAGATGGTGGCGCTTTGTGGAAATTGATGGGCGGCAATATCCTGCCTTTGAACCATTTCCTATCCATCTTTCTCCGCCGTCCCCATTTATCATATACTATGAAATTATCTTTACTGAATATCATCATCTCATGTTTTTTCAATTCACCTAATTGGTTATAAGTCTGTTTGTCCAGGTCGTATGCTGCACCAATCATCCGCCGCTCTTTCGCATTCTTGATATATGTACTGCAGGTATGGGTGGCATTATCGTACATGTCCTGGCTGAGTTTAGTAACTGACTGTGTGTTGCATACAAACCCAATATTATTGAACCTACCCTGTTTAAACAATTCAATAAATGCATCGTGTGCATTATCCTTTTGCTTCCCTTGTTCATAAATCACATTAAGCTCGTCAACTATCAACCATACCCGTTTTTTAAGTTTATCCGGCAAATCGCTCTGGTGCCTAACTATCTTCTGCATCAGGTCGGCCAGATAATTCCTGAACCATCGCTGTCTCCGCGCAGCTGAGATGTTAAGGACCGGAACTACACCCGCCTCGTAACATGCGATAAACGGGTGCTCTTTCATCGTTGTCCCATCCTTGAATTTTACCTCCAGGCAAGAGGCGGCCATCCTATCTAATTTATATAAATTTGATGTGAACTTTTCTTTGAATATAACACCAAACGAGTCTTCCCATTTTTTCACCATCGCACCTTTACCTTTATCGGTAAGTGCTTCAGGCATTGCCTCTTCCATCTTGGCTTTTAGTTGTTCTTTGGTCTCAACATTTTTAATGTAAGGTGCGAAAGTAGACATATATCTTATCGTCTCACCCACATCCATATCTTTGAGTCCATGTATATAATATTTGTACCTATTTAGAAACTCATAAAAATCCTGGACAACCTTCAGACTGATTTCTGGATATTTAATGTGTAACTTATATCTGCATGCCATATACAATTGTATAGCAGGGATAGGTTTTGCCTCGTTATCAATCAAATCATTGATTTGTTGAAACCCATTGTAATCCTGTGGCAAACTTAAATCCTCAAATTGGTTGAGCGGGTCGATTAACCACCCTTGCCTATCCTGCCATATATAAAATATCCGGCCCGCTAACGCGTTAGACAATATTGATTTGCCTGTACCTGATTCGCCTGATATTATTATCCTTTGGCACGTATCTTCTTTTGGGATACACACTAAATATTTCTCGTCAGAAAGCATAACAGGCAACTCTTTGATATCTCTAAATTCTACTTGTGGCGATTGTCTACCATGTGTCCAAACTTTGAGCCGTGCCCGGGCATCTTCTTTAGATATTATCCTACTCTTCTTTTTATTATAATGTGGCGTTATCGGCCGGTCTTCATCATATATTACCCACGGTCCCACACCAGAGTTAACATTGAGCCGCTTATCTGCTAATGCATTCTCACCACATAACCTGAACTGTCGGTTCTTCGCATCATGTTGAATCTGCAGCCCCATCCTATGGAAATTCATATAAGCTATACCTATTTTATTCTTAGCGTTCCTGACTATCTTATAATGAAACTTCTGCCCTTTGCGCCATGTGAAATTTGACCCTTTGATTACTATGAACCCTAACTTCTCAAACTCTCCAAAAGATAGTCTTGTGTAAGTGGCTTCTTCTTCTTCGTCACCACCTAAATCTTCCCCTATCTTCACCCGGCATGTCAGAGGTCCAATCGGATACTTGGGTTCGCCATTATACTTGAATATCTGCTGACCATTATTATATAGCTCATTACCTAAGAAGTCTAACCACTGTAAGGCAAATCTATCATCTTCAGCCATTTTTTTCAAGGACGGGTATAAGGTTTATTAAGTACTACTGATAATAACATACCTACTTATTTATATGATTTTCGGTAGGTTTTTCCAACTTTTCACTCGACAACCGAAACCTTTATAAGCGATGAAATGCCTTATTTGGTAGGTAGGACATATATAAGCCTTTCGGTTGTCTCTGTAAAAAAACCGCGAAGTATAGTCTGTATCACCACAATACTTAAATAGTTTCTCCTTCCTTGATACTATTGGCCTTAAATGCAGCTATATTTAGCACCACTCTGACTTATCTGCTAGTTCTCAAAATGACTTATTATGCAAGGCTTATAGTTGCTGGACATTAGGGTGTAATAAGGAGCCACTCAGACTGCTTCATGAAACGCTGAGACAAACGGAGTAAAAACTAAAATGGCAGCTAAAAATGAAAATATGTTGTTGCTCGTGATTGTTGGAGTAGTGGCTTTTATGCTATTCGGCAACCAAGGAGGAGAACCAGCAGCTCAAGACCCAACAAATCAAGGTGGAGTTGACCTGTGTCTACTTGTAGACGGTCAGGCATCATTCACAGGACAGAGAATGTTTGTAGCCGGTACAGCATTGACTAGTTCGCACGTCAAAGTATTGAAGATGAATGGCGGAACTGTTGTCAAAGACCTGGGCTATAAATCTATGGATAGTGGAACTGTAAGTCTTTCACCTAACGCAAACTATAAATTGTATTATGGTGAGAACAGTACCACATACTACACAGCACCTGAAACATATGTTGCACCTTGTCAGGAATCAACTGACGACAAAGTCGGCGTTCTATGTACAATTGACACATCACCTACCATCACTGTATGGAATGAAAATGGTGCTGTCAACACAGATACATCAGCCGAACAGGAAATTGCAGCTGACGAAGTTGTTAGTGTAGAAGTTAAAATCAAGGCAACCGCTGATGAGTGTTACGGAAACCCTGATTGCCCTGGCGATAACGCAATCTGCTTCGAATATAATTCAACAATAATTCAAAGCGTGAAAGCAAGTTCAGGTAGTCAAGCAATGCCTTACATTATAGGTGCAGCAAGTGCCGCAGGTGAAGTAACAACTTGTTACAAGTCAGCAAAAATCGCAGACACAGGTAGCGAGACTCTGACAGTAACAATCACACCAGCTAGTGGCCAAAACCCTACAGATGTGGATGATATCACCATCAAATACGACGACTGTGCTTTCGACATCAACGCAGATTCTCTTGCAGAAATCTGGGGCTTTGAAGACGAAGACAATAACAATCTCGGTGACACCTCTGTAGAGACAACGGAAATCTACCTTAACTAGGTACTTTTCATTTTTTTCTTTTTTTTGGAGGGTAGGTTGATGGACCGTAAAAAGTTAATTTGGACAGTTCTGATAGTATTAGCTATATATATGGTATTACAAAATTCTGGCAAATATGGAAAAGAAGCGGTCTTGCCCGCAGGCCAATACAATGTGGATGCAGGTTGTACTTTAGCAACTAATGTCGACCCGATTGATTCAAGGTATTATTATTATGTTATGGGTACATGGATAACGACTGATGCTAATGGTGATAGTGTATGGGAAAAATATGGATATTATGGCGGGTTTGGCACAACTTTTTTAGGGGCAGATGATGAATGGGCAGTTATAATTGAAAATGTTAATGTGGCCGGGGACGATATTATAAAATGGACAGCCTTGGATGGGGACCCAATAGATATACTTATTGGTTTGAAAAGGGAAGGGGTGGATTCAGTACAAGTATATTCAAGCGGTTCAAGACAATTCCTGGATACGTCCGCTATAGAAAACCGAGCAAATGCAATAATCCCACCATGTGCAACCGGCGGCGACCCACCAGAACCACCAGCATGTTGGTCATATACTGAATTCGTAGGTTATGTTAACAGTTTTTCATGGGTATCAATATCAGAACTAGTAGATGACTTAAACACTAATTGGGTGGCATGTTAGAGGATGGGAAAAACATATCCAACAGAAATAAGTTCATACTTTTTCGTAGATGTCATACTATTCTTCTTACTGATAAATTATAATATGCCGATGGCTACTATATATAGTTTTATTGTAATAGCCGGGTCATTGATGTATCTAGTGCCTGTTCAATTCAGTTTCTTCAGATGGATTCCGCCTTATAATAGTACTGGCGGGTCGAAATTGTCTAAAGTGGCAGTTGGCGCGTTGTTTGGGCTGGCGTTCATCTGGTTATATAACACATTCACACCAACACCTATGTCAGCCATATTTGCCACTACATTATTCGGCGAGTCAGAGATTCTAACTAAAATCGTATACTCGATTCTTATTCCGGTTGTTGAGACACGGTTCTTCTTCCGAACAATAATGCAATGGTTCGCGTGGAAAGCCGGCGACTCCACTAATGTATCGCCATTATCTGGTACTGGTATGAAACTGATGGTGATGTTCTCAGCAGTGTTCACAGTATTCCATGCAACAGCTAAAGGTATTGATAATACCACCGACCTTGCAATGACGTTCGTGTTCGGGATTATATCTATCGCAATGATTTTATATTTTCAGGAATGGATACAGGCAGCCACCATGCATATAGTTGTGAATTCCTCGGCCCTCGGGATTTTTGATTATATTAAAAATCTGTTATTGAGTGGTGCAGGCGGTACATGGATTCTGGTTGCTGCAGTAGCATTGTTCCTATACTGGTCTTGGGATGGGAATAAATTCAAGTCACCTATATAATATATAGTGAGTGAAATAATGGTCAAGAAAAAACAACAAAAGCCGAACAAGATGATGTGGTTAGTGGTAGCGATTATCGCGTTTGTAGTTTTAACTTCAGTCAATGATAAGGATAGTAAGAAGACGGGGTTCAGTTGTTCAAGTAGTTCTGGCAGTAGTCAGACATGTTATATGGTGAGTAATGAACCTAATATTATTGATGGTTATTCTGATTATCAAACAGAGCTTGAAAATATTATGACCGATTCAATAACTGATACTCAAGGTGATGAAGTAAATATAATGGTCAAAGAACATACTAGTGTGGAAGATGGTGTTGAGTGTGTTATTGTTTGTGATGAACAAGGTGATACTGGGATGTGTTGGGAACATAGGGGAATGGGACTATGCCAATATTCACCTGATTCTGAATATGGTAATCTTGTACATAGATTACAACCATTATCTGAAGGAACACATTATGATGTTATTCAAACAGGCGATGTGATTAGAAAAACAAATTACAAAGGGGTACCTTATTTCGTTTTTGTTGATGATAATATCTTCAACGACCCTAATGGGATTTATTTTAGGACTTTATCTGATGGTAATATGTTTATCCAGTTTTCAGCACAGTTAAATGATAACATAATAAAAAATTATATTGACAAGTTTTACACTGAACAATGTAGTTAATAAAAAATGGCAAAGAAACAAAACAAGAAGAACAACATGTACTATATCGTGGCAGCGGTAGTCATATTTATACTGTTCACGTCAATTTCAGACAAGGAAGGCAAGAAGACAGGGTTCAGCTGTGCTATGACAGATACCACACAAGACATCCCTGAAGGTAAAGAAAGCGCTCTGAACATCTATCTGATGGATGAGGCGTGTACTCAAGATTACTTACCTGTTTGTGCAGATGGGTTGACTTACCCTAATGCTTGTTTTGCGGAGTTAGTGGACAAGACTGAGTTCGTTGACGGTGAATGTACCACTAACCCTCATATCCCAAAATTACCAGTCGGAATCCAGACTTCAGTAGTCAAGGTTGAAGTGCACGGACCGGATGGGTGGGTGACAGTGCACGACGGCGAGGTCGGTGTTGAACTTAATAACCAAGATACACAACTCATTACCGCAGCAGAAATCGAAGAAGGCACATATACTAAACTCAAGATTACCTGGGGCAACAATATCCAGCTAATGTATGATGATGGGTCAACTAAACAAATACAATTCAGGCAACGCGTATGGGAGATTGATATGGGTAAGATGGAGATGGTCCAGGAACAGACACGGAATATCATGATAGATATCCCAATCGGCGAAACTTTACAGTACCGGAATAATAAGATTGAGATGAATACTTATTATCGAATAAAGACAGAGCTTGAAACCCAATATAGGTTAGAGAACAAAGAACAGTTAGGCCAAGCAGTGATGGAACACAACTTGCCTGGCAAAGTCAAAGAGCTACGAGAACGGCTCAGGTTATGGTCATAGGGGAAGAAGGTACCTGCCTCGCTTCCCATATTGGCGTTCATCACGACGCCCAGGGTGATGCCTGGGCGCGGGGTGTGCCCACTACGAGGATAAGGGGATAAGAAACAATGAAAGACGACAACAAGAAATGGGTTGCATTGGCAGTGTTAGTAATCGCAATATTCATGTTCAAAGGCGAAAAGATGGCAGACGAATCAGAAATACCATTAGTATTGAAACAGACTTATGAATTTGGGTCGCATACAATCAAACTAAATAGTTTAGACTTTATTGGTTCATGTGAATGTCACGATGATTATACTTATTCAGGGTGTGTGGATGGTTGTTGTAGGTCTACATCTAACCCATTAAGAACTGGGTTCACACCATTAGTTAATTTCAGGATTGATGGTGAAGACTATTTTTACGAAGGTCGAAACATTGGTTCTCCAACCACACAATCACGGTGTTACGCATTCCCTCCAGCCAGCGATTATCTTGATACTTGGGTAGATTTAAGAAACGAAGATGATGTCTTGTTCAATATAGATAATTATAATATTATAATGAAAAAACCTGTACATTGGGGAGTTGCTGGAACACCCGGCACAACAGCAAGACAGTATTGTGACTCTGTTTATGGTGGTGGCGCTTGGAGTTCAAGCCTTAATAGCTGTGACGCGGATTATCCAATCGGCCTTGAACTGGTTAAGACAGACTATGCTATTTCGACTGATGCGCCTGTAACATTATATCTTGATACTGATTATGATATGCCTATAACTGTTGATGGGTTTGATACTGTTGACGGTTTTTTAGAAGTTATATATTCTTATCCAGGGTCAATATTTGATGATAAACTTATAATATATAATTATACTTGGGTAGAAGGGCAGAATAATGTAACGTTCAAATTACCAACACAGACAGAAGGTTTACTTTCTATGTCAATCAAGGCAGGTATATACATTAATATGGATAAGGAACGTATCTATACTTTCACTAACACAATGCAGCATTCAATCAGTATCGACGAATCCGGTCAGAACACCGCGGCCGATACAAACCATGATGGGTGTGTTTCGGATACTGAGTTCCCAGCCGCTGCTTATAATTGGAAACAACAACAAGGCGGCATAACTGATTTATTGTTCCCGATTGTAGTTAATAAATGGAAAACCCAGGAAGGTTGTCAATGAAATGGACAATAATATTAATGGTGATAGTTGTGGTAGGTAGTACAATGGTGTCGGCGTCAGTCACACGGACTATCACTGGCAATCAGTTAGTCTATAGTACTGATATGTCACCTAACTACGCGAAAGGGTATTGGACAATCAATGATGTGATATCGAAAGTTACTGACGATTGTTATATAACTAGCCATATTTATGTAGAACAACCTAACCTTGAATGCGCAACGGTAAGTAACCAGTTTCAATGTGTGGCTTATACTACAGAATCAGGTGGTAATATGCCAACACAGATAATATTCAACCTAGACGGAACAGGCACTTGCCAATTATCCGGCCAATATGTAGAATCTTATACAGGCAATATGATGACTCAACCAGTATCAATGGGTTCAAGCAATGTAGTGTTTTCACTACCAGAAATTTATTGCGCGGGACCAGTCGGTGCCAACTGCGAATCAGAACAGACCCAATCAGAATGTGAAGCGAGAGAACTTTGCATTTGGGGTGATGGTCCAGGCCAGTGTGATGGTCCAATAGGGTTTGGGTGTGAAACCTATTTAACACAATCAGACTGTGAACTCCCTCAACACGAAGGTTGTTATTGGGATGATGGCAGCACTGTTCAATGTAATACAGACGCAGACACAAATTGTGATGGGTGTGTATCAGATTTAGAATTTCCAGGTGCAGTGAATAACTGGAAACAACAACTTGGCGAAATATCAGATTTAGAGTTTCCAGGCGTAGTGAATAACTGGAAGCAACAAAATGGGTGCTAGGAGGACTATGGAAAAATGAAAAAAGAATACATGCTTTATATCGGGGCTGGATTGGTTGTACTATTATTTATCATGAATGGTCAATGGGGTGGCAAAGATGCTTCGGCAGGGTTAGAAGCCACTAGGTCGTTCAGTGCTGATTATATCGGTCCTGGCGAAACTATAGTTGCCACGTACCACCCGACCACACCGAACTATTTCGCAATACTCGAGACTGTACCTGCAGGTTGGGCAGCTGATAAGACTGTTTCACCTGACGGCAAAATCCGGACATCGGCTGACGGCGGCGATATCACTATAACATGGACAGCACCAGGCGCAGTAGGTCAAGCTACATTCACTGGCCAGTATTTCACAACTCCTGATGAAGAATGGACAAATTTCCCACAAAACACATTAGGTGTATGCGGTCATCAATCAAGTTCACAATGTTCAGGTGGAGATAGATATTGGTACGATACATGTGGCCATATAGAAAGTATAAGAGAAGACTGTGTGGCTGCAGGGTGCGATGCTTGGAGTGCTATGGCTTGTAATGGGTTAACTATCCAACAATCCAGGACATGTTACACTGGCGGTTGTACTGCTGATGTATGTCAAAGCACACCAAATACTGAGACGCAGACAGCCACGTCAGCACCTAACACAGATTCAGGTGTATGTAGATGGCAATGCGCAAACGGCGTATGTGGTCAAAACACTGCAGCCGATACAAACTATGATGGTTGTGTACACGATACAGAGTTCCCAGTATCTGTCAATAATTGGAAGACACAAGCGGGCGGCATAACTGATATGGTATTCCCACAAGTCGTAGGTAAATGGAAATCATTAGAGAACTGTCAATAGGAGGTTAGACTGAAAAAATGAATAAAACAATAATTATCATGGCAATGATGTTGGTGTGTATACCTTTCACTTTGGCAGCACTAGAGGTAGATTACGATAAGACAGAAGTGGTCCAGGGCGGCGCACTGACAATCACTTTCCACGAGACCGCAGGCGAATCATACGGTGTTGTGTTTGACGTGCCTAATGGGTGGCTTAATAATGATTTATCACCTGACGGCAAGTATCGGACTTATGTAGATAGTGGTGATGATACAACTTTAGTATTGACAGCACCAAGCTATGACCAAACTTTTAGTTTCGGCGGCGAATATTTCATATTCCCTCAGACTGATTACAGCCAGTTCCCTACCAAGACAATCACTACAGGGGCAGGCGGAAACGGCAATGGTGGTACAACAACAACCACTGACAGCGATTCAAACCTATTTTTATATGTGGGTATTGGTATTGCTGCATTAATCGTATTTTCACTGATGGGGAAGAAAAGGTAACTTAAGCATGGCATTAACTACTGACACGAAAAGGATGATTTGGTTTTGTGTATTCGTGATAATGGTAGTGATGTTCATGGGCAAAACAAAAGAGTCAGGATGGGGTAAGGATGCTTCGGCAGGGTTAGAAGCTAGCCGGACATTCAGTAAATATACTTGTCAACCCGGCGAGACCATAACCGCGACGTATCATCCCAATTCACCTAATTATATTGGTATAATCGAACCAGTCCCGGGCGGATGGTCAGTCGATAAGACTGTCTCACCTGATAACCAGGTTCGGACAACTGCAGACGGTAACGATATAAATTTACAGTGGACAGCGCCGACAACAGAAGGCACGTACACGTTCAATGGTAAATATTTTGTTAGTCCAGATGTAGACTATACTTTTTTCCCGCAAGACATAATCACAGTATCACAATCAACCACGACATTCAGTTGTACAGGCGCGATACCACAGTATACGACCTTGTGCACTGGTGATAATATTGGCCTTACTCAAAATACCTTACGTGTTGTGGTTGCCAGTTGTGATACAGCCAAATGTGAATATGTATGTAATGTGGGGTATCACAAATCTGGCAGCCAGTGTGTCGAGGACCAACAATCAGCACAGACTTGCGCGGACATAGGTGGCACAGTGTGTGCATCTAACCAAATTTGTCCTGGCGGGTCAATGTATGTACTCGATACTAAGAACTGTTGTGTGGGTAGTACATGCCAGACAGAAGTTGTACCACCTACTAACCAGACATGCGAAGAGATAAACAAGTGTGACATTTGGGAACAGTGTGATGATAAGGGTACTGATTGTGAGATTGCCAGTTGGGTATATATAATT
>Ga0208904_1002287_pt1 | contig 12249 bp, 8 predicted proteins | sample AntAceMetag02UKB_FD_184774 | JGI IMG/M metagenome (GOLD analysis project Ga0208904, IMG submission 184774) | Saline lake microbial communities from Ace Lake, Antarctica - Antarctic Ace Lake Metagenome 02UKB (SPAdes) (version 2) | ecosystem: Environmental > Aquatic > Non-marine Saline and Alkaline... | reverse complement strand
CCGCCGTTCTGACCCACCGTTCTTTCCCGCCCAACACCTGCCCTTTCTTCCACACATGAACCTGCTCGACCTGGAGACCCGAGCAGCTCCCATCAGTTTTGATAAATATTTGTCAGAAGTGATAGATAAGAAATACCCACAGTTGGGTATTTTTTGTTTGCGTTGTCATCCTGAGTGTAACGAAGGATCCCTTTACAAGAGTCTGACCGCTACTTTGTATCTAAATTACTTTAATGGTTCTGTGGAGTATTTATTATGTTTTATTATGTATTTTATGTTATAATAAAAAAAATGTAATTAACTATTAATCGAGTTTTGTGGTTTGAGGTATCTTAATTCATTGGAAAGGGATTCCTCCTGTCCGCAATGCAAGCATGCGTTGCAGGCGGGCGCTACGCTCGGAATAACAAAAAATATATGGGAAAATTTAAAAAAGGGCTTTGTTTGGGTGGTCTTTTCGGAGCAGGTCTAATGTGGCTCAATACCACAAAAAAAGGAAAAGAAGTACGTGAAGAAATGCTTGATCATGCAGCTGAAGTTTATGTAAAGGTAAAAGATCAAGTTTTGGCTTCTGATAAGTATAAAAACCTTACCAAGAGTCAATATGTGAAGATGGTGGGGGAATATGTAGATAAATATGCTGTGAAAAATGGTTTGGCTGATAATGTCAAAAAGATGGTAAGTAAATTGGTGAATGCACAGTGGAATAATTTGAAAGGTCAAATGAAGAAATAAAATTAGATTATTCAAGTTAAAAAATCAAGCGTTGTCGCTTGGTTTTTTCTATGGTAAAATATAGATGTATTAATAACCAAATTTTTATGAAAAATATAGATTCGTATTTTGATATTACTATCAAAGAGGGGGCTTCTGATTTGCATTTGATTTCAGGAGAAAAGCCAACTGTGCGTGTAGAGGGGGAGTTAAAAGAGCTTGAAGAAACTGCTTTGGAAAATAAGGCTTTGGAAACAGCTGTCTTTGCTTTACTTTCAGCCGAGCAGAAAAAACGTTATGAGGATGAATTAGAGTTAGATTTTAGCTATGAACACGATGGGGTGCGTTTTCGTGTCAATCTTCACCAGCAAGATGGTGGGGTTGGTTTATCAGCACGTCTCATTCCAAAGCAAATTCCTACACCAGAAGAATTGCGTTTTGAGCCTGCTCTGACCAATTTTACTAATCTGATGGATGGACTTGTGCTTGTGGTGGGTCCAACTGGACATGGTAAGTCAACTACTCTGGCCTCTATGGTAGACAGTATCAATCAAACTCGTAAAGCTCATATCATTACTATAGAAGATCCAGTGGAGTTTATGTTTGAAGATAAAATGAGTCTGATAGAACAACGTGAAGTTGGTACAGATACAAAATCTTTTGCCAATGCCTTGAAACATGTTTTGCGTCAGGATCCAAATGTAATTTTGGTAGGGGAGATGCGTGATCCAGAGACTATTGCTACGGTTCTTACTGCCGCTGAGACTGGGCATTTGGTATTTTCTACCTTGCACACTTCAAGCGCGGCCGAAGCAGTAGAGAGAATTGTAGATGTATTTGAAGGTGCCAAGCAAAAACAAATTTTAATCCAGCTTTCTGCAGTTTTGCGTGGGGTAGTAGCACAGCATTTACTACCTACTACAAATGGCAAACGAGTAGCTGCCCGGGAAATTTTGGTAAATACTCCAGCTGTATCCAATCTTATTCGTGAAAACAATATTGCGCAAATTCCAAGTGCTATTCAGACTGGTGCAAAAGAGGGGATGATTTCTTTAGAAAATTCTTTGAAAGTTTTAGTAAAAGATGGCTTGGTAGACGAAGCTGTGGCTGAAAAGAGAATCGGTCGTCAAAAGAGAGTTTAGATGAATTAGATATTATTTGAATGAGGTGTTTAATTTTCAAATCCTCTAGGATAGTATTTTTAGTTAAAAACGTATAATCCTTTCGGATTTAAGTTTATTCTTTCTCTCTCGAATTATTTCCCGACTTTGTCGGGAAATAATTCGAGAGAACCTAAAAATATAAAAATCCGAAAGTGTGATGTTTACTTAAATGATTTAGATGTCTAGAGGATTTGATTGTCAGACTTTGAAATAATTATGAATTACGTACACACAAGACGTAATGAAAAAAAAGAAAGAAATAATTCTGACCCGAGGTTGAGATTTACTTTGGGTTTTTTTGTTTTGTTAGCTATTTTTGTGATTGGTCGTTTGTTTGTGCTCATGGTTTTTCAACATGATTTTTATACAGCGCTGGCAGCTGGTTCGCATGAGATATATAGCAATTTATTTCCACAGAGAGGTAATGTTTATATTCAGGATTCACGAAGCGGTGAAGAATATCCTATTGCTATGAATAGGGATTATTTTTTAGTCTATGCTGATACCAGAGCGATAAAAACAGATGAGGAAGCAGAAAGTGTGGCAGAAAAATTGGCAGAAGTTTTTCAGTATGATGATGAAACCAAACTTGAACTTTATTTAAAACTAAATAAACGTGACGATCCCTACGAACCAATAGAAAAAAAAGTAGAGGAGAGTATTGTGGATAATTTACGTGAGCTTAATTTATTAGGGATTGCTTTTGTGCGTCAGCCTTTTCGTTATTATCCTGAAGCAAATTTAGCTGCCCAGACGATTGGCTTTGTAGGTAAGGATAATGAAGGTAATGATATTGGGCGTTATGGTATAGAAGGTTATTGGGAAAAAGAATTGGCTGGCAAAGGTGGTTTTATTCAGGGTCAAAAAAGTGCAGTTGGTACTTTGATAACTTTGGCGGGGCGTTCATTTGAAGCAGCTGAAGACGGAGCAGATATAGTTTTGACACTAGATAGAACTTTACAATTCAAGGCCTGTGAAGAATTGGAGCGTGCTCGCAAAGAATATGGGGCAGAGACTGCTTCGTTAGTTATTTTAGATCCTCGTACTGGTGCTATTCGCACTATGTGTTCTTTGCCAGATTTTGATCCAAATACTTACAATCAGGTAGAAGATGTTAACGTTTATAACAATACAAATATTTTTACACCTTATGAGCCTGGTTCAATTTTCAAACCAATTGCCATGGCAGCTGCTCTAAATGAGGAGGTTCTGACACCAGAAACATATTTTGAAGATATTGGTGCAAAGTCTGGTCTATGCAAGACTCCAATAAAAAATGCTGGAGAAAAAGTTTATGGTTGGCAGACAATGACTGGGGTTTTGGAAAATTCTATTAATACTGGAATGGTCTATGTAGCTGAGCGTCTGGGAAAGAAAAAATTTATTGATTACATTGAAGATTTTGGTTTTGGTATAAAGGAAGGTATTAGTCTAGATAGCGAAGTGTCAGGTACGATTGATACTCTATATGAGAAAAAAGGTGACAAGATTGATTGTTATGGGGCGACTGCTTCGTTTGGTCAGGGTATTACTGCTACGCCTTTGCAGATGATCACAGCTATTGGTGCTATTGCCAATGATGGTGTGATGATGAAACCGTATGTAGTAGAAGAAATACGTTATTCAGATGGTAAAGTTGAAAAAATAAAACCAAAAGAAGTAAAACAAATTTTGGACAAACGCACTAGTATGCTTTTGTCTGGAATGATGGTTAATGTAATTGATAGTGGTCAGGCAGGCTGGGCGGCAGTGCCAGGCTATTATGTGGCGGGAAAGACTGGTACAGCGCAAATTGCAGGGCGTGGTGGCTATACAGATGAGACAATCCATTCTTTTGTTGGTTTTGCTCCTGTAGACAATCCAAAGTTTGTCATGATAGTAAAGTTTGAAAAACCAGAGAGGAAATATTCCTCCTCTACAGCTGCTCCTACTTTTGGTAAAATTGCCAAGTTTATTTTGCAATATTATGGTGTGGCACCGACAAGGTAATTGACAAAAGGGGATAGATAATGTATAATTTTGTCTATCTAAATGGCCTCATCGTCTAGTGGTTAGTCCCGATACTTATGGCCTCATCGTCTAGTGGTTAGGACTCATGGTTCTCATCCATGTAACAGGGGTTCGATTCCCCTTGAGGCTACAGGTATCGGGATCATCCATAAAATCGGGGTTCGATTCCCCTTGAGGCTACTAGAAAAAGTTTACAATAAAAAATGTCAGGGTAGCTCAGTTGGTGAGAGCGTAGGATTCATAACCCTAAGGCCGGGAGTTCGAATCTCCCTCCTGACACAAAAAACCACCCAATTGGGTGGTTTTGTATTTTTTAGTTTTTCTTTATCTTCCTTTCAAAGCATCTTTCAAGCCTTTACCAGCTTTGAACTTTGGTACAGTCACAGGAGGGATCTGAATTTTTTGAGTTGGGTTTTGTGGGTTTACACCGACACGACCAGCTCTCATTTTTGCAGAGAAGGCGCCAAAGCCAGCAATATTTACTTCACCACCAGCTACCAAAGTAGAAGTGACAATTTTGACAAAGCTAGCTACCATTTCTTCTGCTTCTTTTTTTGAAACACCCACCTTGTCGGCGAGGGCTTGTGCTAAGGCTGCTTTATTCATAGTTTTTAAGATTAAGAATGAGGTTAAGATTTTTTAATAAAAAAATAGCTTAATTTACATTAGTATTGTATGTTTTTTAATTTTTTGTGTCAATAGAGCGAAATATCTTATCCACACCCAACCACCTGACCACTTTATTACCTCTCCACGAGATTATCATGTTATTTTTTAAGATAAAAAAACCACTCAATGTGGTTGAGTGGTTAGGTGGTAAAGTGTCTGAGTGATTAACGTGCGTATTCAATAACTCTGTTTTCACGAATCACGTTTACTCTAATTTCACCAGGATATTGTAGTTCGTTTTCAATCTTTCTAGCGATATCTTTGGCCAGGTTATAAGCTTGATAATCATCAACTTCGTCTGGTTTTACAAAGACACGAACTTCACGGCCAGCTTGGATAGCATAGACTTTGTCAATGCCAGGGAAGTCAGAAGCGGTCTGTTCTATCTCTTCTAGTCTCGCTACAAACTGTTCATAAGTATCACGACGAGCACCCACACGTGCACCGGAAATTGCATCAGCAGCTTTTACAATTTGTGTATAAATATTTTCTGGTTTATCATCATGATGGTGGGCAGCAGCGTGGATAACATCCTCGTCCATGCCAAACTTTTTTAATATTTTTTCACCAACTTCTGGATGGCTACCTGTAGTTTCTTGGTCAACTGCTTTTCCAATATCGTGGAAGAAACCACATTTCTTGGCTTTAGCAGCGTCTAGTCCAAGCTCTTCTGCCATCAGACCAGAAAGTTGAGCTACTTCAGTAGAGTGATTTATAATATTTTGCCCATAACTAGTTCTGTATTTCAAACGTCCAATAATACCAATTAGTTTTGGTTCAAGTCCGGTGAAGCCCATTTTGTAAACAGCTTCGTCACCAGCTTTTTTGATATCAATAGCTAGTTCTTTTTTACCTGCCTCAATGAATTCTTCAATTCTGGCTGGTTGAATACGACCGTCTTTGATAAGCTTTTCTAAAGCTAACTGGCAAACACGACGACGAATAGGGGAAAAACCTGACACAAGAATCATGTCTGGAGTCTCGTCAATAATCAATTCACAACCAGTTAGTTTTTCAATAGTTTTAATATTGCGACCATCTTTTCCAATGATACGTCCTTTCATCTCATCACTTGGTAGAGCCACAGCTGTAGAAGTAGTTTCTGCAGAGTGGTCAGAAGAACATCTTTGAATAGAGTCTAAAATTATTTCTCTAGCTTTGGCTTCATAGCTTTCTGTATTATGTCTTTCAATTTTCATAATACGAACCATTAGGTCATCGCCAGACTGTTCTTCAATTTTGTTAAACAAAACTTCCTTAGCTTCTTCTTTTGTGTAGCCAGAGATAGTTTGCAATTGTTCAACAGCTTTTTCCTTGGCTTCGTCCACTTTGTTTTTTAGAGCTTGAATCTCTTCTACTTTTTCTTGAAGTTTTTCTTTGCGAGCTTCAAATTCCACTAGCTGTTTGTCGAACACTGACTCACGAGCTTCCAAGCGTTTTTGGAGTTGACCTATCTCACTACGACGATCATTCTCTTCTTTTTTTGCACTATCAATAATTTTGATAGCTTGTTCTTTGGCTTTTAGAATAACATCTTGTTCTTTTTGTTTGGCCTCAGCAAGCATTTGTTTTGCTTTGGCTTCGGCTGAATTAGCTTTGGACTGACCAACTTTTTTACGTGTAAAATAGCCGATTCCAAAACCAGCTACAATGGCCACTAGAGCGATAAGTATCATGATTAGTTCTTTTGGCATATAAAAAATTCTCTCAAAAGCTATGAGGAACAGATTTTTTATGGGTACGAAGAAAGTTATCTACTTATTGTAGATAAGTGTTTGTCAGTTGTTTATAAGAAGTTTTATTTAGCTTATTTGAGCCAAAATTATTCATATTTTTAGACAATTCAACCCTCTTTCGTAACTTATCAAAATCAATTCGCAGATAGCTGTTACTAATTAAATTACGTTTTCAGTATAGCAGACTCGCTTTGATTTGTCAATGGCGGTGATTTTGTCTTAAAAAAGCCATCTAGATGTGGATGAACGGTATTTTTTTGGTATCCAAATCTTTTGGACCCACAGCTTTTTTTACCTTATATTTACCAATTTTAGTTCTTTCTAATTCTTCACAGTATGCCCCGCAGCTCAGTTTTTGTCCTATATCATGAGCTAGAGTGCGAATATATGTACCAGTCGATACCTCAGTCTTTATTTTTAAAATATTATTTTTCTGGTCAAACTTGAGTAATTTGATTTTATATATCTCTATTTCACTGGGTTTTCTTTCTATTTCTATACCTTTTCTAGCCAGATCATATAGTTTTTGTCCGTTAATTTTCTTGGCTGAATACATGGGTGGAATTTGCTTTTGTTTTCCAAAAAAGCTTTTTAATACAGTTTTTACTTCTTTTTTGTCGAATTTTAGGTTTGAATTTTGGAGACTAATTTTTCCTTCACTGTCATAAGTATCGCTAGTACTTCCAAGCTTGACCGTGGCAATATAGGTTTTTGGCATGTTTTTAAATTCATCAATCCGCTTGGTGGCATCTCTGCCTACTCCAACAATAAGTAGGCCTGTAGCAAAAGGGTCCAAAGTACCAGCATGCCCTACCTTAGTTTTTTTAGGTTGGCTTTTTCGTATATAACCAACCACGTCATGGCTGGTCCAGTCTTTGGGTTTGTTGATGAGGAGAAAATTAGCTTTCATACTTGACAAAGGTTAATTTTTATGGTTTAATGTAGTGACGTTCTTTTATAACCGGACTTGAACACCGGGAGGTGTATAATGAGTGATACTGGTCGTCGTTTGGAGGAAATGGCCATGAGTGGTGACATTTTTGGTCTCTTCGTTCAATTCATCGGGTTTGGCACGGACGTGTTGTTCGTGTCTCTCGGAAAATTCTACAACTTCTGCTGTGAATGGTGGAAAGCAAGTTTCCTTCAAGGCAGCTTGGAGGATGCTGGGCGGACAGGTAATGATGTCGTAGATCTGTTCCCATTGGAAGGATGAGACCTTCCAAACAGAACTACAACGTGCTGGTCGTCGTCTCACTGTGAGATGGCGATCAGCGGAAAGATTTTATTTTAAGCTTTTGAAAAGAGCTTTTTTTGTTTGACCATTTTGGTTTTTTAGTGTTTACTAGATATCTCAATCCGTTCTTTTTCGTGGCGAGGAGGAAGCCATGGGTCTTTTCAAAGTAGCGTTTGCTCTTCCTTTTGCGTTGACCAGGTGGGTCAACGATGGGTGGAGGGATTCCCTCAAGGAGTTCGCCCAGGGGCACGACTGTAGTCGTCCCGCTTTCTGGGTCCGACTCGAAAAGTTTCTCGGTCACTAGCCGGCGTCTGCCCTGCGACCTCCAGGTCGCGGGCAGACGTCACAGGAAAATCTATTTTGTAGGTTTTTTTATTTTACTTCACTAATATGATACAATACTAACGTATGAAAGACAAAGATACAACTAAAGGTTGGGGTAAGGTTGAGGGTGACGGTAGTGAGATTTGGGATACCAAGCCTGTTTTTTTAAATGAAAAAATAGAATTTAAGGATTGGTTAAAATTACTTTTTTATCCCAAGAAATGGTTTTTGTATAGATTTATAAAGAGTCATATTAGAAAACAATCAGGAAATAATCTGGCCGTACTAGATGTCGGGTGTGGGACAGGTGCTAGTTTGGTTGACTTGAAAAAAATGTTTGGTAGAGGTGTAAAAATAGTAGGGGTAGACGTGGTTTGTCTACAGGTTGACTTAGCAAAAGAAAAGATAAAGCAAAATGGGGTTTGGGCAGAAGCACATTGGTATGATGGGGCTAATCTACCTTTTTCTGATGATACTTTTGATGCAATATACACTTCCGATGTTTTGGGTCATGTAGAAAATGTAGAGTCTTGGCTTATAGAATTAAACCGAGTTTTAAAACCGGGTGGAGTCTTGGCTATGTTTTCCGAATCAAAACTTGGTCGTCATGCCTATGTACGAAATTATCTGATGAAAAATGGATTAAATATCGATCCACATGCAAAGTATCACATTTCACTTTATTCAAAAATAATGCTTAGAGAATTAGTTGAAAGAGCTGGTTTTGAAATAAAAAAAATGAAATCAGTTTTTTGGGCAAGCTTTTTGGTTCATCCGGATGAATTTTATGATAAATTACAGAAATTTAATCCTGAGCGAGCAAAGCGAGTCGAAGGATCCCGAATTCAAGGTATCAAACAACGGGATGCTTCGACTTCGTCCTTTCGGACTTCACTCAGCATTAAGTTGTTAAAAATTATAAATAAAATTTTATATAAAATAAAAAAAATATTACATCCCGTGTCTACTGTCCTATGTGAGTTGTACGGTTTGGTAGAAATATATTTAGTCGGTCGTTTTATAGAATCTCAGGGATATATAATTTTTGCTCAAAAAACCAAAGTAAAAGAAGAGGTAGAAGAAGAGTTAGAAAAGTCCAAGATTTTGGCTCCAGACATGAGAGGTGCTTAGACTTGCGTACTTTCATTTCAAAATGTTATAATCCGTTTGTATTTAACTATTAAAATATATATGGCATATAATATCTTGGATAATGAAGAGCTGAGTAAACTAAAAAGTGAACAACCAGATCGTTTTCAAAAGATGAACAAGGGTGGAGAATATCTAAAATTACAAGGTCTAGAACTAGCAGACCTCGAAGGTGTGAATACTGAAAAACTAGATGAAGCTGCGCGGATAATGCGTGGTCTTATGTTTTGTGCCCTAGAATCAGTTCACTCTGGTCATCCTGGTGGCTCTTCTGCCAAGGTAGAACAGTTTTTGGGTATGACTTTGGGTGGTGCAATGACGTTTGATTTGCTTGACCCAAAAAATACTGGTCGTGATAGAGTGGTCTGGTCAGCTGGTCATTGTTCACCAGCTTTATATAGTGGTCTAGCTCTGTACTATGCAAGTTTGAAAAAGACTGGGGCCGAAGTTGATAAAGAAAAATTAAAAGCAATTTTACCAGAAGATTTGGCTCATTTTCGTACCAGCCATGGTCCTCAGGGGCACATTGAAAATTATAATCCACTAACAGACGTAGCCACTGGTCCTTCTGGGCATGGTATGCCAGCTGCTGGTGGAATAGCTATTGCTCACAAGTCTTGTGGTTTAGATACAAAAGTATTTGTCTTTATGGGTGACGCTGAGAGTGAAGAAGGTATGACCTACGAAGCTCGTAATGTTCTCAATACTGTTGGGGCTGATAATATGATTGTAGCTCTTGATTATAATCACTATGGAATTGACGGTGATATTACCGAAGTTATCTCAACTGATTATTTTAACCATTGGTTGGCTCTAGGTTGGAATGTAATTGAGATTGATGGTCATAATGTTTTGGAAACTAGCTATGCCTATCGTCTAGCTGAGAATAAAGTTTTTGCTAATGGTAATCCAACTGTAGTTATTGCCCATTGTATAAAAGGAAAACACTATGGTAAAAATGAAAATACAGCTAGTTCACATGGGGCACCTGCCAAGCATGATGAATATGTAGAAATTATGAAAGCACTTGGTTTTGCTGTGCCTGGTGTAGAAGGTGAAGTAGACAAAGATATTGATTTTGTTTTAGAATCTCTAACAACGGAGTTGGCAGAGTATATTGTAGGAAGATTAGATAATGCCAAAGCAAAATTAAAACCAGAAGCAGAATTGATTGAACAAATGAAAGAAAAAATGCCTGGTAGAACTCTAGCAAATCCAATGGATATAAAACGTCCAGAAACTTTACCCCCAGAGTTAGTTTTTGAACAAGGTAGTAAATTGGCAACTAGAAAAGCTACGCAAGAATTTTTTACTTGGCTTATGAAAGAAAATGCTTTCTTTTGGTCAGGTACGGGAGATTTATCAAAATCAATTTTGACTCAAAAGTCTGAAGATATTTACGGAGATATTTCTCGTGCTAACCCGCTTGGTCGTGGAATTCGTTTTGGTATTGCCGAGCAAAACATGGCGATGATGAGCGCAGCCATGACAACTGATAGAATGCCTGGTGGTTTTGCTCCAGTCTCAGTTTTTTCTTCCTATGCCGTGTTTACTTCCATGATGAGCAATGCTGTTCGTCTGATTTTGATTGGTAATCATTTGTTTCCAGAACAAAAAGGTTTCTTCATAATGCTCGCCGGGCACGATGGTCCAGAAACAGGCGAAGACGGTCCGACTCATCAAGGTTTGTATTGGATGAGTATGTTCAATGCCTATCCTGGAATAAAAGTTTACAAACCAATGGATGCAAATGAAACTATTGAAATGCTTTTCCATGCTATAAAGAAAGGTGAGCCAATTGCTTTGTCAATTGCTCGTCCAGATACATTAGTATTTGATCGCTCAGGGGATATTCCAGCAGCTCGCGAAGCAGTGAACGGTGCCTATGTCTTCCGTAATTATAAGGACAATGGTAACAAAAAAGTTGTGTTAGCTATTGCTGGTGCTCAAGTATTATTAAATACTTTGGAAACATTGTCAGATCTAGAGGCCCAAGGTCTTGATGTCAAGATTGTGGCTGTGACTTCACCAGAGTTATTCGAAGATTTGAGAAAAGAAAATCCAGAAAAGGCTAATAGTATTTTTGCTGATGAAGAGCGTGAAAGAACAATTGCAATTCACGCTGGTTGGAAAGGTTTCTTGTATCCATTCCTTTTGCCAGGAAATTATGAAAAACGTAGTTTATCAATTGATAATTATTTGAAATCTGGTAGTGTAGAAGAAGTTTATGGCTTGGCAGAGCTAACAGCCGAGGGTATTAAGAATAAAATTTTAAAGGGAATAGAATAAAAATATGAATCAACAATTACCAAAGTTTTTAACCGACAAAGGTCTTGAACCAAATGTAGAAATAAATCCAGATTTAAATTTGCTCGGTACGGAGACTGCTTTTGGTTTTGGGGCAAAAGTAATGGAAATAGAAAATTCTGGGAAGTTTCCTCAAGTTTACAAATTTCATATTGGGGACACTGGTCCAAAAACCCCACAACCAATTATTGATATTGCAATTCAGGCTTTGCGGGACAAACAGACAAAATATGCTCCATTTTTAGGTTATCCACAAGTAAGAGAGAATATCGCTAAAAATTGGAGCGAGACTCGTGGTATAGAAGTTAAAAAAGAAAATGTCATGCTTCAGCCTGGTGGTAAACCAGCTATCGAGCTTAGTATTCAAACAATCGTAGGTCATACTGGAAAAGTTATTGGTCAAAACCCAGGCTTTCCAATTTATGAATCTATGGCCAATTTTTATACTGGTGGTAACTATCTGCCTTGGTTGGCTCATAGAAATGAAGATGGTACGATGGAATTTAGAGTGGAAGATTTGGAGAGTGTGTTAGAAGAAAATGATGATGTCAAATTAGTTATTTTCAACACTCCGCAAAATCCAACTGGGATGATGTTGTCACAAGAAAAATTGGAAGCAATTGCAGTGTTGGTTCGTAAGTATAAGTTTTTTGTTTTGTTCGATGATATTTATGATCAAATAACTTTTTCTGGAAGAAAACATTTCAGTTTTTTGTCTATCCCGGATATGTGTGATTATACTATCAATCTAAATGGATATTCCAAGAATTTTGCTATGACTGGTTGGCGTTTAGGTTTTATTGTGGCGCCAGAATGGGTGATAGAGATAATGGGTAGACTGGCTATTAATAAATGGAGCTGTGTAAATAGAGTAAATCAAATTATCGCTGGGGTAATTTTTGGAGATGTAGAAGTGGAGGGTAAGAAATATGAATATGTTGGT
>Ga0208904_1002285_pt1 | contig 12251 bp, 26 predicted proteins | sample AntAceMetag02UKB_FD_184774 | JGI IMG/M metagenome (GOLD analysis project Ga0208904, IMG submission 184774) | Saline lake microbial communities from Ace Lake, Antarctica - Antarctic Ace Lake Metagenome 02UKB (SPAdes) (version 2) | ecosystem: Environmental > Aquatic > Non-marine Saline and... | reverse complement strand
TCATCGCGTTCTCCCGCTTGAGCTTCTTGTGGGCTTCAATACTCTCCCACATATAACCATTGGGGATTCGCTCTGGATGTTTTATCCATTTTGGTGCGCTCATTAAACGAACCTCCCGGCCTTTACATCCCACCTGACGGGGAAACCGGCTTTGCGTAATGCTTCAGCCGCACAATACCGATATGGTAAAATCCCCTTGCGAGTACGGGATAACACATTCAACGCCCTCGCCACCTCGTTGCCGGGGTGCAGGTGGTAGGGAACACACGACCATCCCTCTGTCAACGAGAACGATTCTTTTTTATCCACATAATAGGGTTCGTGGTTGTTTAACATCACCCATACCGTTTTCGGGTTTGCTCTCATTCACCCTCCTTTGCTTCCTTCACGATTTTGCGGACGGCGGTTTCGGCCATTCTCGTGTTAAATACTTCTTGCTCTTATCGAAAAAAGGCACCCCAGCCTTACTGCATTGGTCGTATAAATCCGATATCCATTCCCATTTGCACTCCCGTTTCCCTGGTCCCGTCTCTGGCCCGGCGATTACCCAGTCAAGTGCTGGCTTACCTCCAGCGGAAATATATGCTGATGAAAAAGTGTATCCTAAATCCACCGGCCCCAACATCGGCTCCACGCTCACGAAATGCTTGGCCGCTGGGATGGTCAACAAGATCGGGATACGTTCGTCTGCCCGTGCTTGGTTCTCGGCTGTTACGCCCAGCCAGATATTCGGAAGCCATACGACGCAATCAGCGTATTGCGGTCTTTTTGTCAAGATCATAAAGGTGTGTTGAGGACACGCCTCGATGGTTTTCCAGATATAATGCCGCGCAATAACCGTTACGTTTGGGTGAAATAAATCGGTCATGCTCCCCAGAAATACGCGGCATGGCTTTTTCCATTTCAACGGTTCCTTTAACTTGTCGGCATGGAGTGTTACCTGAAATTGATCTGGTGATTTCGGATACCCATACCTTCCAGCCAGTCGTTTTGCCATCCGTGAAGCGTAACATTTTTCACAGCCTTCACTGATCGGTGAACAGCCAGTCACCGGATTCCAAGTTTCGTCACACCATTCAATTTTCGTTGCCATCTTCACCCTCCTCACGTTCACGCCCGGCGGCGGTTAGTTGAATTAATACACAATTTCCACAACATACTTGCCGCTGACTCTCGTAATGATAGTTTCACCACGTAATATTTTGAACCAAATAACGTGTGCCATTTCCCCGCATTCCTCATAAGGAATTATTGCCGTTACATTATCTCCTGCCCCAACAGAGTAAGACCCATCTTCAAGGGTTATTGATTTTACTGTCCGCGTATCTTCCATAATTCTCATATATTCCTTTCCCCTCCCTGCGGTAGAGTTCTATGCGGGCGATTGCGTTAGCTCAAAATCAAACCCTTTGCTGTTGGCGACTGCGATTAGTTCGGCATCTGTTTTGCCGTCGCAACATTTTTTATGCGTTGCATATTTCCAATAGCATTTTGAGCAGGTTTCTTTCCCGCAGACCGGACAACTCCACGGTTTATCTTCGGAAAATCGAAGATCGTCTATGCCGCTATATTCTGTAAATTTTCCACAGCTATCACAAAGATATCCTTTTTTCATTTCCCCTCCGTCCAGCGTTTTAGCAAACAACAACGCTTGTACTTCTTGCCACTTCCACACGGGCACCTATCATTGCGCCCGATTTTAGGTGCTTTGATTTTTTGTTCTGGCTGGATTTTGTGCCCACTTGGCGGAACAGGGTCAGTGCTCCCATATCTTTTATCCCACCAATCACCGCATCTTTCGCAATACGGGTCTTTGTGTTTTGTTCGATTTACTATCGCGTTTTTACAAGTGCAAATTGCCGTCATAACGTATTCCTTTCCCCTCGCGCTCTACGCGGGCGAGGGCGTTAGCCCCATTGCTCGGCCATTGCGGTTTTTGAATAGCAATACACTTTCTTTATCCAAGATAAAAAATCATCCCTGGACATTGCCATTTTAGCTTTATTACACTGGACACAGCAAGGAACGCAGTTGTCTTTACTATATCCTTTTTGGGAGTTAATCCTGTCTATTCCATTATATTCAAATCCTGACTTGCAATTTTTCGTTATCTTTTTATTAGAATTTATTGTTCCACAATAAAAACATGGCTTATTAATAATTCCAGTTACGGCATTAAAGTTTAATTTCCACGCAAACCCCCGTCCTTTGGCGTGTCTTTTATATCCCAGAATAATTTGATTAATAACGCCTTTATTATTAGGAAGCAATCTTGCTCTTTTAGCTTCCGTGGATAGACAGCCGCAACTTCTTGTATTTCCCGAAACCATTGCACTGCCATGAATTACTTTTCGCTTGCCACAATCGCATCTACATAAATACCATCGTCTCCAACGATTGTCTTGATGATGAAATCTTATTGTGGTTAATCTTCCGAACTTTGTTCCTATCTGGATTTTTTGTGTTTTATTTTTAGGCATGATTTTCTCCAATTATTTATTCTTCACCACTATACAGGTATAACCGGATGTTGTCAATTAAAAATTCCACTGGGTTGCCATAGCTTCCGCTACTCCGATTAGCGTTCGACTGCGATTCTTCCATCTGTCCGGTCCTGGCGGCTCTTTATGAACTCTCGCCAAGCGGCCATCCACGATGCTTGTCGGTATCAGCTTTGGAAGATTCTTGAGCCATAGACAGGTTGCTTTCGTTTCTCCGTGACCGAATTGCCAGGGTTGGATAATCTGGTCGGGCTTGCGCCAAATCGTTGACATAATCCCGATAGGATTTTCGGTGCAAGTCTTTGGAATAGAACACCTCGCCAATTCCAGAAAAAACCATATTGCCTTTCGTTGCTCGACTTGTTTGGTCTTAAACCACCGCGCCCCGCTGACGGCTAAGTGGGTGCAGGGCGGATGAAATATTCCTAAATCCCAGCCGTCATTCAGTATTTTAACAACATCACCTTGAATATGATTGCCCCCGCGCTCACATGGCAGAAGATCGCAACTCCAAGCGTCATGGCCTCGCGCTATAAAAGCGTCACGGACAATTGCCGAAAACTCGCATCCGATTATTATTTTCATCTTCCCTCCCCGTTCTCGCGTTCACGTTCCGCCCAATGCCTCTCCTCTGCCGCCCAATCCTCGTCGCTCATCTGCCAGAATGCGGCCATCCGTGCCTGTTGGCGGTTGACTTCATCGAAGTCCTGGCAGCGGTAGAAAATGGCGTCTTCGTATGCGTTCATGGTGTTTCAGCTTTCTTCGGACTGAATTGACGCTCCATCCATCGGACAGTATAATCTGTTATGCTTTTGCACGTTGGTATTTCTGGATTTTCTGTAATCCCCAGTGGAGGAAAATTTTGATATGAAAATTTCTCTATAATTTTAGATAAAGGAACTCCATATTGCAGGTTCATTGACATGGATATTGCCCATTGTTTCATCCATCCACGCAAACATTCGTAATAAAGTATGTCAGCCGTTTTTCCTTCTACTGTTTTGCTTTCTATTCCTGAAATATTAAGTGTATAGAATAATTCGCCCGGTCTTCCATCAGGATATGTATTTACTGTAATGTAAACATTTAATTTACCCACTTCTCCACTCGGATTAAGAGAGTGAAGGATAAATTTATGTGTTATTCCGTTACGTTTATCTGGCAGGCGTTCGCGCATTTCAAGTTATCCAATCTTTATAATGCTAATACTTCTTGCCTTAATCTCTGAACGGCGATCTCACAATACTTTTCCTCAATCTCTATGCCGATACACTTCCGGCGTAGGTCTTTGGCGGCGCGGAGCGTTGTGCCGACGCCCATAAAAGGATCACATATTATCTTGGCATCTGGAATAAACCCTACGCACCACGCCATAAGCTCGACCGGCTTTTCGCATGGATGCTGTTTGTTGATCCCTTTTGGGCATTTGGTAAATTCTCGTAGTGCCGCTTGTCTCGATGTCCATGCTAATTCACCGTCTGAAAAATCTCCACCCATCAACTTGCGCCAGTAAAACCAACCCATAGTTGGGGGAAGTAAATCGGCAAAGTAATTTCCGCCCCAAATAATAACCACATCACCAGCAGAAAGAATAAGGTCGAATGTTTTTGCATCTGGTCGGTCATTATCCCACCCCAAGTTTTCATGCTTGGAATACCCCGGCCTTCCGCGAGTCCTGCAGGCTCCTCCATGTTCACCGATCCCATACGGCGGGTCAGTCAGCACCAAGTCCACCTTTGGTAATGACGGCAGGATTTCCCGGCAGTCGCCGTGGTAGATCGTGCAATAGTCGTCTTGGTAATAGGGTTTCATTTAGCTCCATTTGCATTTGAACATTTTAGGCTTTCTTTCCTCCGCTTCAACAACAAACAAATTGCATACGCCGCACCCTCGCGGCTCCCGGCGAATACCACATGGACATTATGGACGTAAATCATCTCGGCTACGCGCCGATGAACAAACTGGCTTTGAACGCGGCCTGAATGGAACAAAGCGTAATCGTAAGACTGGATGTCGTCAAACGAACACTCCAACACATACACCACGGGCAGTAATCGCTCTTGAGCCTTGGCGATCTTCGCAAGCTCCCGCTTCCACGACTTCGACAGCACCACGGACTGAATGAAGTCTGCCAGTGACTTACGCTCCACGGCCCAGCCGCCCTCATCGTTGGCCAGGGCGTAATCAAACACCGGCACAGTTCCACTATTGGCCGACACGTAATCGCTGTTGAACGTCAATGGAGTTTGCTCCCGCGTGTCCACGGTGATGCAGAGCTTATCATCGGCCTTGCCGAGCACCGCACCCGCGCCCGTGGCTGGCACGCGGGGTTTGTCCTTCTCTGTGTAGCGAAACTTCATCCTAACGCTTCCCTTTGGGTTGCCGCTTGGTTCCACGGTTGCCTTTGCCGCCGCCCGAACCGTCGCGCCTTCGCTGACCACCACACGCTCCGCGACTACCTCTACCTGTGCTTCCTCGTGCCATTTGTATCACCTCCTTGGTTAGAACGGAGTGGATTCAGGAACACCCTTGTCCGTTACATACTTGCTGACCTTGTTCTTGGCCGGATAAATCACCGCATCGGTATCCTTGTCCTTCACGGCAGGTTCGATCACAAGGTCAAGGAACGCCCGATAGCCGACAATTTCATCGGCATTGATCTCGACTTCATCGCCCTTCTTGGGCGCATGTCCAGTAGCTTTTAAGAACGTATCAGCTTTGAACGCGCTCTTTTCGCTGAACGTGAGGTAATCGAATATCGTGCAACCGTTTTCCAGTTGCCACAGAATTTCGATCATGTCGTTACCACTGGACTTACTAATTTTTTCTTCAGCCTTTTTTATGGTGGCCGGATAAACACCAGCTTCCACAAAGTCAGGGCGATTGTCTTCATCTCCGAATGTATGCTTGACTGACATTCTACGCCTCCTTCTGTTTCACCAACAGTTTCATTGCTGGCTTGTTTTCTATCACATCTGCGAGTAATTCCTTGAGTTCACGTTTCGCCGCCGCCTTTTTCATTCCCTTTGTTACTGCATATTTTTCCTCCAATTCTCCGATTTTAACGGAACAGCATTTCAAGAACACATCCTCCGGCAATCCCGTCAGGGCGAATGCCTTGGTTATATCCTTGACCTGCCGCGCTCCTGACCGCTCCAAGATGCTCCATCCGGCTATCGTATGGCCGTTCTCCATCATCAGCTTTGCGTGTTTCTCCACACCAGCACACCACGGGCCGACAATCCTGGCAATGAACAGAGCGCGTCCAACTTGTGCCGGATCGGTCATCTCGTTCGGATTCCACATCTGTATCTTATCGCTTTCATCCGGTGCATACTTGGAAGCCACTACCGTAACGTGACGGGTCAGAGCCGCACAGGTCAACTTGTTCACACACCAGCCGCAATACTCGTTCGGCATCTGCTGACGTTCGGGATTGTGTTTGATTGCCAACACGGTTTCAACCATATCCCAAGCCTCTTCCTCCGTGTAGGTTTTTGATACCACCTTGCGGAGCTTGCCGTAACAGATATGAGCCGTAACCTGCTTCAATCCCTTCTGCCTAATACGCATGAGCGCGTAGCAAGCCATCTGGTGCTTGTGGTCACGTTCCTCACGGTCTGACTTGTAATCCCATATCTCGCCACCAGCCGCCGCGTCAATCGTTCCCCAAGTTATGACGCCATAGTTCTTGTCTTGGAGTTCGGCGGCAATCTCAATTTCGAGGTCACCGGAAGCTTGAGCGCGAACCAAGTCAACATACCATTCCACGTTGTCACGGTCTTCGGCGGATAAATCTCCTTTGTTGGCAATTTCAAGATCATTCAACAGGGTTTCGGCATACTCATGTTGCTCCGTTCCCTTCCGCGTTGCCTCACTCCCTGTCGGGTCACTGGCATAGAATGGGCATTTAACCAGAGCATCATGGCTTGACGGGGCAAACGTAGGATGATGTTTAGGTCTTTCCATTGGTTTTTTCCTCCTTAAGACGCTTCCATGTTTTCACAGCCTGTTTGAAGTTCGACAACCGCCCGAGGACTTCATTCATCTTAGCTTCGGATAGGTCGCGGAAGGTCTGACCAGCTTTTACCCAGCCCTTTTCAACCAGCCAGCCGTTAGCGTCGCCGGTCATGCCTTCAAGAGCCGCACTTAGCTTGTCAACAGCGGTTTTTTCTACCTTTGGCTCTGTCTTGACCTCCACGGGTTCCGATTTGGCCGTAGTGTTAGCGACAACCGGCTGTATAACTTCGGCTTCCACAGTCACAGGCGGATTCTTGCCCAATAGCGACCGTTGCGGAGCTTCTGTGATGGTTTCGTGCTTCATGTCATACAATTCTTCAGGAGTAGGAACACCAACCCTAACGCTTGGATCAACCATTCCCACACCATTAGATACCGCTCTGGCCCGAAGCATGTTTGCAGGTCTATGCTGCCAGTTGCCAGGATTCCTTTGGCCTGCTCTCATAGCTCCGTCTTTCCCGCATAAATCTGCCAGTTCAGCATCCTTAATGGTATATACCACTCTAAAATCCTTGAACGGCCCTTTAGTCAACAGCAAAACAGCTTCTTTGTTGTCTGTTTTTTCCCAAAAATGTTTGCCACCACGTTCGTTAAACTCGGCCAGCATCGCTTCGGACTTCATGGAAAGTTTGCCGTCCATGATGTGATAGCGTCTGCAAATGTCTGTCACAGGCCGTCGCTCGGCGTATGCGGTCATTGCCAGTACCATGCCTTGCTCGGCTTTATCGCAACCAAATAGGCCGGACTTGCTTATCCAGTTTCCCATCTTTTCAATTGCCTCCATAGGGTTTTGAATCTTGTCATACATCGTTACGTTAGTCACTTCTGTTTTCGCTATTTCGTTCATCGTGTCTTTCCTTTCGTTTAATTTCCCACCGACAATCCTCGCATAAGCCGCCAACAAGTTCTACGATATAGAATACCTCCTTGCATTTACGGCACTTGGCCTTGTTTAATGGTATTGAATCAATCATATTACGTTACCCTCGCCAGCGCGATTAACCCTGTCTTTTTACCGTCCTTGCGTTGCTCAATGACCCTGCACAGAGCGTGGTCTGGCAATTTGCTATAGGCTATTTGTCCCTCCAGCCAGTTCATATTGGCATCAGTCGGCTCCACCCATCCTGTTATCGGAGGGCTGGTTCGTTCTACCTTTTCCGCCTTGAGTTCCAGGCGGCGTCTTGCTCGTGAGGCTATGGTGTTTCCCTTCATTTGGTTTTCTTGCCCTTCTTGCGGTAGACCGTTTGCGATGGCGTGGTTACGCGCTCTATGTTTAAGTATTTAACTAGATCGTCAAAACGTTGGTAGGAAACACTGACATACTCTTCGATACTTTGCAAACGCATGAAAATTTCGTTAATATTTTCAAGTTTGCTTTCAATCGTATCTAAACGAGTGCAAAAATTGCCTTTGCGCCAAGAATGAATGTAGCCATTTTCTTTTCCGGTTGTCTTTTCGATCATGTATAATCGTTGTTCAATGTCTTTAGTTGATTTCGATTTCCAGCTCATCTTGCGGCCTCCTTGGTTGGTTGTTGTTTCCTTGCGAACCGCCCGTTGGCGTCGCGCCTTACTGTCCCCGGCATTTCATAAAAAGTCGTAGTAGTATAGGCAGTCGCGTCGCGCTTGCTGGTTTCCAGGCCGTCGAGGTAGGCATTAAGACGCTCCAAAGTATCTGCCTTGCGCCGTTCAAACATCTCGTCAATTTTATAACTCCATTTTATCCAAGGTTTTTCTCGTTCCTTGAAGTACAGATACAGGGCCGTGTTGTTAATGGTTTTGCATACACTCATAAATTACCTTCAACTTCTTTGCAAGCAATGTCCAATGTCATTCATTATTTTTAGAAGAGCTACCAAAGACATTTTTTTGGATATGACTCCGCTATCTGTTAATGTTAAAATAACCTTGAAAGCCCGATAGACAAAAAGACCCGTTAAATCATTGGAATCGAACGGAAAATATAATTTCCAAATCTCGGAAAAATAATTTTCAAAGTTTCTCGCCGTAAAACATTCAAAACGATCCCCATTTCCGTCAATCAGAAATATGCCATTTTGTTCATAACACGTTTCGGATGCTACACATAATACAGTAACCATGCGCGTTTTTAGTAGAGATATTATTTTTTCTTCCATTTCAATTCCTCCTTAATCATTCAGCCATGTTGTCAATGGCGAAGGTGTTCATGTTATCCTTGTGTTAGTTCATTTTCGTGCAACCATGCCAACTGATCTCTGTCTCACCGGGTCTTAGTATCCCCAGTTTCCGTAATATCTTCTTTGCGTCAAGTTCAATGCTTCCAATTTCCAGCACCGTTTCAAATCTGCCGCCAAGGAAAAAGTAGAGTAGTTGATTCACCTGAACGGGATACGAATAATCTGCGCCATACCTGATTTTCGACCCATTCAGCCGTGGCCATTTCTTCGCCAGCCTGCCGTTAACTATAATTTTCAACTCGCACAGCCGCTTGTAATCTTCCACGGCCTGTTCGATGATAGACACGGCCAAGTCTTTTGTTGTTTCGGCTTCTATGATGGATGATTGTTCGATCATGTTATTGCCCTTTGGGTGTTCGCAGACAATGGGCCTTCAGTGCGTTTTTAATCCATTGCGTGCGGGTGATAAACTGCCGTGCGGCATCCTCGTCCATCATCTTGATCCAGATTTTTGGAAGCCGTATGTGTAGTAATTGATGTTCTTTTTCTCTCATAATCAGATTCCTTTCTTTGATATAGGCAATGTATCAAATAAGTAACCCCTTCGTCAAGCACTATTTTCAACTTATTTTTACGGTATCATGCAACCCGTTGCTATTCAACGATTAGCTTGTAATCATAATCTTGTAACGTCCGCATGAAAAACTCACCAGGGAAACAGACCCCGTTCTCTCGCATTAAATATACACGGTCGCCGTCCACCTTAAACACCTCAAGCACTTCGGCCTCGATGTAATGCTTGCTACAGGCGATCTTGTCTCCCACCTGAAGTGTATCTTTCAACGGTTCGTAGTTCATGTTTCCCCCTTTAATGTTAATCCAGCCTTCTCCATTTCATCCAGCGTCCATTCCTGGTTCCCGATGATTCCATTCTCAAGCCGATAGAGCGGCTCCACGAATCCCGTGTTGCGCTTTGGCTTGCGGACACGATGCACGATATACGTTTTTCCCCGCGTGCTCACAAGGATATTGCCGGTTGCGAGTTCGGGTAAAATTTTAATTTCGTTTTGCATGTTGTTTTTTATGGCAATTTACGCAAAGAGTGATTCCGTTACTTACGTCTATTCTAAGATTTTTATTTTTTTTCAATAATAAAATATGGTGAACATTTAATTTTGTATTTTTTGCATTACAAATTTGACAAGTATATTTATCTCTTTTTTTTACTTTTTTGACAAAACATTTATACTGATAATCTCGTCTTGATTTGTATTCATGTATTCTTTCTTCTATAGTTCTATTTGGATTCCATCCAGATGATTTAGGCCCACAGGGATGAAATTTATTTTTTTGATATTCTGCTGCTATTTCCTTTTGCAAGCATCCGCAGGACAATGTTTCCTTAGGTATTAAATGTTTTGATGCCACATGTTTTTCCTTACCACAATCGCACCGACAACGCCATATTGTGCTCCCGCTCTGTCTTTTATCCGTAAGGTTTAAGACCAATAAACGACCAAATCTTTTTCCGCTCAAATCTTTTGTTATCTGTGCTCCATGATGTGGCCCGGCACATTTTCGAGAGCAATAAACATTCGTTTCATTTCGTGGATTAAAAAGTTTTCCGCACTCTAAACATTTTTTATAATCATATTTTCTGCTTCTACGCCCCGTCGTATCTAATTTTTGAGTTTTACCATATATTGTCATAACTCCTCCTTTTATTAAAGAATATACAGTAAAGGCAAAATGATGCCAAGTATCTTTTTATCAATATGTTTGATGTTGTCATGTTAATTCTCTAAACGTATGATTGCTAATAGTCATAACGCCTCCATTCCCATTTGCTCGCGCAGATCGGCGGTGTCGTTGGGTAGTGATCTTATATCCAGCGAGACTGATCTTCCCAAACATTTGCCATCCACAATAAAACCCGCGCTGATAATATCGGTGCGTGATACTGGCCCACAGGAAACCAGCATCATGTCTATGTGGCTGACGCGATTCGGGAATATATAGAATCCATCTAACTTGTGGCGTATGTATTTCATTATAGGCTCCCAAATAAATGATTGCCAATTGTCACTTTCCCCCTCAGCTTCTCCCCCCAGGATGGGGAGGCTTTGGAAGGGTTAAAATAGTGGTTGGCTTCCACCGTTGGCTGAAACGTGCCGTCCATTATCTCCCCGGCGATCAGCAGGCAATCCCGCCATACTTCTGTGCCACCTTGCCCCATTATCATGCGGTCAACCGATGCCGCCGCGTGTGCCAGCCCTTTGTTTAGGCAGGAGAATTGACGGCGTTTCGTCAATACAGCTTCCACCCTCGCCGCCTTCCCTTCGGCTCGGTTCCATATCACGGATGCCACTGCCAGCTTGCCGGAGCGTGGTTCGCCGCCAGCTTCCAGCATGATTACGATTGCCAGTAGTGTTAATGTTGTCATGTTGTCCTTTACTCCAGGCCGGTTGCGGCGTGGATTATCTTTGTTGCGTATGCGTGTGCGTTTATAAGGCTAAAATCCCGCTTGACGTTCAGCTTGTGCAGTTTTACTTCCGCAACCAGTCCCCGTAATGCCGCCAGCAGTTCTGGAACATGCGTTTCCTTGTCAATAACACGAGCGATATCTTGCACGCTAAGGCTAACATTCTTGAACCATAGTGTCTGCGCGGCCCTTACTACTCCCGGCGTTGGTGTCGTTGGCATGGTGTCTAAAAATCTCCGCCCTTTTTCGTCGTTTGCTTTGCCGGCGATATTGCCTGTACATGCTTTAACGTAGTCTATTTCTTTCATGGCGTTGGCCTCCTGTTATTGTTTTAATTCTTTGACTTGCGCTTTTGGAACGACAAATACGCCAATATCGGGACGCCAGAATCCTGCTAACGGAAAATCCATTAAGTGATGTGTGGCGTTTTGAGCCGGCCGCCTGATACTGTCGGGTGTTACCGGCCCATTAGCTTTTACAACATTGACGTTACCAACTCGGAATATGTCGGCAACAAAAGTCCCGTCATGCCCGCAATATTGCACCGTAGCGCCCATTTTTGCTTTGCTCATAATTTTAACTTCCTTCTGGAGGTTTACCAGTAACCGTGTTTTTTTTCTAATTCCGTAGGTTTAATATATTTTATTTTTCTGGGTTTCGTTATTGTTTTATGTATACTATCGCGTAAATCAAATCCGCATTTCAAACAAATGTCCGTCCCGTCGTGTTTTTGTACATGATAGTGAGAAAATGTTTTTTCTAACTCTTTTATTCTTTCTTTATTCTTCATAATAACCTATTGCTTGAGATGAAATAACAAATACTTTCTTGTCAGCCACCATTTGCCGCGCTTCTTTCAGCGGGCATTGTGCGGTCAACATACTACCTCTGTCTGTCCATACTTGGATTGTCAAAAATTGCAGAATGTCGGGGTTTGTTTGCCAATCGTGATTTTCTTTTCCTCGTTTCATATTTGCGATTCCCTCCCTTGTGCCGGGTGTCCGGCGGTTGCGTTGCGGTTACATCCCATGCGATATGAACAGATCAGTCAGGCATAGCACCCGCCCGGACTTGGCGTCCTGTTCAAACT